>Ga0181407_1000760_pt1 | contig 10704 bp, 10 predicted proteins | sample 30SPOviralmetaG_FD_130136 | JGI IMG/M metagenome (GOLD analysis project Ga0181407, IMG submission 130136) | Marine viral communities from the oligotrophic San Pedro Time Series (SPOT) site, San Pedro Channel, CA, USA - 30 SPOT_SRF_2012-01-26 | ecosystem: Environmental > Aquatic > Marine > Strait...
AATGGGATATAAAGAAGGAGCATTAACCAAAAATTGGTGGAAAAAAGTTATAAATGAAATATTACTAACAGAGGGGGGAGCAGCAGGACATATGGCTCACCCATTTAATTTACCAAATGTAAACAATGGTAAATCATTATTAGATGTATTTAAAAAGTCAGCTGACTCATTAGATAAAAACCCAGGAGCAGTAAAAATAGATGGTGTAAATAGTTCTATTAGATTAATAGATGTGGATGGTAAAAAACAGTTTGTAATGGATAGAGGTTCTAAAAAACCACTTGATTTAAAAGGTATTACAAAAGATGATTTACTAGACAGGTTTGGTAAAGGTCATGGAATGGTTAAAATAGGAGGAGAAGTGTTAGATATGTTTAATGAAGCACTACCTTCACTCGAAGCTGATCTTAAAAAATTAGGCGCTTGGGAAGATCCAAACATACTATTCAATATGGAATATGTTAGTGGAAAAACAAACGTACAAGACTACGGGTCAAATTTTATTGCAATCCACGGTTTAAATAAAATAGAAAGTAAAGAAGTACAAGGTAAGAGAGGACCATTAACTAAAAGAGTATCTTCAGAAGTTTCTTATAGTAAGAGTGATTTACAATCACTACTAGACAATTTAACCCCAGTAGCTAAGAAAAAAGATTTTGAAGTATATGGTTCTGTACCTACAAACATGACTAAAAAACCTAATTTCAATGCAGCTTTATCAAAAAGATATACAGTTGAAGCAGGTGAAAATACACAAACAAAATCTTTAGGAGAATGGTTAAACACACTAAATAACATTCCTGAAGAAGAGTTTATATTTATGAACGTAGACTATGAAAAGGACAGTTCTACTGTTAATAGAAAAAAAGTAGGAGCCGTTTCTAAACAGGTCTATCTTGCAATTCTCAATGGAGAAAATGTTGATGGGTTGTTTGATAATGAAAAAGATAGAGAAAAAGCCATTCAAGGATTTGTAACCTATCTTGCAACTGAAAAATTAGGGGATGAAGTACTTAAAGTATTAGATTCACCTATGGGTTCAGTTGAAAATCATGAAGGTGTAGTAATAAGAGATGAAAATATAACAAATGTACCGTTTAAGATCACTGGAAAATTTATACTGGGTGGTTTAGTATCAGACTTTTAAAATTATGAAAAAAACAGAATTATACAAAATTGTTAAAGAAGCTTTAAATGAAGTTTTACAAGAACAAAGAACCCGAAGACGTCGTGTTAATCCCGTTGGTAAAGAAAAAATACCTTCAGCACCCTCTTCCACTTGTGACTCTACTTCAACTTATAATACCCTAACAGCATACGTAAATGACCCGGAAGGGTATATGGGGGATGCAGTTGGAGGAAACGTAAGTAGTGAGGGTTGTCAAACCTTTACAATAGACACTTCATGGGTATGTTGTTCACAAGATAATAATGATAATAGTTCTGTCTCCCAAATCACTTCCCCCCAAGAGTTTGTTTATAATCTTGATGGTAATACTGTTAATTTTATCAATTGGACAGATGATTCTCAGGGCTGTCAAGATTTAGAGGGGGGTCCTACATGGAATAATTATGTTACTTGGTTTGGTAGTGATGAAACTAGTTTTACTAATACTATTGAAGGAAATAAAATATATAGAGCCGGTAGTTTAGGCGCCGCGGGTGTTTATATTTCAAACACTTGTGGAGTACCAGCTGGAGAAGTAGAGGGCTGTACAGATCCTAACGCCAACAATTACGATGAATCAGCTACAGAAGACGATGGTTCTTGTACATATACAAATTATGGTTGTACAGATTCAGAAAATCCTGGTTATGATGAAACAGCTGTATGGGATGAAGATAGCGTATATGACTCTGAAGCCGAACAAAACACAGTAGAATGTGATGATGATGATGATGGGGTTCTTAATAAAGATGAAATTGAAGGTTGTACTGATGAGAATGCTACCAACTATAATTCAAGTGCTACCGAGGATGACGGTTCTTGTGAATATGATGTTACACCCACATGTGAAGATGAATTAGCAGATAATACTGGTGAAGAAGGAGCTTGTAAATATTCTTTCTGTAATGATGATACTGCTTATAACTATTCTGAGGTAAGACCAGATGGTGCTTCTTGGAGTGTTGAACTAGATACCGAAGATAATAGTAAATGTGAATATGAAGGATGTACAGATAATGGTGTAGCTTCATCAGAATCACCTTCAACAGTAGTTCCTGGTTCTGATCCTGTTCAATATTATTACCACCCATCAAATAGTGGTTGTCAATCGAATGGAGGAGGAGCAATTAATGGTTTAACACCAACAGGTGATCTAAACCCTGAAAATAAAACTTGCTGCCCCGTTGAAGAACCAACAGAACCAACAGAAAAGAAATGTAGAAGAATTGTTGCAAAAGTTTGTAATCCTACAAAAGGAATTATTCCACAAACATTAACTTTACCTTGTGTTTCTATAGATGGTGGAGTTGCTGAAGTAGGAGATCAATTTAAATACGGTGCTACTTATATGATGGAAGAACAGTTTGACCCATCTAAATTTAACCTAGCCCCAGATCTTGGTGTAGATAAATTAATACCTAGAAAAGTACAAGCAGTATATAGAGTAATTAGCTCTAAAATTGCAGATGGTCAAACATCAATAGAAGATTTACAATCAGGAAATTGTAAAGGTAAAATACCTCAATTAGATCCTGTATTAAGTTTACCTAAACTCTCCGTAAATCCTGTTGATAGAGATGTAAAGGATAGCCGTAAACTCAGAGAACAAATAAGAAAAACTTTATTAAATAAAAAAATGAAAAAATCAGAATTAAAAGAAATTATCAAAGAAGAGATTAAAAAACTCAAATCACTTAAAGAGCAAGCCTCAGACTGGGATGGAAATTGTAGTAGTGTTTTAAATACCTGGTCCGATATAGATGATTTAAAAAGTCTTTGTATGAAATGTAATCCTGACATCGGTGGGCCCGGTAGTTATTACATGGCAATGGATCCAAGTCCTTGTGATTGTGACGTTCCCTCTTCAGGCGGTATTATGAAACCACTTTTGGATTTTTGTAGAGATAAATTTACAGGAGCTGAATTAGGGTATGGAGGTTCAACCCCAGTAGGTGATCCAGTCCCTGATCCTAACCCATCACCTGATGATTTGACTATTAAACCAACCAAATATAGTAAAGAACCTAAACCTAGTAAAAGTAAATTACCAGGTGGGCCCTCTAAAGCTAAAAACCCATCAGGAGTATCAATTTTAAAGAAAATGTTAAGAGATAAATCCCGTAGATAAACTATGAAAAAATTTAATATACACGATTGGCAAAACAAACACTTATCTGAACAAATTAAAGCCCAAGATGTTCCTGGAACAGCTGCTTTTATGGGAAAAAATATGGGAAGTAGTAAAGAAAGATACCCATCCCCTAAAGAACCAATAAGTGATGGAGATAGATTTGCTTTACAAAAAATAATAAGTAACTACGACTTAGAAACAATACTCTTTAATATAGGAGAAATAGCTGGTAGATCAGGGATGAGTGATGAAGAATATGAACTTAAAAGAATGGCTAGAATTTTTAAAACAGACGTATAATGAAAAAGAAACTATTAACAGAACGATTCCAACAATTAGCAGGTATTAAACCTCTATATACAGAACAATCAGATACAGATGATTATGGTCGTAGTATTTCTGGTAAAGATAAAAGAACTTTTGTAGATCCTAAAGATCTAACACCAGCAGCAAGAGCTGAAAAAATATTAGATAACCAACCTACATTCCTTGATGATGAAAGTATGGATGAATTACTTGACATTATTTTAAAATATGTTGAAGACCCAGATGACGCTTATGATGAACTAGATCGTTTTGAAGATGGGGGGTTTGATGCATTATCAAACATGGTAGCAGCTAATCTTGACAGAGATCCTGAGTATAAAGCTTGGTACAATAAATTACACAGTATACAAGAGCCAGAAGATTTAAGACTTGAACCTGAAGATGATTATGTTGATGAAGTTGAATTAGAAGATTTAGACTTTAAAACACTTAAAGCAGCTTTTCCTAAATTTTATCAAAAAGTAAAATTTACACGTACACAACCTAACGGAGAAGAAGGCCCTTACTACGAAGATGCAATCACATTCCCCAATGCAGATGATAGTCAAACACTAATAGCAGATGAATCATCATTAGAAGATTGGAAAGCTAAAACTCTTAAACGATTTGGAAATGTTGAAATAGAATTTAATGATGAAGCACAAAATTGGTTTGATAGAGTAAAAATATATGATGATGCGTTTGCTGATGCAGAAGCTGGATTTACAAAAGGTAAACAAGATTTTATAGATAAAGAAAGAGAATTAGGTAGATCAATAGACTAAAAAAAGTTATGTTAAAAAAAGAATTTAAAAAGAAAGATGTACAAAGAGCCCGTAATTTAATTACTGGGAAAACTGGTGCATCAACTGGTACACAAATAGGTTACAATAAAAAAACAGAAGATTACAAAGAAGGTGATGTTTGGACTGAAGGTAGAAAAACATGGACTATCAAAAATGGTATTAAACAAACAGTATCAAAATTAGATGTAATTAAAAAAGAGGTATTTATACCTTTAAGTTGCCCTAATTGTGGTAAAATAATGAAAAAAAGATTAGATAAACCTAATTATAAAATTCATAAAAAATGTTTTGATTGTGTAATTGAGTTTGAAGGAAAATTAAAACACGTTCCTGGACGATATGAAAAATATATTAAAGAATTAGAATTAAAAAATAAACTTACATCATTAGATGAATTAGAATCATATTTATTAGACGCAGTAAATAAATCAAATTCAAGCTTTGTATCAGAAGATGGTGTAGTGGAAAAATGGAATGGAGGTGTTGATAGTAAAAAATGGACTAAAGATATCAAAAAATACGCCTCTAAAACTAGAGAAAAATTTGAAAAAGAATTAAATGAACAAAAAGGAACTAAAGGAACTAATTAAACAACTTGTACAAGAATACACAGGTACAGGTAATAGTGGGGGTAACGCTACAGATGGTAACGATATTCCTTCTCCTAGACCTTTTGCAGACGATGGAGAAGAATTAGAGAATTATTTAAATAAAAATATATATGGGGGTGAAGGTAACCACTATAGAAAAGATTCTGATCCCCTAAATTATAATAGAACAAAAATGGGTATGTTTGAATTAAAACAATACATTAAAAAATATTTAAAAGAACAATCATCTCCCTCAGATACAAAAAAGGACCAAATAGAAAAAATCAAACTACAAAAAAAGATAGTCCAAATAGATATAGACAGAGCAGAAAAAGATAAAAAAGCAGCTAATAATGCTCTACTTCAACAACTAAACCAAACTACGGAGCCCTTAAATCAAGTTAATAAACAAATGAGTAGCGCTGTAGCAGAAAAAAGATCATTAAGGAATCAAGAAAATAAAATTAAAAACGAAATAGAAGAACTTAATAAATTAGAATTAGGTGTTGAAATTACTAAAGAACAAAAAGCAGCTAAATTAAAAGAATTACAAGAAACTTTAGCCCAAATTAAACAACAAAAAACAGTTATAGATAAAACTTTAGATGATGCTAAAAAACAAAAAGCATCTATTGAATCGCAAAAAACTCAAATATCTAATTCGTCTCAACAAAAACAAATACAACAACGAATTGATCAATTAGAAGATTCATTAGACGATATAGGAAAAATCCAAGAAAATAACCCAGGTCAACAAGTCCAAGAACAAGCGTACGGTAGTGCTACATTAACAACACAAGGCCCCCCTAGAACAGGAGCTATAGCACCAACGGATGAATATCCCTTTTCTCGAAGACCAAAAAGAACAGCAACAGGTATGATGGAAAACGAAAAATTAAACGAATTTACTGATTACGGTCAGGAAGGAAGATACCCTAAAAAAGAAGAACCAGGTGATATGTTCCAACAAAAGGAAGTAGAAGATATGTTTCCTAATGGTATGGCCTCTAGAAGTGATAAAGCATTTCAAGATAGAATAAAACAACACGCTGAATGGACTGAACAAGCTAGTTTTAATAGTACTTTCGTTCACATGCAATATCATGAAACAGAGGGCTTAGAAGACAAATATTTCATTTATCAAACACAACATTATAACGGTAATTATGATGATTTTAGAAACCCTAAATTTACACTACTAAGCATTACAAAAAACAAGGACACTGAAAATGAAGAAAATTTAGGTGAATATATTGTTGATACTAATGCTTATGTAAAAGACCTAGAAACTCTTAGAAATAGTGGTGTATTAGGAAATAGAGTAATGGAAAATATAAATGAAATGAACGCATGTCAAACCTGTGGTGAACAAGGACATGATTCAAGCTACCATAAACAGGACCATGAGGGCAAAATGGCTAAATCTCAATTATATAAAATTCACCAATATGCAGAAAGATTAATGCATATGATACCTGATGATGCGCAACTTCCAGCTTGGGTTCAATCTAAATTTACAAATGCTGCTCATAGTATTGGAGCCGCATTTCATTATTTAGATTATGAAACTATGTCTTATCATGATAATTTAATGGAAAATATTGATTCGTATAAAAGAGAAGTATTAATGGAAGGTACTATGAAAAAATTCTTTGAAATGTTTGATCAAGGAAAAACAAACGAAGAAGTACTTAGACATTACGCTGGTAGAGGAGTATCAATACCAGAAACATTTTTATCTAAAGCTAGAAAACAATATGAAGGTTTAAAAAAACAAAAATTAGAAATTGAATTTTCTGAACAAGAAGCTAAAGATTTTAAACCAGCTCCTGTAATTCAAGAACCAGCTGAAGAAAGTAAAAAATTATCTTCACGATTAACTAAAGAAAAACTTGACCCCGTAGGACAAGAAGATGAAGATATTGATAATGATGGCGATGAAGACAAAACAGATCAATATTTATTAAAGAGACGTAAAGCAGTATCAAAAGCAATTAAAAAACAAAAAGGTGGAAAATCTTAAAAAATATATAAAACAAGAAATTAAATCTTTAGTAGAACAAAAGATACAAAAAAGGTATTCTATACCTCCTGAAATTAAGGATGCTTTAGAAAATCAACTAGAAATGTACCCCTTAATACGTTTTATTAAAAGTTTAAAAGCAATTAATTCTATCCCCCCATCATATAGAATTTTTATATTAAATGGGCAGTTTTTTGATATCATATATGAAGACTATTCTTTAAAAGTTAAAATAGAAAATAAAGAATATTATTTGGGAGATATGGATGAAAGAAATTATGCTAAAAAACATCTTAATAGATTATTAACTAAACCTATTATAAAAACAGGTGAAGAAGAAATAGAAGGCGGAGATACTGCTCCAGCACCACCAACCCCAACACCTGAACCAGAAGCATAATGAAATTTAAAGAAGCATTCAAAAAACTCTACGAAGACGCTAAAGAACAATACAATATTCAACAAGCGCCTAAACTTATCTTACGTCAAGATGAGGAGAATGCTAAAAAAATATTTGGCAGAACAGCATATTATGATCCTGGAAACCAAGAAATAGTAGTATTTATTACTAACAGACATCCTAAGGATATTTTACGTTCTTATTGTCATGAATTAATACACCATGTTCAAAATGAGCGTGGAGATTTAAAAATGGGTAATACTAGCCCAACATATGCACAAGATGATGATCATCTTCGAAAAATGGAAATGGAAGCATATCTTAAAGGTAATCTGCTTTTAAGAGATTTTGAAGATAATTTTAAATACCAGTAAAAATGAAAAAAAGCGAGCTAAGAAATATAATTAGAAAAACAATCCAAGAACAGTTTAATGCACCGGATTTAGATACTTCACCAATACCTGAAGGCACATTATATCCTGGATCATGGACTCCTTCTTCATGGAATGCTGAATTTGTAGATAGAGCATGGGCTGAAGGATTCGAAGTTGGATGTCCTACTGTATGGATAGCTCAAAGATATAACATACTTTATCCTAAATATACTCCTGCTACTAGAGGCCCTAAATGGTTAAACATGTTATCGTATAAATTAGTAGGTATTCATACGTTATTAACTGCAGTAAGCGATATCAATAGCGATATAAATGATTTTTGTACAAATGTATTTAATTTGGGTAATATTGATCCAGGAAGTGAGGTTGTGCCTGATGCACCCGCATGTACCGACCCAGAAGCTATAAATTATGTACCTGCTAATTCCCCTGGTATATACACTGATAATAATTTGTGTAATTATAATGAAGAACCAATATCAGAAAAAAGAATAGATAATAGTACTAACACAAAAGCACTTTCAAATCCCCCAACTATAGAAATGCGAAATAGACTAGGTTCTGATGCAATGCAAGATATACAAAAGCTTACTAACTTATGGGTTAAAAAATCTAAAATGGAAATTAGTAAACTACCTAAAAAAACAAACCCTAAAATAAAATAATAGTTATGAGCATATTAACAAAATTATTTAGTGGCGGCGCAGCCGACCTAGTAAAAGGTGTAGGTGGAGTTATAGATAACTTACACACATCTAAAGAAGAAAAACTAGCTGCAGAAGCAAAAATTAAAGAATTAATAGCAGACTACGAAACAAAAATGGAAGCTAACATTACTGACAGATGGAAAGCAGACATGAATAGTGATAGTTGGTTAAGTAAAAATGTAAGACCAATGATTTTAATATTCCTTGTTGTCTCTACGGTTTTAATGATATTTATTGACGCTGGAACAATTAAGTTCGTTGTAGAAGAAAAATGGACAGACTTATTACAGCTAGTATTAATTACCGTGATTGGTGCTTATTTTGGTGGTCGATCATTTGAAAAAAGAAAAAAATAATGGCAAAATTTGATTATAAAAAATGGGTTACCGAAAATAAACATGGTAAACTAAATGAACAAGCAGGATCTGCTACAGTTCAGATTAAAAATTGTAATGGTAGTTCAACGACTACTTTATGTTTACCTAACGCATCTAACTACAGTATAGGACATCAATTTAAACACCAAACAGCTCAAGGTGTTAAGACTGGATTTTTACAATCAGTTACACAACAAGGTTGTAGTGCAGGCCAAGGTGGTTTTTATAGTAATATTAATATAATAGAAGACCCATATGTAGGTGCTTGTGCTAATAATAATATTACTCCTGATATACCAGACACAGGTGGTCCAACCCCAACAGGATCTGTAGACACAGAAACTATGTGTGTTGGGTGTGAAATGGTACCTAATACAAATGGTTTAACTTTGCCTGGTAGTACCTATGCCCCACAATTTGTAGCTTCAGGTGAAGTATCTACAGTAGCATATAGTTCTCTAGGTTTTCAAGTTAATGGAGGAAATGGACCCTCTCCAAGTGGTTATTGTGGGGGAAATGAACCTTTTTCACCTTTTTCAGTAGTAGGGAGTAACGATTTTGCGAATAATATAACATCTATATGTGCCGCATCTGCATCGATGTATGATTCCCCTGAAGAACCAATAGAAGAAGAAATTATGTGTGTTGGGTGTGAAATGGTACCTAATACAAATGGTTTAACTTTACCTAGCTATAATGGTGGTACCTATACCCCACAATTTGTAGCTTCAGGTGAAGTAGCTACAATACCATATAGTTCTCTAGATTATCAAGTTAATGGAGGAAATGGACCCTCTCCAAGTGGTTATTGTGGGGGAAATGAACCTTTTTCACCTTTTTCAGTAGTAGGGAGTAACGATTTTGCGGATAATATAACATCTATATGCGCATCATCTGGATCAATGTATGGTTCCCCTGAACCAATAGAAGAACCAACAGGTTCATTTGGAACAACAGGAAACTATACGGTGTTTGATTACCCTTCAGGATGGGAAGTTACACAATGGACAGTTGAGTTTGTTGAAATGGTTTTAGACCATCCAAACCCATGTAATTTCTTACAAGGAAGAATTAATAATTTTTCAAACAAACTACAGGGAGATATAGGACCATTACAACAAAACCTATTAATGCAAAAATTAGCTGTATGTGAAGAATTGCTTATCCTAACAGGATGTAATAATTTACAAGAACAAAGTAAAAAATATAAATTAGACCCTAAAGCAGTTGATGTACTTAAAAAAATGACTTCTAGACTTAAAGGATTATCTTCAAAAGGTAAAAGAATAAAAAGAAGAAACGAAGACCAAATATCTAAACTTAAAAATATTATTAGAGAAACCATTCTAGAACTTCAAGAAATTGAAAATGTAAGTGGTCAAAGCTGTTACTACACAAACAGTGGTGGCGCAGAAGAAAACCAAGACCCAAACTATTGTGCCCAAGCAGGTCAACCTTGTACCTCTGGTAGCGATACTGAAAGGTGTATTTGTGATTGTACAGGAGGTAGTAATCCAGGAGTACTAAGAAAACCATCTAAAGGTATTAAAAGAGCCCCTAAACGTGTAGCAATAAGTAATCCTACTAGAGGTATTCGCGGTAAAAGATTAAAAAAATAAATAAAATTAAAAACATGAAAAAATTTATTTGCGATTTAGTATATGCACTATCATTTAGAAACTTATGTTTTGGATGGTGTACTACAGAAAAAAAATGCACTTGCAATTGTAATTGCTAACAAAATTTAGTTCGATTCATAGCCGGACGACTTATATAAATTTTTAAGAGAGCTGTGGCCTCC
>Ga0181407_1000761_pt1 | contig 10686 bp, 19 predicted proteins | sample 30SPOviralmetaG_FD_130136 | JGI IMG/M metagenome (GOLD analysis project Ga0181407, IMG submission 130136) | Marine viral communities from the oligotrophic San Pedro Time Series (SPOT) site, San Pedro Channel, CA, USA - 30 SPOT_SRF_2012-01-26 | ecosystem: Environmental > Aquatic > Marine > Strait...
CGAGTAGAGTTACCTTATATGGGCTTACATAGTGATTTAGCAGAGTTTCTTGACATACCCTCTTGGTATAAAGACGCTAATTGTAAAGGCACTAATCTAATATAAATTAAGTTAAAATAAGCTTAGGTTTAGGGGTGGGGTGTTTCGCCTTAGGTTCGCCTCCTTTCCTAGGGAATTTTATCTCACCCCATCTTTAAATAATTACTATGGTATATTTACATATGCAGGAAAGTGCTTTCTCAACTAAAGAAATAGAAACAATAAGAAAACCTTTATTTCAAATTATCAATACAAACAAAATTAAAAATAAAGTTAAATTAGGGGAAATGTTAGTAGAACTTGGTTATGATGCAAGATTTGGTTTTCATTACAACATGGTTTATATTTTAAAATACTATGATATTTACAAAAAAGAAGGATACTATCAACACGTAGACCCACAAACACTAGAAGATAAAGATATGATGGTTTGCTGGAGGTGTGATAAAAAACAAAAATATCCAGAATTTCCTTTAGGAGTTGCCTACATAAAAGCACGACTAAAAATATGTAGAACTTGTTTAAGAGAGGAAAATTTAATTACAGGAGAATCCTATACAGAGTTAGTAGGGATATATTCTTTTCTACAATTTAGATATAAAAATGTCTTGGATAAGTCAATGTATAATAGATTTTGGGAGTTAGCTATTTATGGTAAGTCGTCTTCAGTATAAGGTATAGAATCCCAATCATCTTGGTATGACGCACGATTATCCCAATCGAAATCGCTTATTCTTTTAATAAATCTGACAGCTTCTTTTAAAAAATAACCTAAAAGAAATCCAATTATATAATCCATATTCAGACCATCATAAAACACTTCTTTTAAAAGTGTGTTATTTACTTAAGGTACTAGCTGTAAGTATTGCACCGAATGATAAGTGAAACAATCCACCACCTTGAAGAGTGAATGGTTCGTGTTGTGATACAAGTTTCTTTAGATATTCCATTTGTACTAAGGGGTCTTCTATAATAGTTAGATATTGCATATAGTCAGCTAAATCTAAATCCATTCTTGCTATTCCGTAATATATAGGAACTAGCATAAAGTCGTACACACATATAACTAGATAAACTACTAACGCAGCAAAACGCCATTTATCTTTCATTTGCAGTTAAAACAGGTTTCGTAAGTGCTCCCTTCTATTTTATAAAAATAGCTACTACAACCATCTTTTTTACAATAAACCATATTATCGGAGCATTTATTGTCAATCATGTCACATAAGATTGCCGACTAGTGCAGATAATGCTCCAACAGCAACTACCCATCCAAATAATTCTTGCCTACCTATTTTTGTGTTAACTTTTTCATGTAATTCATCTATTTGTTTGTTGATTTCTTTTTGACCTTCCAATATCATAACTAACATTTCCTTCTGTGTGAATCCGTTATCTGGCATTAGTTACTCACCTCGCAAAATTCACTCCCGTATTTACAATTACATATTTGAACAAAAGAGTTATCTTTCTGAGTAGTAACACTACACATTAGTTAACTCCATTGATAGGGCAATTTGAACACATACCTGTACATAAACCGCAAATCATTTTTTACTCCTGTCTATTTTACTAAAAGCATCATTGATTTCTTCAATACTTAAATTACCGTCATCAAGAAAAGCTCTTGCTAAATCTTCTGAAACTTTCACTACTCCTAATGTACCAGCTAATATTATTGCATCTAGTATTTCAATACCAATTAAAGAACCAGCACCTATAGTTGCAAGACCATTAGCAGTAAACGTAGCAATCATACGCCAGAATATCTGTTTTATCTTGTACCAGGCGCTGAGTTTCTTTTTTTTAGCCATTTAGTCTCTCGTATATATTGTTAAAAGCCATATAACTATTGATACTATTATTGCAATACCTACAATGTCCTGTGCAGAACCTGTAAGTGTAAACCATGCAATAAAAAAACCTAATATTGTAAAAATTTGTGCAATAGATTCTTTAATAGCGTCTATTACCCATTTACCAATAAACTTTAGATTCCTTACGGATATGACATATTTTATTAGTTCAAAAGGAATGCCTAATACCTTGTATAATAAATTAATTGATTTTTTAATCACTTAAAATCTCCTGGTTATTAATGCTCCAGCTTGTGCAATTATCTGAGAAGCTATGATTACAGGAACCACTACTTCTTTAGATTTTTGACGCTGGTCGCTTGTCATGTCGTCTCCAAGTGACCTCAAGTCCATCTCTGTTATATTAACATCAATTAACGCAGCAACTGGGTTTTCAAGAAACACTTCTACTTGTACCTCAGTTACAACATCAGCAAATGTAAAGTTCTCAACATCTTTGTTTTCTATAGCTCTTTCTACAAACTCTTCAACAGCTTTAGCGGTATTTTCATCTTTAGATGCCTGTTGAGCAATGATTTCAACATCATCAGCAGCAGTTTCCTCTTTAAAACCTAAGACAGCACCAACTGTTTCCTTTTGCTCTTCACTTAATTCAGCTACAGTTTCAACTTTAGTAACCTCATTAACAACAGCTTGTACTACTTTTTTAGTGGTAGTATCAGCTTCAGCTAAGTTTTGTACACTAGCTTTAGAAACTGCTTCTATAACTTCTACTTGCTCTTCTGTTTCCAATTCTTCGACAATTGCAACAACAGCTTCTTCAACAGCCTCTTCGTAAGCTTCTACTTCTTCTTCTGTAAGAGTATCAAGTACTTCTTCTTCTATAACAACTAAATCTTCTACTGGAATTTCTACAACTTCGGCAATAGCAGTCTCTGTTTCTTCAACAAATATTTCTACTTCTTCTACAGTTAGCTGTACTTCTTCAACCTCTTCTTTAAATAAGTCTACGAAGACACCATCTTCTTCAATAGGTAAAGGTAGTTCCTCTTCAATAATCTCTTCAATCGGTTCAAAAACTTCTTCATCTTCTATTGGTAATTCCTCTTCAATAATTTCTTCTTCTATGATAAGTACTATGTCTTCTGGAATTTCAGTAAAAAGTTGTTCTTCTTCTACTACATAAGTATCTTTATTTTCTTCAAAAAACTTATCTACTTCTAAATAAGTTTCAACAAATTCTTGAAAAAATGCTTCTTGTTCTTCAATCTGTTCTTCAGTAAGTGGATTACATTCTTCTTCAAAGCACTCAGTGCCGTCTTCAGACCATCCATCGTTAGCAAAGAAAGTAAGGTCTTGTATCTCTGTAAAAACATCTTCATAGAGTACTTTAAAATCTTCCTCTGAGAGTGGGTTGAGTATAATATCATCGCCTTCAAAAAGCTCGTCTTCCACATCTGTTTCATCGTCAGTATCAATTTCATCTTCAAACTCTATTATATCAGAATCTTCCTTAACTTTAGTCTCATCGTATATAGGCATATCATCTGTTTCGTCAGTAGGGTCAACTAAATATCCGTCATTGGCATAATTATCTTCCTCATACTCGCAATCGCCCCTAGCTATCTGAGCGTCAGTCATAAAGCAATTAAACTCTAATTCATTATCAGCACGCTCTTGGTCTCTTGAAGTTGTTCCATCATTAACATCAGCTTGTGTATAGGTTTTATCAACACCCTCTATAACTACATCCACAATAATTTCTTCTGGAGCTGGAGGAGGAGGTGGAGGAGGTGGAGGAGGTGCTACATAAATTGTTGTAGTAGTTGTAGTAGTAACAGCAGTAGTAGTCAATACTTCAAAATTAGTACTTGGACCTGCTTGAGGTCCGTGACACCAACTACCACTCTGTGTACAAGAGTAAACAACAAAATCATAGGTTCCGCCTTCTATATCTTCAATTAAGTATGAAACAGTTGATACATCTGCAATGTCTATACCTGTATAAGTATCTTCGCTAGAAAGTTTATATTCAATTCTATACGACTCTACAGTTGACCAGCCTGTATTAGGTTGTGTCCAACCAAGCTTTAAGCCTTGGTATTCATTATTTGTAATTGCTACATTTGTAACACCACTAGCTACATCTTGTATGACATAACTAGCTATAGAAGTCCAGTTAGAGTATTGAGAGTTTGTATCATTGTCTGCTCTTACCTTAAAGTAAATAGTATCGCCTACATCAAACTCTGAATCTAAATATGTTTTAGTAAATGTATATTCTGTATTTAAAGCATTTGGACCGCCTACATTACCTGTTGCTACTGCATAGTTCATACTTTGAAAGTTGTCATTACTAAAAGCTATTGCGTATCTTTCTGCATTAGTTTGATACCCTGTAGCTGCATCCCAGTCAATAGATATACTACCGCTATGTAAGTTTGCAGAAACAGTTAGATTAGTTGGGTCTCCGATACCACTTGTCAATACAGTAGTTGTAGTAGTAGTCGTAGTAGCAAAACTACCAGTAGAAACTGAGTCATCATATTGCCAATACAATGTATCAAGCAAAGATATGTCAGTGAGTGTTACAGCAAACGAAGTTATAAATTTGTCTGTGTTTTCTTCTACTGCGTTGTAATCAGTAAATGATTTATAGAAGTCGTCATACATATTGTCAAAATTAGAAGTACTTTGAGCCGATTTGTTTTCTGTTTCGCTTGTGCTGTCTGCATAATTCCAAGTAACAGAGTAGGCATTGTTTACTGCACCTATCATAAAACCTACTTCATAGACTTTTATCTCACTAGAAAATGTAAATGTATAAGTTCCATCCCTTAGTGCTAACGAAGGACCTGTTGTGTTATAAGAACCTTGTTCGCCTGTATAAATATAGGCATCTTGACTACCACCACTAATAGTTAAACCTGCTTGATAAGTGCTATCACTAAAGTCTTCATTGACTGTTACCTCTGCACCCATAGCGATAGGTAAAGGATATATAAGTAGTAATACTACAGATAGTCTAAGAAATGTATTTAACTTGTTTAACAATTGTGCTCCCTGTTAGCGAGCACCTCCATCATATTCGGTAACTAAACCTTCTGCTAACATCATTTTGTTGATTGATTGTTTGCGACTTCCACTAACGATAAATAATTCACCGATTACACGACCATACTTCCCATATTCATATGACTTTAACATTATTTCTTTTGATGAGCCCACTGCTTTAGGGTCAATCTTATTTATAAGCCATTCTTTAGCTATAAGTCCTTGTTTTTTTTCTTCCAAATCTCTTGTGCGAGTTTCTGGCGCATTGACTCCAGCGAATCTGATACGTTTGTGGATTTGGAGGTTATAACCCAAATCAATCCAGCAATCAACAGTATCCCCATCGACAACTCTGTCAATTCTAACGTTATATTCATACATTTTTTAAATCACCGTTCTTATCTACTTCTTCGTTGTAGTGTGTGCAATCTACATTATCGCACACAAGTGGTAATTTATTAGTATTTATAGATTTAGCGCAATAGCCACAAAAAATAAAATTTACATTTTGGAACTTCATGAGAACTCCTGAGCTATTGGCGACAATTACTGCCGCCATATAAAGCTCGTTGCGTACCTCTTCAGTACTTTTATACCGAAGTCTTTATCCTTTTGGAATTTTTGACATGAAAGCAAATGGTGCGTCTTCTATAGCGTTCTGTACAACAGAAACTACTGCAGAAGCTCCAGCAACAAGTGCGGCCATGATAACATCAGCTTCAAACAAGTTTGCTTGATTAGCAATCATAACTGCAACAAATGCTTGCACAAATGTTCTACCAGCTCTGATTCCAGCATTCTTGAGATATGCTATATCTTTTGATTTCATAGATTTACTCCTATGTTTATATTATTTTTTTACCTATAGCAGCCGATTCAAGAATTTTAACTTGTCCTCTTAAGTCGGATACCATTTCAGGTAAATTTATTAAATCTTTTATGTGTGTATATTTTATTGTTACGTCTTCACCAGCTAAGATAGCGTCTGCCAATTTCGGATACATTTTTTTATATGCCACTCCGCTATTGCCGACAAACCCGTCTTTGCCTTTATCTAAATCTGTTTGAGTTTCTCCAATTATGTAACAACCGCTGGTGTGCTGGTCGGTATTCCCCGTATGAATTAATATATAAGTAAATCCAGGAACATCTTGTAACCAAAGCATACCTTTATGAAAGGCACCGTATTTTGCTACATACTTAGAATGAAAGCCACCTTCGGTTCTTAGCTTGATTTTATATTCACCTTCGGGAATACAGGTTTCATGCATAACCTTTACATCTCTATATTCATCTTCAAGTCCGTAGCATTCAAATTCGCCATCAATAAATAAAAGGGAATTGGTGGCATCTGCGCCGAATTGAAATCTTATAACATCTAATTTCATATCGTTATTCTAGTAGGTATTTACTTAAGCAGTGGTTTATAGTACTTTTAGATTATCCCATTGTAATTGGGGTTTATCAGGAGTTATAGAAAAAGTTAGTGTTCCAGCATAAGAACTTTTGCCAGATATATTTTCAAACCACTCTGAACCTCCATCAACTGATGGACACTGCATTAGGGTTCTTTTTCCCTCATTAATTACAAACAAATGATGAAAATGACCTGATATAAGAATATCTGCATCACCCATCTCTGTCATTCCAAAAGCTTGACCTGATAACCATGCTACTGCTTTTTGATGAGAGTATCTACCACCAGTTCTAAACTGATGACCATGAGCTAGACCTACTATAGTTCCAGATATGTCAAGTGTTAACCATAAGTCATTTTCTGGAATAATAAAACTTATGTGCTTGTAAGCTTTATTTTCTTGAAATATTTCTGCTGCTTCGTCAAAAATACTCAAATCGTAATTATCACCAAAAGAAGTAAATGCTTTACCATTTTTTCTATTTTCTCCATGATTACCGGGAACACAAGCTACAACTACATTTTCAAAATATGGAGACCATTCTTTTAATGCTTTTACTAACAATCTTCTAGCAATCATTTTTTGTCTTCTCAAATCATATTCAACAGAGTATGTTTGCATGGCATAAAATCCATCGCATCCTTCAACAATATCACCTAAACCAAAAACATATAAGTGAGATAAAGGAACATTTTGCTTTCTAAGCTCTTTAATCCTTTGTGTTACATCAGGAATCATCTGTTCTATTCTCTCAACAATACCTTTTGTACCATCTCCATCACGTTTTCCCATTTGCCAGTCAGATAAACATACAACAAAACTAGAACCACCTTTTACTTTTTGTGGTTTAGGTTTAGATTTCTTTATTTCTTTAAGTAACTCTTTAAAATCAAAATCTTTGTCAGAGATAGCATTTTTAGAAATTATTTTAGCTTTGTAGTAGTAAAACTGTTGAGTTTCACCTCCACCCATATTGGCAGTCCAAGTCCTTATTTCAAATGGCTCTATAATGTCAAAGTCATCAGGATTAAAACCCAGTTCAGCTAAATAAGTGTCCCATCTATGGTCTTCAGGTTTTTCTGCTTTAGGCATAGGTTTTGAAACTATTTCTTTTTTAGCAGTATTTATTCCTGGTTCCCAACCTTTAGGATGTTCGTTTTTTAATTTTTTTGCATTTTCAAATGCTCTATTTGATTTTGCGTAATCATCTAAATTACTCATGATTAACTGCATCTTTTAACTGATTTCTTAAAGTATTATCAGTTAATGGACAGCCTTTTTCATCTTTTAACCATCTAATTATTACAGATGGCATAATTCCATTTTTATATCCATCAACGGCTTCTCGCCACATTTTTTGGTTTTCTGGACTTTTATCTCTCCACGCAGTATATCCAGTACTTACACTATCGTTTTTTGCGTAATCAGTAAGTGATTCCACTTATTCCTCCTCTACATCAGCTCCTGTTTGTTGTTGCACGTTTGCTATTTGTTGAACTACTACTCTCAATTGTGAGTTTTCAACTTCTTTTTGTGCAACTTTATTACCTAAGTCTTTAATCATTGCATCCATCTGCTTGACCTGACCCTGTAATTGATTAGCTATCTTAACTAATTCCTCAGTAGATAACTCGACTTTTTCTGCATCCGACATATATTCCTCCATAGAACATTTGTTCCAATATTACTAGATATTTGTCAAATTCTGTGTATTTATAATTGTTTTTTTTAACTTATTCAGGGAACTTTTTAGCAATCTTTAAGTAAAGGTTTACTAAATCATCAGCATCTTGTACTAAATTAATACCATTAATACGCATATAATTGAATTGTTTAAGAACAATCTCCCTTATATCATCGTGGTCTATAAGTTCATCTACGACTTGAGCCCTTTTTGTTCCTTCTGAAAAGTTATTTAATTTTTCATCCATATTTTAATTATAAAGTATAAATATTAACTTTTTGGGATTTGAAAAGCGAAAGACCCGACATGTGGTGGTTCGGGTCTTTCTTACCTAATGGTGGTTAGGTTAATTATTATTCTGGTTTAGGGTTGTCTTCCTTAACCTCAGCTATATGGTCTGCCCAAAGTGTAGTATCATTTACACCATCCCAGTACATCATATCTAGTTGTTCTGGTAGTGATTTGTAAGCTTCTTGTCTAGCTTGTTTATAACCATTTTCTTGCAAGTCAAAATCGCTATTAGCTTTATCTACTACTGCTTGGTCGTATTCAGCGTCTGTAAACTCTCGTCTTTCGTTATTGACTTGAGCAAACATACCGTCTCCGCCATTTGCTGTTTTAAGTGCGTCTATTGCAGTTTGTGCTGACGCTGTTAATTCTTCTATTGTTGCCATCTTATATCACCTCCTTCTAATTGTAACATATATATTCGTACCATTACTTATTTAAACCGTATAAGTGTAGTTCTCCACTATTAAAAGTTCTACTATCACCCCAATGAAAACTTAGTCCATCCGAAGCACTAGCAACAGTATGAATAAATCCTCCAGCACCTCCAAAAGCTTGTGGGCTATCAACATAAGCAGTATGTTCAAAAGTACCAAAACTATACTCACTAGCATTTGTAAAATTAAAAAGATGAAATTTAGCGTTCCAACTTCCACTAGCGTCAACTGTTGCGTTTGTAACTTTACTATCGTTAACATTTTCGTTATTTTGAAAACTTGCATTAGCAGGCATATCTTTTCTTGCATTGTCATATTCACTATCAGTTTGTATACTTCCACCTTTAGTTATACGCCATTCAACTCGTCCACTTGCGTTAGGAACTAAGTTAACAACATCAACCATAAATACATCAAAATCTGATGTAATTCCTGTAACAGTTAATGTACTTGGATTACCACTTGCTATTGTTTGATTAATTTTTATTAAGCTACCACTCATTGTTTGATTCCATATACTGATATTTTTCCTTGTGTAAAATTTCTACCACCAGTGTCACTTTTTAGTTGTAAACCTTTTATAGTTGAAGTTTGTCTTAAGACTGCAATGCCTTTTCTTGCCTCTAATTCTCTAGCACTTGTCTGATAATTTATAAAAGTATAGCTTGAACTATTGTAAGGATTAAATACATCAACAGAAACATTTAAGTTACCTGCTGTATCAGCATTAGTAGTACCAATATTTATTCTATCTGTAGTTGCTTCTCTACCCTCTGAAAAACTACTATTACTATTTAAAGCTAAGTCTGCTCTACTATAAAGACTTCCACTATTTATAACAGTATTTGAACTATCTAAAAATCTTAAATATATAGTATTAGCACTATTATCTGAATTAAAATTTCTTATTGCTACATAATAAACATCATATTTATCATTAAAACAATCTGTTATTTCAAGTGTTGTTGTAGTTGAAGTTACTTCAGCAGATTTTATAAATTCTAAATTAGAAGCCATTATGAGTACCTTATTCCATATAAAGATAGTGTTCCTGCACTCGCAGTTTGAGAAGAATCATATACTCTTATTCCATCAACTGCACTTGCTTGTTTCATAACTCCACTACCAAACATAGCATAAGTTCCTGCTGAATTGTAACTTCCACCAGAAGTCAATCTTTTTGGAACTTGTTGAAATGTTACATAACTGTATTTTGAACTGTCTAATAAATTATAAAAATAACAATACCAATTTTGTACCCATTGTTCAGAGCCTGTATTGTCAATTCTTATATGATTAGCACCTGTACTTTTATTTTCATAAACGCCACCTGTTACACCATTTTGTTGATAGGCATATTCATATTCATTTGCTGTTTCTAAAACTCCATTTTCGTACAATCTAATTCCATAATCTTGACTACCTGCTGGAAAAGTATGGTCATTAACTGTTAATAAGTGTACATCATAATCTCCTAAAGAAGTAAAATCTACATTTTGTGCTGATGTAACACTCTGTGTTTCAATTAATTCTAATTGTCCATACTGTGTCCATTTATCTTCTTGTACTAATTCATTTATTTCAGCTGGGTCAAACTTACCTACATTAGCTTGAAATGCCTGTGTAGGAATATCTACTCCGCTATATCCGTATTTATTACTTTTACTCATTATGTCATCCTATACAATGTAAAAGTACCACTTGCTATGTTACTTGTATTTGGAAACATTTGTACTCCTGAAACTTGACTAGAAGAAGTAAATACTGCACCACCTTGCCTACCAATTAATAAAGCAGTACTTCCCAACATTGCCATTTCTTGTGTAAAAAATGTATATTCTGATGAGTTATAAGCATTGTAAATATAAAAAATCCAATTAGCACATTCCCCTGTATCATTTCCAACAGAAGTAGATGTGTCAAAACTTGTATCATTAGTATTACTGTCA
>Ga0181407_1000762_pt1 | contig 10684 bp, 9 predicted proteins | sample 30SPOviralmetaG_FD_130136 | JGI IMG/M metagenome (GOLD analysis project Ga0181407, IMG submission 130136) | Marine viral communities from the oligotrophic San Pedro Time Series (SPOT) site, San Pedro Channel, CA, USA - 30 SPOT_SRF_2012-01-26 | ecosystem: Environmental > Aquatic > Marine > Strait...
AGGAGGAGGTCAGTCACTTCACCGTTAGCATTCTCATCCCCGCCGGCATTCATCTTATAGAATGGATCCACTATTATCATAGAGTAATCTTTGAAGTAAGGCCATGACCTCATCACTTGGAGGAGAACGATGGGGTTATATTCAATAGATCTTAGGTGCCACACATGAAAGTTATCGGTCACCCCTAGGCCCTTGGCTTCGGCCACTCCCCGCACACGCTTCTTAAAAAACGGAGGGATGAACTCGAGATCTATATATAATACCTTACTCTTTCTTGTTGGTTGTCCCATCCATGGTACACCGTGGGCCACGCTCAATCCAAGGTCGATGAGTTGCCAAGTCTTATAGGATTTGGACCCACCCCCAAGAATCATCTTCCCTCCCACCGGGAGGAGGCCCTCGACACAATAGTCGGGTAGTTTGATGGTTACATTAGGGTCACCCCAATCTTTATATGACTCCGGCTCGGGGATAGTATCATGTACAATTTCCTGTACCTCTTCCGGCATCACATCGACATGACTTGGAGCCGTGTGGCTCATGTTTACAGATGGAGGAGGAGAGTCGATGGGTATATCGTCCCATGTCTCTGCTTTTAATCCATCAACGAATGGTTTTAGTGGGTCATCACTCATGTTCTATTATAATCTCCTTTATTTTTTTATGGTTTTTAATTTTGTTCAATGCTTTCTTTGCTATCTGCTCCACCCTTTGCTTGGTCATCCCGGTAAGCCGGGCAATCTCTGCGTAGCTACGGGGTTCATCGTTCAAGATGGCACACGCCTTGAGGAACAGATCGTTAATTTCTTTTGTTACCTGTGAGCTAGGAGCGAACGGGTCCGCCGTCCCTGTAACCCACGCATAACAGGCATCCACCTTATACCCGGTCAACTCAGATAGTTCTATTGCTTTGGTCCACTCGGGTGTACCTTTACGCTTGGCCATCCAAGTGTATCTCCCTGTTCACTAGCTCGTTAGGTAAACCTGCCTCAGATATGTGGGAATCTTTAGAGCTCACACCCTTGCGGTGTAGTCTCCATATCTCCCCACCTTTAGCTCGTATAAACTCCGCCTCGTTTTCAAAGCGGACATCGTCCACAATAGACAAGCCTTTCTCATGGCTAATCTCTTCCATTAGATAGTTAACCCATATGTCGGGCCACATCTTACGGAAGCACTCGGTTCCTACATTTTGCAGTAGGAATCTACCTGTAAGGTGCTCGGGCCACCCCGGGATTGGTGTCTCTTTATAATCGTATAAGAATCGCTTCGGGACTATAGTAGAGAGCATTGCTTTTATAGGTGTAGCTAGTGAAAACACTTTACCTTTCAGTACGGTTTTAGCATAGGTAGTTTTGCCAACCCCCTTTGGTCCGGCCAATCCTATTAGCATAGGTTTGCCAATCTTGTTATACTTTTTTACTAGCTCGGCCCAATCGTTTCGCGTCATGTAAGTTTCATCCTTCATCTAAAATATATTACCTCCTGTTTTTTATTAGTTCTTTGGTGAGTCCCCCATGGTAGGCGGACCAAATGGTTTAGTCTCATGGTGGCCGGGTCACCACATAGTAGGTGACAAGTATCCTCAAACTCCTCGAACGCTCGAGGTGTAGCAAAGGACACATCGAACCATGCATGGAGAGAACTATTGCCGGAGGATACAACCATCCTTAGTGGCATTTGTTTCTTCAAGTGCATGATCACGCCGGCTTGCATATCGTGTGTCATCCATGGTTCATCCGACTCATAGATTGTATACAATCTTTCACGGACAAACTCTCCCTTACGGGCCGGGGGATCCGGCTTGAATGGGTTGGGCATAACCATGGAGTGCCTTGACAAATCAAGATCCGTCCATTCCTCCACCATTTTTGGAAGGACACTATATGTCTCTTTACCTATGAACAACCAATCAGACTTTGCATACAGTCTGTTCAACGCTTCGGTCGGATCCTTCGGGACCATACCGGTATGATGTTTGAGTGTGGCTAGGTTTGCCTTGGTTGCTATGGTCCGGGTAAACACCTCGTTCTTCGGAGGCTTACGCCTTTGCTTCTCGAGGGTTACCGGGTTGGCTAACTTCTCCCGGTGCATGATGATTAAGTTCTCAACTTCCCGGGGCTGAAGAGCCCGCTTAGTATTAGCCTCGGCCAATGGCTTGAGCTTACCTAATATATAATCATCATCCCCGGTCAGTAAACATAACCGGTACACCGCACGAGAGATCGTGCGATGCAGACCATCATGGTCCTCGGTTTGAAAGTTAGAGAACGGAGTAATTAGATTAATCATCCTCCTCCTCGTCCTCCTCTAGATCGATCTCGGATTCAAAGAATATACCGGATCTCTCGTTAAGGATCTCGGTTATGATATCCTCAAGCTCAACCTCCTTATCCTCGATGGGTTGGTCATCTAAGAACTCATCAAGTACATAGTTAAATTGTTTCTCGAGGTACTCCTTTGCCTTACTCGCTGAGTCCATTGGAACATCTCCTTATATCTATTTCTAATGGTAGCTCGGGCATCCAATCGGGTGCCTTGCAAGCGATACCTTTAATAATATCCATGGTCTTATCCGCCTCGTCCTTCCGGCACTCTATGATAACAGAGTCATGCACATGGAGGAGGACCTTGAGATCTGCCTCATCTAGTTTGACTAGGCAATCAGCTAACAGATCACGAGCCACGGCTTGTGTTACATTCTCAACGAGCTTGGCTCCCCATGATTTCTCGGTGCCTTTACCTTTCACATATTCTACGGTCAACGGCTTGTGTTTAAGAACCTCAAATCGTAGATGCCTACCCGAGGGAAGATGGATCTTGTGAGCCCCGGTCTTGCGAGTAGCAATAGCTTCAAGCTCATCCCAATACTTTACGATCTCAGGATTTTGTTTCCGGTAGTCTGTTACAATCTTCTTAGCTTCCTGTTCCGAAAGGTTTACCTTACCACCTGTTAACGCTGATGCTACATCCTTAAAGGTCTTGGCTCCACACCCATAGCCAAGCCCAAGCACACGAGCTTTACAGATTTGTCTTAGTTCCGGATCACCTTTAGCTAATGGCTCATCCCCGGTATAGATTCCGCACATCCTAGCATGGGCCTCATAGATATCCATACCCTCACGGATCATGGCCAAGGTCTTATCATCCTTGACTAAGCATAGGAGAACACGAGGCTCTATGTTTGCGAAGTCGAATTGAATGAAGCAATGGTCCGGGGCCGGAGTAAAGAAACCCATGACATTAACGCCCATCAATTCTTTCTTGGCTAGTCCTTGAAAGTTTACACCTTGGGATCCGGAGAACCTACCGGTGTGAGCACCCCAATAATTTAGTGGTGTACTTACCCGGCCATCCTTACGGATCCGTAGCTCTAGATTCTTGAGAGTTGATATCATCTTCCGTAGCTTACGAATCATAGACATCTTTGCCGTGATAATAGATCCTTCCGGGTACCTACTAGCCCAATCAAAGTAACGAGCATCCTTGGCGTTAGTAGTCTCCGGTTTAGGCATACCATTAAGGGCACACCATTTAGCGAACTCCTTCAAAGAAAGAGACGGCCCCTCCCATGGGATAGAGCTCTGTAGTTTTACTAACTCATGGTCTAACGCTTGTTGTCCCTTCTCCGATCTTAACTGATCGAACCCTATCCCATTCCGTGCGAACTTTCTCGTCAAGTGGGACACTCTTTCCTCGAGTGCCGGGTACCGGTACATCAATGCATCCGCTATCCAATAGCAAGTGCTCGCATCTGATTGACAATAAGCTACGAACCCGGCATCAGCTAGGCATTCCTTCTTAGTCCACCCCTTGGCCTCCTCCCGCTTGGCCTTCGAGATCTCTTGCCCCAAGATATGGTAAGCGGATCCGAGTAAGTCACCGGGGTAGCCAAAGTATTTTGACATATGCTTAGTACAGATCCACCGCTCCGGTTTGAATGGCGGTAGCTGACCTAGTTCAATGGCTCGTTCACAGGCTTGTTGATCGAACTCTGCGTTATGGGCAAAGATAATTGCTCCGTTTAATTTCTCCACCGGTGCCGTTGCCGGGTCACCACTATAACTTTCCCCTTCATTGAAGAAAGCAAAGACGGTCATGTCAAACTCGGGTGAGTTTACATAAGCATCTATACCATTGGATAAGTTGTAATCTTTTGTGAAGTATGTTTCTACATCGAGTGCGTATATCTTTTGCCCTTCTAGGATTGTTGACAACGCTAGTGATCTAGAGTAGTATGGGTTTTCCTTTATCATTATTTCCTTTAATTTTGATCTCTGAGGGGATGAGTTTGGTCGCTCATCCCCTCATTTGTTTTAGTCTGTTTGTTTGTTTCTTCGTGGGTCGTACTTCTTCATGTACCGCCAAACCCCACAAGCATGAGTGAACGCTTCATAAGCATCCCGGACCTGTTCGCCGGTGTACTTGACAACGATGAACCTTCCCGGCTCGGTGCTACTGACATAAGCATTAGCTCCGAATACCTCTCCGGCTTTCACTCTATCTATCCCCCAATAAGCTCCGGCATACGAAGCGATCTGCATTAGCTGACCATCGTATGGCTTAACTTGTTTGTCCGGAATAGATGGGTAAGTCTTACGAGTCTTCCAATCTACTACTAATGGTTTACCCGTAGAAGTTTTCGCTCCGATGTCCATGGTTCCCGCATACCCCTCTTCCATATTGACCACGACTTTTTCTCGTTCGATGAACTCGAGCCCATCCTTTTCCTTCCAATCAAGTACCGGATCCATGTAGACTTTCCAATCATCCGGACACGGCTGACCATTAAGGACATCTTCGCACACATTGTGGAAGTTGGTCCCGAAGTCTGCCGAGTCGCTGACTTGTTGGTAAGCTAGTTTAACCATACGCTTGGCATATGACTCGTCCTCCTCCCCTTCAACAGGGCGGTGCTTGAAGGCTGACTTACCCACTTGAGTTTTAGCCCACTCATTAAGGAATGATTTATCTAATACACCGGTGATGGAGGTAGGGCTAGGCAATAAGCCTAGCTTCCTAGCATCTCCAACATGAGTGTTACGAAACCCTGTTCCCTTAGAGTTGGCCACCTCATGGCACGGCCTACCGTCCGGGAAATACCAATGTCCTCCGGAGGCCATCAGAAAGGGACATCCTCGGAATCATCATCATCCTCGGTGTCGGGTTTAGGTTGTGGGTTAGATGGCGGTGGGGTTTCTTTCGGTAAGGTAGGATCCTCACTCTGTACCGGTAGTGCTCCAATATCTGCACCGGCTTCAATCATAAGCTCATTGAACTCAGATGATTCCGGGCAAGCCTTTTTGTATGCCTCGGGTACTGCACTTATGTTTGTGATGGCACCATACACGGTACCTCTGCCACTAGTTCTCTGCTCCACGGTCAAGCTAACCTCTTCACCTTTTAAACAATTAGGGTCAAAGGTTGTAGGGAACTCACCTCGCCAAGCTACTACCGCCTTGTAGAAGTTTGACTTAGGGGATCCGCTCGCCTTGTATACATTTGTTTGTACAAGGAATTTATTATCTCCGTCCTTCAAAGCAAAAAGAAATCTTACTGCCGGGATAGTTTCCAACTCCTCGGACTGATACTTTTTTCGTTTGAACTTATCGTTAGTGTCTACATCTACGCACCTTGCTAGGAAGGTACCCGATGGGCACGGCGTTATTATTTTCCAACCGAGTATGTCTAACATCGGTAGGTCTCCATCTTCTTGTCTATTTATTTGCATGATCTTTGATCTATTTATTTTGTGCGTAATTCAGAATGAGCCACGCATCACTATTTTTTTTGGTCACCTTAGTAGGTAACGGAAATAATCTTTTGGCCTCCTCCCAACAGAGGTCCTTTCTTTCTTTGTAGGCTTTACCCTTTATGCCTGTGTACATGGCTTGCCACGCTTGGGGTCGGACCAAGTGCATACGAATCCCGCCGGCCATAACTGCTCCTTTAATGAAGCCAAAGTTTTCACCGAGAACAAAGCCGGTGCTCTCCGGTCTCTTCATCCCTGTAGTTTTAGGAGGGTGCTCAACATACCACTCCACGGTGTAGTCAATCATAGCTTCTTGGATGTGCTGAACGAGATCTATGAACTCAGCCTCCCCACCCCATGACCATGAATTTAATTTACCATCACCCCAACGGATGACGGTTGCCCCATTCTTACCGGGGTCAGTTGCTAGTAGTATCTGTGCCATTATCTTGTGTGGTTTTGGTGCATTGAGTAGCATAGGTCTGCAAAAACGACATCAACTCCTCCAAAGAACCAAGATAAAAGGTCCCATGAGTTGAGATGAATACTTCTTTTCCACCACGAATTGTTAGTAATAAATTATCCGAAACATATGAATGCTCGGTACTCTCTTGGTTATTTTCTCCCGCCATTTATATAATATCTAAATCATTTGCCGGAGCCACGAGGTCGGCGTAATACTTTTCCGTAGTTGTAACACTTGCATGGCGGAGTGTCTTGCTCGCTACATATATACCATGCTTGGATGCGAGCATTGCTCCCAAGCATTTCCTTAAAAAGTGAAGAGGCTTGTCAGATACCACGCCCATGTGGTCCCGCAAGAAAGGTACGAACTTACGATCAACTAATTTCTCTACATTAGTGGAGTCGATTACCTTATCAGTAGGGGCATGGCCATTCTTCATAGCCATGATCGCATCGAATGTAGATGCGGGTATGTTTACTTGTTGTTCTTCGTTAGCCTTAGTAGTGCCAAGGATAATAAAGTTTCTGCCGTTGAAAGAATATAGGTCCTCCCATTTAAGCCGGATGATTTCACTACGGCGTAGGCCACCACTACAAGCCAACAAAAACATTTTAAAAAACTCGGGGTGAGTTTCTCGAAGGGCCTTGCCCTTCTCGTAGATAGATAGGATCTCGGTATCACTAACGCGGAAAGGTTTGAGTACGGGTTGAGCCGGAGAGTAAGCAATAATGTGAGCAAAACAACTCACGGTTATTTTCTTTTCGTACTCTAAATAGTAAAGGAAGTTCTTAGAGAAAATACTCCTTACCTTCCTTAGTTTATTAAGATTACCTACGCCTTCCTCAAACCTGCGAATAAAACTTTTACCCTCCTTTATTAAACCTAATCGATCGATGGAACCATTAGGGTCTATGTTAGCCCACACTACTACATCAATGAACGCATCCCAATTCCTTTTGCGAGTAGCGTAGTTAGCTTTAACTAGCTTACATTCTAAATATAACTTTCTAAGATCCGGATTAATTTTACAATTCCTAGCCGGGTTAGTTATCCGAGCACGAGCCTCCTTGATTAAAGCCGGGGCTAATTTCTTTGCTTGATTTAAGTCTTTTGTTCCGGTGCTAACCTCCACCACATGAGAGACGCCTTCAACTTCGATGGTAAGTTTGACGGATATGTTTCGACTTTTTCTTTGGCACAAGTACATAAATAATCCCTTGGCCAACATGGGGTTTCAGGTCAAGCCGTGCAAGAAAAAAGTTTTAGCTTATCTAAAACCCTAGTGTTTATCAAGGGTTCCGTTCGAATATTTTTTTAATTCTTTTTAAGTCCTGTGATACTTCATCCCGGTTTTGCCTTAAAACTTTACTCTTTGCGTACCGGCTTACCTTGCCTTGTAATTTTTTGTAGTACAACTGCACTACATCAGACTTCATCTCGCTAATGGGTTTCTCTTTATTGCTTAGAAGTTCACGCAACTTAGTACCCTTATAATAATTATATAAATATAAATCTTGGGCACGGTGTAGATCTGAAAGCTCGTCATCATTCTCCCGGATCTTAGTTGATTGGCTAGGTGTGGTAGGTATAACCTTATGTCTTATCAGATCTCCAAGAGGTCCTTTTTCTGCCGGGCCGTCATATACTCTTGATAATATATTAGCGGGCCATTGATTATTGTATCTTTGCATTGGTTTACCCAACGGACCTAGCTCCGGCATACCCATAGACCGAGCTCCCGGAACAAGTGGTTGTAAATAAAAACCCATGGAACTTTGCAAGTCTCCGTCCGGGTATTTTTTGTTACTCATCATAGCATCTATTTGATAAAACAAATTAGGTACTAGGAATTGAGTAGGTGCTTGGCTGAAAACATTCTTAGCTTTCGAGATAGATCTATCATCAAACTTTAAAATATCTAAGATGTCAGACATACCTTTAAAGAAAGATTGGTCTTTCATTAGAGTACCGTAGGCCATGCAACCTGATGCGATTTGATTCGCCATACTAGGAGGCTCATCATCATACTTAGCTTGGTCTTTCATCCCTCCCATGAATGCAAGTAACCCACCGAATGGAGTTTCCTTATAGCCAAACTGATGGCCCATGATTGTAATAGTATGAGGCTTCCAATTACTAGCCATTAAAGTTTTTTTCTTAGCATAGTCGGTAGGCCCGGGTCCGGTAACATCGAACATTCTATTCTCTTCGTCTTCCTCTTCCCTAAAGAATAGATGACCGAACACACCGGCTACCGCACAACCCATGAGGTGCCTCATGTGCATATCTTTGTACGCTTCGCTAGTCATCTCGGATCCTTTATTAGTAACCTTGGACCCTCCGTGTTTGTGCCATAAAGCTCGAGCCACTCCAACCCCGGGAGTAAAATCGAATGTCATGTTCTGTACATTGGCCACCACCCGGATGAACGGCATTGCAAACTGACTGACTCCGGATAAAGCTCGCTTGGATAAAGGAACATCTTGGCCGGGAGTTTCAACAGGGTAAGAAGCCTGTGCTACTAGACTAGCAAAGGCACCTAACAAACCTTCGGGTTTGTTTTGGAAAGTAGTCCTTAACCCGAAGTGTTCTGACTCTGTTTTAATTTCTTGGCCACGGTTACTCTCGAGGATCTCATTAACTCTCCTCTGTTTATTTAATCCTGTTAAACCTTCTGTTGTTGCCTGTGCCTCCGCACCTTGTCTCATAGACTCGGTACCTCGTAACGCTTCCATTACATATCGTGTAAGTTCTTTGCCACGCTTACCCATTTTCTTACCTTCCATGTGTGCAAGAAAGGAAGCCTTACCTTCTATGTTAGAGAATCTAAACATCGCATCCATTGAGGACATAAAGCGGTGTACATATTTTAAATAGGAGAAAGGATTCTTAGTGCTTAACCGCTCGAGTACAGGATCGAATGCGTACTTATCCATCTCAAATCCGGCCCGGCCTCTACCGGTCCTCATAATAGACCTAGCTTCATCCCAACCTTTAGACAAACCGTGCAACATATTAATACCCATCTCGTAGCCAAGCCTTGGTGAAGTAGTTCCACCTCGAGCTAGGTTACCAACTTGCATTGGAAGTGCGGTAAACAAATTACCGGTCAAGTTAATCACTTGAGTAGATGGACCCGACACAAGGTTAGCAACTCGGATCGCAAGCATGGTAGCAAACAAACCATCACCGGCTTGGTTCTGTATTATATTAAGGAGATCTTGAGTAGCGTTAACTCTTTGGAAACCTTCGGGAGCTTTCTGAATCTTGTTACTAGCATCCATAACCTTCCGGGAAAACTCTTTGGTCACTCCCCCTTTGATCCCTAGCATTTGAGCAAGGGCTGAATACATATCTGTATCAGTAAAGGCACCGAGGTTAGAGAGCTCAATTATTTTTTGCTCTAAAGTCTTAGCTTTCTTACTGACCTTCTTACCTAGCTGAGTCTCTTTAAATTTCTTTAGTTGGTTAGACCGTTCCTTCGCCATCGTCCGGTTAAACTGAGTAATAAATCGGTTCGATATTTGTTGGGCCATACTAGCGGGTAGATCTAGCTCAGACATTAGCTCCTTCATTAAGCCATCCCTTGATCTATTCTGTGTGTCAAGATGCTTCCTAGCTAACTCCTTTAGTTTAATATCAAGAGCTTTCATCCGCTCTTGCATAGTGGAGTCCATGAGCTTACCGCTCGGATCCAATGGCATACGCCCGAAGTATTCTTGTAGCTCTGTAAATTGTTCAGTAGTTAGACTTTCATCGTTTAGCGTTTGTTCCGCTAGGTCCCGCCATACATCCTTATACTTTTCAGCATTAAGTAATGCATCCCGAAGCACCTCACTCCGTGGCCGTGGCTTCCGTTGGGAACCATCTGCATTCAACCCGGTCCTCTTCCCAATCTCGGTGATGAGTTCGTTAGTGAATCTAGCTAAAGGAGTGTTCGAGTTACCCTCGCTATGGTTTTTATTTAACTTAGCTACTAATCTTTTGTGTAGCTTATCAACCGCACCCTTCCGGTAGGCCCCCCATAAACTAGGAGCGAATTGTTTCTCGATAGCTTTAACTAAATTAGGAGCACTCTTGCGTAAAAACTCTATGCTCATCTGATCAAACCCGGCCTCTCGGGCTACCTTAATCAGATCCATTAACTCATTAGAAACTTCTCCGTGTTCCGGTAGCTTCCGGTTAACTCGAGCTTGAGTAGTCTTAGCGATTTGGTTCCTAGAAAATTTATATAAACTTGTGGCGTTAAGGTTACCTAGTTCCTGTAATATAGATATGGCTCGGCCATGGGATCTAGCTTCTTCAGACATCCGCATAGCTAGATCAATTGCCATGTCATCAAACTTGTTAGAGTTTGAGAATCCATCCAAGGTCATTTGACCGGGAGACTTTCTCTTGTTCTTGCGGTTGCGAGTTACATCAGCTTGGTGGCTCAATCTTTTAAGTACCACGGTACTAGCCATCAT
>Ga0181407_1000768_pt1 | contig 10626 bp, 14 predicted proteins | sample 30SPOviralmetaG_FD_130136 | JGI IMG/M metagenome (GOLD analysis project Ga0181407, IMG submission 130136) | Marine viral communities from the oligotrophic San Pedro Time Series (SPOT) site, San Pedro Channel, CA, USA - 30 SPOT_SRF_2012-01-26 | ecosystem: Environmental > Aquatic > Marine > Strait...
ATTAAATGTTTAGTAATTGATCCTTATAATAAAGTTAAAATGAAAGGTGCTTCTGATATGTCTATACCAGATGCAACAATGGAATACTTAGCTAGAATAGAAGCTTTTGCAAAAAAGTATGATGTTTTAGTAGTTGTTGTAGCACACCCAACTAAAATGTACAAAAGAGACGATGGTACTATGGACGAGCCAACTATGTATAATATTAAAGGTGGTGGTGAATGGTACGATGCGTCTTACCACGGACTATTAGTTCACAGAGACTATAGTAATAATTCCGTAAAAGTTAAAGTACTTAAAGTAAAATTTCAAAACTTAGGTGAGAATCAAGCAGAGGCGCACTTTAAATGGAATCATGCTTCTGGTGATTACATACCTATAAGCACTTTTAGCAATGAACCAATGCCTTGGGATTAATGGCTAAAAAGAAAAAAGATTATTCATTACCTGATTACTTGCCTTCTAAAGAAGAGAACGACGCATATATATATTGTGTTAGAAACAATATAAGAATATCACCGTTAGGTATTAATGGTGAGTTTGGAAAATGGAAAATAGGTATAAATGTTGGACCATATATAAAAGGTGAAAAAATAAACCTTGCACCTAGTATATATGATGAAGATACTATATGGCCTAGTTATTACGAAATGTGTAAATATTATTATGATAAACGTACAAGATGAGTACAGAGGATTACTATCAGGAATACTCCACGGCGGAGCACAAAAAAAAGATAGAACAGGCACTGGGACACAATCTGTCTTTGGAAGAATGCTTAGACATGACATGGAGCTTGGGTTTCCTTTATTAACAACTAAAAAAATATATTTTAACCATGCAGTTACAGAATTACTATGGATACTACAGGGACGCACTGACATTGCTTACCTCAACGATCGCGGTGTTACTTACTGGAATGCTGATTATAAGCGATCAGGTAGAACTGACGGTACGCTTGGCCCTGTTTATGGGCATCAGCTTAGGAACTTTAATGGTATTGATCAGCTTGAAAAAATACTCAAGCAAATTAAACAAGAACCGTCATCAAGGCGCATTATGGCAAGCTTATGGAATCCCAATGATTTGGACGATATGGCTTTGCCTCCTTGTCATTACGGCTTTCAAATATATATAAACAATGGAAAACTTGACTTACTTTGGAACCAGCGATCCGCTGATGTGTTTCTTGGTTTGCCTTATGATTTTGCCATGTATGGCTTACTATTACTTATGTTGGCAAAAGGATCGGGTTATAGACCTGGGCGCCTTACTGCTTCACTTGGCGATTGCCATTTGTATAACAATCATAGCGAACAAGCTAAAAAGCAACTATCCCGTGATTTTAGGGGCTTGCCTCACGTGGGAGTTGACCTTGGGATATTTATTGCAGAAGGGGCGGGAAACTTTATAACAATACCTACAAAAAATATGATACATTTATCGGATTATAATCCCCACGAACCAATTAAAGCTAAATTAAATACATGATAGAACTTAAAAAAGGTAAATACAAAATTTATCACGTACCTGGTGTTAAAATTGGGTGTACAACAAATGTTCAAAAACGCATTATTGAAACTCAAGGCTATAAGCCTGGTGAATATGAAATACTATTTGAAACAGATGATGTAGCAGAAGCTTCTAAGGTAGAACAAACGTTGCAGAAAGATTTAGGTTACAAAGTAGATAGAAAACCTTATAAAGATTTATTTAAAAAAGCTATGAATAAACACAGTTCCTCACCAACAACAACAACATTTAAAACATCTTCTAACGAGCTAAACGCAGCATTCTTAGCTGACTTAGAAATTGAAACACAATATGGTACGTTTAAGCTTGATACAACCGATAAAATTGATTGGGTTATATCTAATGTACATAATAGTCAATTTGGCCCTAATTCGTGTTACATTTATAACAAGGCTATGGCCGAAGCGGGGGAATTCCAAACCTTGACCAAAGAAAAGCTATATTCTTCTCAAGATCAATTTAAATTAATTAGAGAATGGGCTAAAGAAAGAGGTTTGTATGACAAGGGTGATATTAAAACACAACTAATTAAATTATATGAAGAATCAGGAGAATTATCCCAAGCTATACTTAAAGATGATAAGGCAGGTATTATTGATGCTATTGGTGATAGTGTTGTCGTTCTTACTAATCTTGCCCACCTTGTCGGTACCAATATTGAAGATTGCATTGGTGCTGCATATAATGAAATATCTAATAGAACTGGTAGAATGATTAACGGAACATTTGTAAAAGATGCGTGATAAAATTATACAACAAGTAGTAAACAAAATTCAAAGGCGTTCAGACGTAGGCTTTAAGAAATACGGTGTTACTTTATTTGATGACAGCCAACCATTAGATACTTGGCTTAATCATTTACAAGAAGAATTAATGGATGCCGTTAACTATATTGAAAAAGCACGTATGACACTGCGCGAAGAAATTGAAGACTGTTACATTAAAGACCTAGAAGTAACAGACCCTGAACTTGTATCAGCATACCCAGATCCTGGTCCGCCAGATCAGCTAGGGTATAATGTAGACAAGACGTGGACAACAAGCACAACCTAATGAAAAGAAGATCAAAAAAAAGAGGCCCAGTACAAGCTAAAAAAATAAGCTTTGATGGGATTAATTTTGCTTCTGGTTTAGAAAGATATACTTACATGGCTTTAAAGAAAGCTAAATTATTTGAAGGATATGAAAATGAAGTTTTTCAACTCATCGAAAGTTTTGACTTTAAAAGCCAGTCTTACGAAAAACAAGCAAATGGAAAGGGTGATTATACAAACCGAGGGCAAAAAAAAATACTGGGAATTAAATATACACCTGACTTTGTGGGAAAAGATTATATAATTGAATGCAAAGGGAGGGCTAATGAATCTTTCCCTTTGCGTTGGAAACTATTTAAACTATGGCTTACGAAAAACAATATTGGAAAGACACTTTACAAACCGCAGAACCAGAAAGAAGTGGATTTGACAATACAACTAATAAAGAACAGCAGAAGAAGCAATCGCGGTTAATGTATAAAAGACGTAAACTTGAAAGAGATGTTAAAAAATATATCAAAGGAGAGATCATTAAAGGCTCAGGAATCGAAAGAATCGGAAGACAGCATGGATTTTACATGGAATGATCACTATTCAGAAAGAATAAAATTTCATATGAAAATGCTAAATTACTATTTAAAAGAAGAAAAATGTCTGGATGGGAGTTATCATTAGGTCTATATCCCGGTGTTTTAGTTGGGATTAGAAGCTACGTAAATAAAGAAACTACAGATCATGTGCTATACATACCGTTTGTAGAATTATGTTTAACAATATATAAAGATGAGCAAGATTGAAGAGTATGTATTAAAAAGATTTGCTAAAAGATTTAAAAACAAAAAAGTATTAATTAAAGAATTTGATACCCATTATGAGGTTAATCACAACAAAGACGCAAGTCCAATTATATTAAGTAAAAATATATGAAAGAAACAAAATTAGTTGAAATGCAGAATAAGCTAGAATCTTTAGGGGCGGCTGTTAATAGGCTTATTAATGAGATGACTAATCTAAAAGATTTAAGTGTAGGTACTCTTGAGCTAGTTAAAAGACTACCTGATTATAACGAAGCGTTAGAAACATTAAAAGATAATTATAAAAAGAAAGAAGAGAATGAGTCTATTCAAGGAAAGGATACCGTATAAACCTTTTGAATACCCAGAATATTATAATGATGGCTGGCTAAAACAAGCACAAGCATTTTGGTTACATACTGAAATACCCATGCAGGGTGACGTTAAAGATTGGAAAGAAAAGTTAACTAAAGAAGAAAAGAATTTAGTTGGCAACATACTTTTAGGCTTTGCCCAAACAGAGTGTGCTGTATCTGATTACTGGACACAAAAAGTTGTTGGTTGGTTTCCTAAGCATGAAATACAACAAATGGCCATGATGTTTGGTAGCCAAGAAACAATACATGCTGTAGCTTATAGCTATTTAAATGAAACTTTAGGATTAGAAAACTTTGAAGCATTTTTACAAGATAAAGCAACGATGGATAGATTTGACAACCTCGTCGCTTATAAAGGAACTGAATTGGTTGGTATCGCAAAATCCTTGGCTATTTTTTCTGCTTTTGCTGAAGGAGTTAGTTTATATTCTGCTTTTGCTGTATTATATTCTTTTCAATTAAGAAATTTATTAAAAGGTATTGGACAGCAGATGAAGTGGTCAGTAAGAGATGAATCATTGCATAGTAAAATGGGATGCAGGCTGTTTAGACATATGTGTGAAGAAATGCCTAACTTATTAGAAGAATGTAGAGATGATGTTACTACAGCCGCAACAGCTATGCTTAAAGCAGAAGAAAAATATATCGACAAAATGTTTGAGCTGGGAGACATTGAAAATCTTAAAGCTTACGACCTCAAACAATTTATTAGAAAAAGACTCAATGAAAAATTGCAAGAACTTGGTTACTTCGACCTCGGGGAGTACTTTACATTTAACGAAGACGGAGCAGCAGAACTCGATTGGTTTTATCATCTTACCGGTGGGCATACTCATACTGATTTTTTTGCTGTTCGACCGACAGACTATTCTAAAGCGAACGAAGGAGAAGATTTTGAAGATATTTGGTAAATTATGAAGAAATTATTTTTTATTTTATTTAGTGCAATTTCATTTGCACAAACCCCAGAAATATATGGGTTATGGGTAAGCCAAGAAGGCGAATTCGTAGAAATTAATTATGACAACACATTTAATAGATTTAAAATTATTGCTGGTAGTAAAAAAAAGAAAATATTATCAAAAGGAATTGTTGAAATAATTGATAAAGAATTACATATTGTAAGAAAAGATACTATAGATGGATATAAGCTATGTTATTATTTAGGCAACGAAACAATGGCTGTTTGTAAACCTAGATCGAATAAAGCTTGGTTATTTCAAAAAATAAGATGAATTCTGTAAAAAGACAATGGCTAAAATCTTTAGTCAAAGACCGAAAACTAACGCCAGCTGAAAGACTATCTTCTAGGCTAGGATATATGGGCTCTGCATTTATTATGCTATCACCTTATCTTATTAGCTATGGTAATCTTGGCGCGTTTACATATATAACCGGAGGTTTGTTATTAACTCCTCAGGTATGGATTGCTAAACAATGGAATTTAGTTATTATTAATATAAACCTAGTACTAGGTTATTTAATTTATTTATACAATTTATAATGTGGAATAATGAGTGGAAAAAAGGTGAAGATTACCCAAGCTGGGGTGATACCGAAGTATACAAGAAGACTATATCCGGGGGATATTTGGTTAACGGAGAATCCCCCAAAGATGCATACTGGCGAGTTTCAAAAACAGTAGCTAAGCGTTTATATAAGCCAGAACTAGCCGAAAAGTTTTTTGAGTATATATGGCAGGGGTGGTTGTGTTTAGCGTCTCCTGTGTTGTCTAATACAGGCACAGATCGAGGTTTACCTATTAGTTGCTTTGGAATTGATGTAGCGGACAGTATACAGGACATTGGCAACAAGAATTTAGAAATGATGCTGCTAGCGAAGCATGGCGGAGGAGTTGGCATAGGCATCAATCAAATAAGACCCGCCGGTAAAAGAATAACAGGTAATGGAACTTCAGACGGCGTTGTCCCTTTTTGCAAAATTTATGACTCAACTATACTCGCAACCAACCAGGGTAGCGTTAGAAGAGGAGCTGCATCAGTTAATATCAATATTGAACACAACGACTTTCTCGATTGGGTTGAAATCAGGGAACCTAAAGGCGATGTCAATAGACAATCTCTTAACTTGCACCAGTGTGCTGTCGTTGGCGATAAGTTTATGCGAAGACTTGAGGCAGGAGATCAAGACGCTAGGCAAAGATGGGCGAAGCTACTCCAAAAACGTAAAGCAACTGGAGAGCCATATGTCCTATTTAAAGGAAACACAAACAAATCTAATCCAGAAGCATATAAGAAAAATAGTTTAAAGGTACATATGACTAATATATGCAGTGAGATTACATTACATACAGATGAAAGTCACAGCTTTGTTTGCTGCTTGTCTTCTTTAAACTTAGATAAATACGATGAATGGAAGAATACGAATTTAATTTACGACGCAACATGGTTCCTGGACGGTGTGCTAGAAGAATTTATCCAGCGAGCGAAGAATATGAAGGGATTCGAGAACTCTGTACGCAGTGCGGAGAAGGGAAGGGCATTAGGATTAGGTGTCCTTGGATGGCACAGTCTACTACAAAAAAGCGGAATATCTTTCGAAGGCTTATTAGCACAATTCAAAACGCGAGAAATCTTTTCAAAAATAAAGATTGAAACTGAAAGAGCGTCAAGAGCGCTGGCTGAAGTATACGGAGAACCGCTTTGGTGTTCGGGAACAGGATTTAGAAACACACATTTAAGGGCTGTTGCGCCAACCGTATCGAACTCAAAGCTTTCTGGCAATGTTTCACCAGGGATTGAGCCGTGGGCAGCTAACGTGTTTACAGAGCAATCAGCTAAAGGAACATTTATAAGAAAAAATAATGAGCTTAAAAAAGTATTTAGGAAAGTTGGCATTGACACTAAAGAAGTTTGGAATAAAGTGCTTGCAGACGGTGGATCAGTTCAAGGAATTAAACAACTTGACGGATGGAATTACGATCACCGAGGACGACTTACCCAAGAAAATGACGGGGAAGCGGTAAAGGATGTTTTTAAAACTTTTAAGGAGATTAATCAATTAGAGTTGGTTAGGCAAGCGGGTATAAGGCAAGACTATATAGATCAATCTGTAAGTTTAAATTTAGCATTTCCAGCCGAAGCACCACCTAGATGGTTAAATCAAGTGCATATTGAAGCGTGGAAACGCGGTATTAAAACATTATATTATATGCGCACAGAATCTGTATTAAGAGGGGATATAGCAGCAGCGGCTATGGACCCTGATTGTTTAAGCTGCGATGGATAATTTAAATTATATGTTATGACTTTAAAACAAAAAGTACAAAAACTAGAAAAAGAATTATTAGAAGCTAAAGCTAAAGCTGCTAATTTAATTTTAGATACACAAGACAATGTGTTTACGCAAAAAGAACTTGAAAGAATTAGGTTCTTAGAAATATGGGCTATTGTTGGACCAATTGTTGGTTTTGGAATTGGTTTGATATTTTAAATAATTAAAGGGGATGACGCCGTAACTGGTATCATCCCCTATTTTTATTTTCTCCTATTCATATTTGTATAGGGCGGCTTTAAATATTTATTAAGCTGAGAATTGTCATTTGATTCTGTAACAGCCATCATATTCATTTTAGCTCCTGCAATTAAAGCGTCAGTGCTTGACTGATCTTTTTCTTGCATAGCATTTTGAATTGCTGTTGAACCCAAAGGGCTTGTTCTTTGTTTCATATTAAGCTGTTTTTGATTTGTGATTGTTTGCATGTTTTTCCCAAGGCAAAGTGCCATCGCCTTCAGACTTCCACTTACCGTTATGAGCTATGTGCCCGTTTTTTCTTTCGTATTTTTTATTACCATAATAAATAAAATTATTATCATAATTTAGTTTACCGGACTTTATTTCTTTTTGGTGTCTTTTTTCATGAGCTATAACTTCTTTTCTTTTTGCAGGTGATAATCCGTCGGCAACGTCTATAGTCCCATCTTTATTTGCTTGCCCTAAAGTACCAGCGGGCAATGCTGCTTTTATGGGGTTATTTTTTTTGTCTAGTTTATCAATGTTTTTTTGCAAAGTTTTTACTTTTTTAGCTTCGCTCTTTTTTTCTTTTTTTATTATATTGAGCTCATCTTTTTTCTTTGCTTGGATACCCAGTTCCCATTCACCCCATCCCATCATCAATGCTATCGACTGATAAAGTTGAGTTTCCTGATCTAAAGCTGTATTTATATTATTAAGTTTTTTAACAACTCTATCTATAGGTATATTTAAAAAAGCTGAAATGGTTTTAGCAGCAGCACTTAAAGCGGGGTTGTCTATTGCAATTCCCCTTTCATAAATTTTATCGACTTCGTCTTTAAAAGTAAATGTTCTTCCTGCAGATTTTAACTTTCCAAATTTAGAGTCTATAGCTGGAGATACAGTAAATATTTTATCTGCAGCTCTTTCATAATCAGGTCTAGTTTTTTCAGATTGCCTTTTAATTTCTAAAGCTATATTCTTAAGCATAGCAACAAAAGCGCCGCCAACTCCAGAACCTCTTAAAAAAGTGTCTGCTGAGCTATTTAAAAGACCAGCCAAAGCACTGTCTTTTTTGCCATCTCTAAATTTCTTTTCTTCAGGCCCAATATCTTCATCATCTGTAAATAATAAACCGAACATAGCTTGTTGCAAAGCTGTAAATATAATATTTTGTACAGCACCATAATAAACTATTTTAGAAACATTAGTTTTCCAGTCTCCACGCCCATTTGCAAGGTCCTGGACAGCTCTTTTTGTTAATCTAGTATATTGTATAGGCGTGTTTGCAAAAGCCAATATAATGCGCCCTAAACCGCTGGCTTGTTCTTGACTTATTCTAGAAGGATCTGAAGATTGTTGGGACTCATTTGTAGAATCTCTAAAATCTGCAAAAGCTTTTTTCTGAGCCTCTTCTTTGCTAAGGCCTTCTTTTATATAAGATTCAGTTCTGTTTCTATAAAAAGTAGCACCACCTGAAGAAATAGCAAAACTATCAGCTATTTGAGTAGGTAAAAATCCTTTTTTAAGCAAATAAGAAATACCAGCTCTAACTTTATTTTTAGAAGTTGATACAGCATTCGCAATTTCATCTGCATTAACGTCGGTTTTTAAGCCAGATCTTCTTTGCTTTAAAAAGTCAGAGTTCCATAATTCAGAAAAGTCTTTCCAATATTGTTTTTGGTTAGCAAATGCTTTAGCTGCTCTTGCAGGATTATTATCTGACCAATTCAAAAAATTTATAGCAGATGTAGTCTGCAACACAGCTGACCTAGCATTAAAAAACATTATAGAGCCCACAGAGTCATTAACCCAATTTAACCAATTATTGGTTATTCTATTAACACCGCTAGGTCTATTTCTGCCTGTTCTCATCCTATATAAAGAATCCTCAAGAGCTTCTACATATCTATCGCCAAATGTAGCCTGTAGCTTTTTCAAATTATCTTTATCAAATACTTCTTCAATATTTTTTTGCCAAGGTTCTAAAAATTGAGATCGGTAAACGGTGTTTACATGGTTAACTAAATCTGTTGTTATAGTACCCGATAGCCAATTTTCTGTAGGTGCCGGATACCCGTCTTCTGTTAGATTTTGTATTTGATCCGCAAAAGCTTTTAGCTCAGAATTTTTGCTAACATATGAAACTAAAGATTTAGTATCTTTTTTAGAAAGATCTTCAAGAGGCATGCCTTGTTTGTCCCATAAGTACACTCTTACAGCTTCTTGATTTGTAAAACCTCTAGTCGCTTCAGAATTTAAGTTGCTAGGCGTGTTTTTTATAGATTTTTTTAAATTTTTCCAATCTAACATTGCAGCCTGCTTAGCAGCTTCAAAAGAAGATATTCCGTCATTATATGGCGTCATAATACTTTCTTTCCACCAGTTTAAATCAGCATCACCTTGTTTGCCTTTGCCGAGAGTTGGATATATTAACCCAAGAAAATCTTCTGCAGAATAAGGCACAAAAAACTTGAAGCCTTTAGTGCTACCTAACTTAATAGCGCGCCCATCAGAATATGTAGCAGCTTCTTTTACACCCTTGCTACGTTCTAACATTTTATTAAACTCTCTACTTAAAGGCTTGCTGGCTAGAGTCATTGGAGCATCTTTTGCCTGCTGTACTTTAGAAGTTACGTCAAGCTTATTAAGCCTTTCTTTAACAGCTTTAACATTAGCAATAGCATCATCGGCAAAGAAAATATCATTATACCCTTCTTTTACCTTTTGCTCAATCCAATCAGCCTTAGCATCAGGGCTCCCATTGCCTAATCCAGTTATATTGTCTAAAGGTATACTTATGCCCAGAGCTTCTTCTAAAAACTTTTGTATTGCAATATTAGCTTCAGCGGGCCTAGCTGTTAAAATAAAAACATCTCTTTGCCCTTTAGCTTCTGTAAATCTTTTCATAAGATCTGCTAATGGGCCCTTAGTTCCATTTTTAACTTGACTAAACTCTGAATAATCAAAAGTTGCCCCGGCTTCTTTTAACTTATCAAATTGCTTAGCAAATTGTGTTGCGTCTAAAGCCCCGGTTGCTCCGTTTGGAAGCGTGTAAAGTACGTTGGATTTGGTTTTAGCGACTGTATCATCAAAATCTAAGATTCTAGCTTTTAAATTTGTAGTTGAAAAACCTTTATTATCTATATTATATTTTTTGGCATAGCTCTCACCATTTAAATCAACAATACTAGCTGGGTTTATTCCCCCAAAGGCATTAGCGATAGTAGGGTTAAAATATCTTTCTTTCCAGTTTCCTGTATAAAAATTCCACCCCTCTCCCATTCCTGATTTATATGGGCCACTTAATTTTAAATCATCTTTTTTTGATAAAGCTAAAACTTTATAATTTGAAACAACAGCTGGGTACGCTACATTAAAAGGAACACCCTTGGCGGCACTCTCTAACAAAGC
>Ga0181407_1000773_pt1 | contig 10609 bp, 12 predicted proteins | sample 30SPOviralmetaG_FD_130136 | JGI IMG/M metagenome (GOLD analysis project Ga0181407, IMG submission 130136) | Marine viral communities from the oligotrophic San Pedro Time Series (SPOT) site, San Pedro Channel, CA, USA - 30 SPOT_SRF_2012-01-26 | ecosystem: Environmental > Aquatic > Marine > Strait...
AACAAGTTTGAGTTGTAATTCTCCAAGTTGGTTTCTCGCAGGAATTGGACCTCTCGCAGATACAATCGCCGTCGCCGCAACAACAGTCACTTTCGCAGGAGATGTTTCAGGGAAAGATATGGGTATAAAAGAATGTGGTTTGTGTGTTGGAAGTGCCGTTCAAATTCACGGCGTTCTCAATGGCGTAGCAGACCAAACTCATTCAACAACCGTGACCGCTTTAGCAGAAACAGTAGACGCGAATACAGGCGAAAAGGCGTTAACAGTTACTATTGGTGATGCTATCCCAGGAGGGGGCGATGGTAGCGGAATGGTTGCGGGAACTGTTAAATTAAACGCAACCGAACTTTTAGGAGCAAATTACAAAATTACAAATATTGAAATGAGATGTCTTCAAGAAAGTCCAATGTCGCCAGATTTAAAAAATATGAAATATGTTTTTACTTCTTACGATGTTTTTAACGATAACGTTCCTCAAACTCCTCTTCGCCATAATCAAGATGTAACCTCTGTTGCTTCTAAAGCAAAGGCGATTTTCACTTCATATGAAGACCCTAGGCACTCAAACGCTCTTTCAAATTTAGATACAAATTCTTATTATTTAGGAGTAACCCCTTCTCAAGTTGGAGTAAATATGAATGAAGTTGTTTATTTTATAAATAATAAATTATATCCTCTTCGGGCGTATAACCCTCAAGTTACAGCAGATAAGGTAATCAATCAAAACGAACTCGTGAAGGCATTTGGAGCAATTAATAAAAGGGTTAAAAGTTTAGGAGCAACAAATGGAACAAATCAAGATTGTTATACAAATAAATATCTTCACGCGAGAGAACTCGGACGAGGTGACGCGGTTTTCGATTTAAGAAACGCAGAACCGCAAATCAGAATTGGTTTTTCAGCAGCAAGAAATACAGATTGGAGAAATCAAGCATTTACAAATCTTACAATGACGACCCTTGTTTTCTCTAAACGTGTTATAAATATTGATGGTGAAACCGGTTTGACTATTGAATTCTAATTTCTAAAAGTTGAACTTTCTTTTTAGAAAAAAGAAAAACAAAAATGAACTCACTTGTATTTTCATTTCTATACTAGGAATAAAAACGCAAGTAGGTTCACATTCATTTTTTAAAGTTTAAGAATTTTTCTCAATATAATTATATAATAAAAATAATGTTTAATAAAGATTTAGACCCTTATTCAAAAGAATTTGCTATCTTACATTTTGCGGAAACGGTTGTTGTTTTATGTTCTCGAATTTCAAATTTCGGTTTTAATTTATTAAGAAGAGTTTGGTATGCTAATTAATTTATATTAATAGTTTTAAAATAAAAAAAAATAAATTATTATATTATAATAAATAATAAAAAAGAATATTTTAATATGCCGACTAAAAAACTCAACTTTTCAATTGCCCCTGTAAACGACAACCCAGTTCTTGTAAACGGAGCAACTTTCTCAAACGGATTTTCACACAAGAACGGATTTCCTACGATTAAGTGGACTATTCCAGCACAAGACCTTCTTTTAGATACTAAATCTCTTTATTTATGCGGTCAATTTATTGTTTTAAAGGCGGATGGAAATCCTCAAACCGTGGCGAATGCGGATTATGCGAATTGGAATTTAAACAATGGGGCAACAATGCCTCGCAGTCAATCAACTAATACTTCTAATTGGAACGGAGTTTCTTCAGTAATTGATAAATTAGTAATTCAGTCAAAAAAAACTCAAGCGGAACTTTCAAATACTGTAAATTATTCAATGGACGACGCACTTAAAAAAGGACTTTCAACTAATAAATACGATTACCTTCAGGGGGCGTTGCTTCGTGATAAAGCGGCGGGAACTCGACACGGGGCAATTTGTAGGAAAATTATAAATAGTTCAGTAGTAGTTGATACCCAACTCGGCGGAATTGGCGACAAAGAAAACGGACAATTTTTCTCTTTAAAATTAAACGTTCCTCTTCTTAAAAATAAACTTATTCACCTAGGAAATTCGTTTGTTGGCGGACTTCTTTTAACTATTCATTTAAACCCTGACGCTTCAGTTTTCCATTCTCGGCACCGTTCAATTGATGTTGGAAACCAAGCAGCAGCAGACCCAACAGGGACTTCTTACATTCTTAAAAGTTTAAAATTAGAGGGAAAATATCTTGTTCCAACTCAAGCGGACCTCGCTTCCTATCAATCGACCGTCGCTTTAAACGGTAGAGTTAATTTAATGAATGACGTTATTTCTTCTAATAATTCAAATACATATACTCCTCAATTATCACAAGTGAGAGGCGTCGTGAATACATTTTTAGATGACGACCAACAGAACAATTTTTTAAGAGCAACAAACAATTTTCGCCTTCCCGTCGGATTAGTTAAATACGAACAAGCGAAAAACAATATTAAATACCCTCACGACTTCTCAACCGAAATTAAACCCAATCACCAATCAGCAGCGGAACACGGAGCGAATGCTTTCACTCCCAACCTCCTTCAAACTCCTTCTTGCGGTGTTGGTGACGCAGAAGCACGTCTTCAATGGTTAAGAAGTAATTTTTCAGGTGTAATTCCTCAACATACTTCTCTTTCAAAAGATTTGACTGATAAAAATATCGGCGAGGATTATTTACAAACAGCAGCAGGGGTAAATGGTGTTGGATTAAATACCGAACCGGATTTACTAGGAATTGGAGCAGATTACACAAACAATTTAAACCAATCTCAAAATTATGTAAATCAAGACTACGAACTTAAACTTGAATGCGGAGTTAATACCGGAAGAGCGGTTCTTCCAGCGTCTCGCAGTAATAAAGTCGAAATAATGGAAACCTTTGTTAAACAAGTCTCGGTTATGAACCTCCAAACGCTCCAAAAATCAATGTAAATTAATACATTTTTAAAAGGAAAAATTAATAAAAATTTAAAATAAATGTTCTTCTTCTTCAATTTGTTGTTTTAACCATTTATCATAGTCGTCTCGTTCTTCTTCATAGGTGATTATACTATCTTCTTTTAATTCGGTTAAGTAACAACGTTCTTCAAATGATAGTTTACCAACTCTTTTTTCATATTCTAATTTTTCAATTTCTTGATATTCTAGATGATACATTAAATAACCCTCAAACTCTTCAAAATTCTCTTCAAAATCTTTTATTTCTTTAAAAAAATAACTTTCAAAAAAGGGTTCTTCCCCTTCTTCTTCTTCTTCGTCAGATGGATATTCTCTTGTAATTGATACGAATTTTCTTTTTCCAAAAATGATTTTCTTTTCACTATGTATTAAAAAAAAAGGTTCGCAATTAATACAATGATAAGAAAAAACTTTTTCTAAATCAATTTTTACTTCTTTTTTAATACATAAAGCACTTTTAGAACAAAGTCCGCCGAATTCATATAAAATCTTAGATAATAAATGAGGTTGATTATAAATTAGTATTCCGCTCATCTTCTTCTATACATATATATAGAATGTTTTGTTTAAACTATTTTAAAAAATTGAAAAATTATTTTTCGTTCTCTATTCTTAAAAGTCTACTTCGTTCTCGTTCTTCGTGAAATCTTACCCATTTTAACTTTTCCATAAATCTATCTCTTTCTTCATATTCTTCTTTTAAAATTCTTTTCTCTTTTCTTTCTTCCTTGTCTTTCTTTTCGCAGTCTTTTTCTAATTTTTTTAAAATATTAAAAATATTATATTTTGTATGTTCCTTCTTTTTTATACTTTTGATTTTATAAATAAGGGGAACATAGTAACCCATATAATTCTCGTTTTTGCTTTCTTTAATTAATTTCTTCCATACTTTTTCAAATTCATCTTTTTCTTTAACTCGTGAAAAAATTATTTCTTCGTCGTATTCGTGAATAATAAAATAAAAGGAAATTCTTTCTTCAATAATCTTTTTATTATTGATTAAATCTTCAGTTTTATTTTCTCTAAATTTAAATTCGCTCATCTTCTTCTATACATATATATAGAATGTTTCGTTTATACCATTTTAAAAAATATATTAAAAATTAAAATCTACCAAGTGAACCCAGTTGCGTTTTTATTCCTAGTATAGAAATGAAAATACAAGTAGGTTCAACTTTTCAAACTTCTTAATAATAGGTTGTTTTTCTACAATAAGGGCATTGTTTATTCTTTTGTAACCACGTCAAAATACATTTCTTACAAAAAATATGAGAACATTTCAAAAGGTTCCCCGTTGTAAAATCATCTAAACAAATAGGGCAATTAAAATCTCTTTTTGTTTTTGTTCCTTTGTCTATATTTTTAGTGATTACATTATCAAACTTATCTCTTAGAGTATAATTGTTTTTAAAATAAGGGTGTTTTTTTACTTGATATACTATTCGGTTAATATGAGAGGTTGTATGAGAAGAGATAAAATTATCATATTTAGCAGTTTTCATCATTATTTTTAATTTATAAATTCCATCTTCAAGATATTTTATAGCAATGTTTTCTCCGAAAGAAACGAAAGTATTATTTATAAAAATAAAATTGCCTGTTGAATTTCTTAATTCGTCAATTTCTCCTAATCTATCCCATAAATGAGCGGTTAATCCTAAAAATATTAAATCGTCTATACTACTCATTATAAAATTTATATATAATATTGAAAGATAAAATTACAAATTTTTTCCCTTTCCAATCATTGGTCCTTTCTTTTTAGGTTCTGGTTTCTTTTTTGCTGCTGGTTTCTTTTTTGCTGCTGGTTTCTTTTTAGCAACTGGTTTCTTTTTTGGTGGTGGTTTTTTTGCTGCGGTTTTTGGAACTGGTAAAATTGTTTTTTTTGGAACTCTTTTTCTCATTTTTATTTCTGTTTTAGTTCCATCCGCACGAGTAACGGTTAAAGGTTTTTTTGGTCGTGGTGGTCGTGGTGGTTTTGGTCGTGGTGTTGCTGGTGTTGCTGTTGTTGCTGCTGTTCGTGTCCTATTTGGTGGAACTTTTCTTTTATCGTCTTCTGCTTTAACGTTTCTTCGTCCTCCATATGGTCGCCCTCCGTATGCGGTCATATAGGGTTTTATCCTTTTATTCGCTGGTAATGGATTACCTCGCCTTTCTCGCTTTGGTCCTTTCATTTTAGAAGGAGTAGCACACGCTCTATATCGTCCTCCGTTCTTAGCGGTAAGCATCCAACATTTAAGTTTTTTATTAGCGATATTATGGGGTTGTTTATTTTTAGGCATAGTTAAAGTTTATAATAAGTATTAAGAAAATAAAAAATATAAAAAAGATATTAAAGAATTTTTATATATATATATATAGAATACACTTGAAAAATGATTTATGACTATGAAAAAGAAATTCAATTAACTAAACAACAGGAGATAAATTTCAATAAATTTATTATGCCTTCAATTAAAGAAGCAATTGATATTTTTAAAGATGGTAATTTTAAGAGAGAACATTTTAAGAGTATAGTCCTTTTCATTTTAAAAATTAAATGTAACGAACTTTAAAACATTTCATTTAAACAATTTAAGATTAACATTATATATATATATATAGAAGAGGCATATAATGACTTTAACAACAGAACAACGACTTGAGATTGCGGAACAGAAACTCCTTAATTTGAAGAAAAAACAAGCAGAATATACTCTAAAAGCATACAACAGGAAATATAAGGATATAGAAAATAAGGATAAGTCAGAAGAAAATATAAAATTGAGAAGAACTTATCAAAATAATTATTATAGTAATAATAAAGATAAGATTAAAAAGAAGCAGTTAGAATATAGGAGAAAGAAGCGGACGGAAATGATTTTAAAAAGAAAACAACAGAAGAAGGAACAACAGGAAGCAGGAGAGGTCTGATTTTTTATTCGGTTAAAAGTCAATTTTTTTATAGAACTATAGTTTATAGTATTTTATTAATTTTTTATTTGTTTAGATGTCTTTTAAAGCAACTATTTATAAAATAACTTGTAAAAACCCAGAAATTAAAGGGGTTTATGTTGGAAGCACGAAGAATTTCGCAGTAAGAAAATATTTACATAAACAAACTTTTAACAATCCAAAAAGTAAGGAATATAATTTTAAGAAGAATGTATATTTTCGCGAAAATGGAGGTTTTGAAAATTTTAATATGGAGATTATAAGAGAAAAAGTTTTTAATGATAAAAAAGAGATGAGAGAGGAAGAGCAACTTTTTATAAATCAATTAGGAGCGAATTTGAATGATAAAAGGGCAATATTAACAACAGAGGATATTGAAGCAGATAAAATAAAGAATAAAGGAAGAAGAAAAATTGAATGGAAAAAATATTATGAAAAAAATAAGGAAAAAATTACAGAGAAAAGAAGAAAATGGAGAGAAGATAACAGGGAGCAACATAATGAATATAATAGATTATATAGAGAAAAGAACAAAGAGAGGAGAAAAGAAAAGATTAAGTGTGAAAATTGCGAGAAAGTTTTAGCAAGAAATTCCTTTTCAAAGCATAACCGTTTTTATTGTGAGAAAAATGCTCCTGTTGTTAATTAATTTAAGATTTTTTATTTTTATTAAACAGTATATCATATAATGACTACTGATTATTTATTATTAAACGAATTCTATATATGGTGGAATGCCGAAAAAACAAAGGGAAAAGCGATTAAAATCAAAAGGAAAACTATACACCGATTAACAATTGATTTTTACGATTACGATAAATTAACGAATACTTTAGCAGAAATAATTAATAGCGAGGTAATGAATGCTTATAAGGTAAGATTTAAAAATAACAAGATTGATATTTCCCCTTATACACTAAATCAAGAAGATATTTATGATTTTGGAGAAGCAGAAATTCTTTAATATCGCGAGGTTCAGGAAATGGTGAACCCAGTTGCGATTTTATTCCTAGTGTAGTAATGAAAACGCAAGTAGGTTCACCTTCAAAAACAAAGAAAAAAGATACTTTTTAAAGAAAAAAGGTTCATTTGCCTTCTACTAACCTGTATATAATGCCCCTGTTGTTCCCCTGTTGTATGTGCTCGTGCATCTTTTTAAAGAAAAAACATACTTTTTAAAGAAAAAAACATAACTCGACTCAAATTTCGTCGGATTTCTTAGACCCCCAAATTCGAAAACAATTATTAAAATAATTTAACAACATTCTACTAATACTATATAAGAGCAAACTTGATAAAACAATTTCACGAGAAAACATTCTACTAATATATATATAATTTCTATTAAAAAAGTTTAAGGTTTTTTTATATTGTAATATATAAATATGACGTCAAACATTAGAGAGAAAAAAGTATTTGATACTAATTTTTATTATACTATAAAGGCGAAAAAGAACTTTGAAGAACCTAATTTATATCTTTCACCCCTTCAAAAAGCGATTGAAGAAAACAAAGAAGAAATTACTTTAAAATATGATAGCAAAGGACCTCAAGAGAAAATTTATATTTCTTACGGTAATTTATCATTTGAGAAATTATCTTCTATTTGGAAACAAAACAATTCTTTATATGAAATAATTCAAGAAGGAAAAAGAAAGGCATATTTTGATATAGACAAGAAATTTCAATCGGTTGAAGATTGGAACAATACTTTAAAAGCACTTCAAATTTTACTTTTGAGAGAATTAAAAGTCGATATATTTAATAAGGAAAAAACGGCGATAAGTGAAGGAAAAGGAACTAAAGAGGATTATATTAAAATATCCGCTCATATTGTTATAAATGACGGTTACTTATTCGAAAATCAAAAAAAACAAAGAGAATTTATGCTATATTTAAAAGAAAAAGTTCATTTTGAAGATGAATTTAAATTGCTTCGTGGCGGTGTATTAGATTTTATTCCTTACGGTAAAAATCAAGCGTTTAAATTACCTTATCAAAGTAAAGTATATAAAAACATAGTTCAAATTCCTAAAGATGGTTTTCTTTCTTGTTTATCTTCTTTCATTGTATCTTATAGCGGAGAAAATACCAAATATTACGAAACAAAGAAAGCGGCAAATACTAAAGAAATAAAAATAAAAACAAAAAGCGGAGAAACAAAAACGTTTAATTTTGAATTAGGAGGAATTTTGAGAGATTATAAATCCTCCTTCCCTTCTTCTTATAAAATTGATATAAAACAAGGAGACAAAAACGAAATTGATTTCTTCCTTCAATCTATTCCAAATAGCGACAAAGTCTCTTTTTCTCTATTTCAAATAATAGGATATTGTTTGAGAAGAGTTTTTATTGATGATATAGAAAAAGGTCTTCAAAAATGGGTCGAATGGACTACCCCCTATAAAAAAGTTTCTAAAGAGGATTTGAGACTTAAATTTGAAGGGTTTCATACTAATTCTTATGGATTAAATACCCTTCGAAAAATTGCTTCTATCTTCAATAAATATATTGATAACGATATTGAGGGGTTGGAATATCTTTTTAACTATAAACCCCCTTACGATTGCGAACAAATAAATATTAATAAAAAATATATTGATTGTGAAGAATTTGATATATTAAAAAAGATGAAAAAAAACCTTCTAATTTCTATTAAATCCCCTATGGGAAGCGGTAAGTCTTACACTATGAAGAGAATATTTGAAGCAAAGAAAAAAGACAATTCTTTAAGATATAAATCAATTCTTTATTTATCTAATAAGAGGGCGTTTGCTTGTTCTATGAGTTGGGATTTTGTAGATTACGGATTTAAAAACTATTGAATTAGATAAAAAATCCATTGCGAAAGTTGCACGGGTGGTATGTTCTATTGAAAGTATAAAATATTGTAGGGATAAATACGATTTAGTAATCATAGATGAAAGCGAAAGTATAGCGGATAATATGAGCGGTGAAATGTTACTAAAAAATAATCCAATTGAAAATCTTAAAAAATTTCATACAATTTTAAACAATTCTAAAAGGTCGTTTTTTATGGACGCTTATCTCGGACAAAGAACATTTAATATGATAGAAGATTTAAATTTGATTGATAAAAATCCTCTTCACGTTGAAAACTCTTTTAAAAATGAAGAAAGAAAATATTCTTTATTATCAAAAGAAAATTTAACCGCAAATATTAGGGATAAATTAAATGATGGTAAAAGATGCGTTTTAGTTAGTGGTTCTTCAACTTTTTCTTATATGGTAAAAGAGACTTTAATCGATGGAGGACATATAAAAAATAATGAGATAAAATTCTATAGTCAAAAAACGCCTTTAGAATTGGGTTGCGATGTAAATCAAGAATGGAGCAAATGTAAATTATTAATTTATACTCCAACAATTACGAGCGGTATTTCCTACGATAATAAAGAGAAATTGTTTGATAATCTTTTTATTTATGCGGTTAATACAAAATCTTGTATTTTTCGCGATACAATTCAAGCACATAAAAGGGTTAGACATTTCAAAGACAAAAAAATAAATATTGTTTTAAATAGTCAGTTCAAGGGGTTTAATCGGTATACAATGGCGAGAACTCTTCAAGGGGTTGAAAAATTAAATAGTGAATTCAAGAATAAATTATTCGGTGAAGATATACAATCTTTTAAAGATATAGAAGAGTTAAAATATGTATATAAAATTTCATTATATAACAAATTAGAGCGAGATATAAATTCTCTTTGCTTTGATGGTATGGCGAAGAAATACCTCGATGAAGAAAATATTAAAGAAGAAAAGAATATCGTTGAGAATGAAATTGAATTTAGCGAATTAGAAGACTACGAACTTAATTTCAATAAAATTCGTAATATAGGAGAATTAGAAGCATTTACACTAAAACGACAAATGGAAAAGGAAAAAATAGACGAGGACCAAGTTCAAAGTTTGATAAAATTCCATTATATAAAAAATGCTATGAAACATAAGAAAACTTATAGCGATGATTTAGAAGACGAAATTTTAGAAATTGAAGACGAAAAAGAAGAGATAAAGAAAAGGTTCTTTGATAAACAATTCAGCGAAAAATTAACTCGTGACCCAGTTCAAAGCGTTAAAGAATATAAAAAATTACTCTATGAAATTAAATACGATTTCTCTAAATTTGAAGAGCATCCTAAAATTAAGAAACAAAAAGAAGGAGTAAAAGAAACATACGAGAGACGATTTAAAAGATATGAATATATTTTCGAGATTATGAACGCTCTTAATCTTATTGATAAAGACGGAATAAATATTGATAATTTTTTCAGTGGTGAAGATTTCAACAAACTAATTGAGAAATACAAAGATATTGATATCAAGACATTAAATTTTTTATTCAAGGATAAAACATTAAGAAGGAGTTCAAAAGAGTTCGGGAGTAAGCAAATACAAAGTTTATTTAATACTCTCTTAAAAGATGAATTTTCTATGTGTATTCAAAAAGAGGGGGTTCAATATAAAAAAGTTGATGGTAAAAGAAAAAAATTGACGGTGTTTAGAATTTGTTATAATAGACCAAAAGAGCAAGACGAACCAATTCTCGACGAAAGAGAATATAACGCCTTTAATATTTTTAATAATGAATTTGAAGAGGATAAAGAGGCATTTCGGTTTTAAAAAATAGTCTTTAAAATGAATAAATTCTTTTTGAACCTATTTGCGTTTTTATTCCTATACTAGTAATGAAATTACAAGTGGGTTCACTTTAAAATTTTTATGTATTTAAAATAAA
>Ga0181407_1000778_pt1 | contig 10567 bp, 7 predicted proteins | sample 30SPOviralmetaG_FD_130136 | JGI IMG/M metagenome (GOLD analysis project Ga0181407, IMG submission 130136) | Marine viral communities from the oligotrophic San Pedro Time Series (SPOT) site, San Pedro Channel, CA, USA - 30 SPOT_SRF_2012-01-26 | ecosystem: Environmental > Aquatic > Marine > Strait...
TTATGGAATGCCTTTACTTGCAGAAAACAACAAACCTCGTTTACTATATTATTTGAGACGTAGAGGTTATAGAGGTTTTAGTATGAACAGGCCTGATAAAATATGGAACAAATTGTCTACTGCAGAAAAAGAAGTTGGTGGAATACCCAACTCAAGTGAAGATATAAAACAAGCTCATGCTGCTGCTATTGAAATGTATATACAAGATCACGTAGGTATAAACAAAGAAGGTACGTTTGGCAGTTGTTATTTTAACGAACTATTAAATGACTGGGCTAAATTTGATATAAACAAAAGAACAAAGCACGATGCATCTATTAGTTCTGGTTTAGCAATTATGGCAAACAATAGACATTTGTATAGGCCTAACGCCCCAGTACAAAAACCAAAACTAAATATAAATATTGCTAAATATGAAAACAAAGGCAATACATCAAAACTAATTAAAAAAGAAATATGATTGTAAAAAGTTATTTTCCATCTCAAGTCGTTAGCGACATAGAAAAGATGAGCTATGATTATGGTTTGAAAGTAGCTAAAGCTATTCAAGCTGAGTGGTTTCATACTGAAAGAGGTAGTAGTAGATACAGAACAAATCACAACAATTTTAATGACTTAAGGTTATACGCTAGAGGTGAGCAATCAATACAAAAGTACAAGGACGAGTTATCTATAAATGGTGATTTGTCCTATCTTAATTTAGACTGGAAACCAGTACCTATTATACCTAAATTTGTTGACATAGTGGTTAACGGTATTGCTGAAAGAACTTACGATATAAAAGCATACTCGCAAGATCCTTTTGGTGTTGCAAAACGTACAGAGTATATGGATTCTATATTAAACGACATGAGAACTCAAGAGTTTAATAATTATGTTGAAGAAGCTTTTGGCGTTGGTATGTACGAAAATGATAAAGAAACACTACCTCAATCTCAAGAAGAGTTAGATTTACACATGCAGCTTAGCTACAAACAATCAGTTGAGTTAGCGGAAGAACAAGCTCTTAATGTTTTAATGGAAGGCAACAACTACGAGTTAATTAAAAAACGTTTTTACTATGATCTTACCGTTTTAGGTATTGGCGCTGTTAAAACTTCTTTTAACACATCCGAAGGTGTTGTCATTGATTATGTTGATCCTGCTGATTTAGTTTACTCATATACTGAATCACCATATTTTGATGATATATATTATGTTGGTGAAGTTAAAACCATACCTATCAACGAACTGGTTAAACAATTTCCACATTTAACTCAAGAGGAATTAGAAAATATAGTCAAAGATAAAAACTATAATAAAACAAATTATAATCAAGGGTATAGTTATAGCGAGCAAGATAATAACAAAGTTCAAGTTTTATATTTTAATTATAAAACATACATGAACGAGGTTTACAAAGTAAAAGAAACTGGTAGTGGCGCTGATAAGATATTAGCAAAAGACGATACGTTTAACCCACCTAACGAAGACAACTTTGGAAAACTACAAAGATCTGTAGAGTGTTTGTATGATGGTGCTATGATTTTAGGAACAGATAAGTTGTTAAAATGGGAAATGGCTAAAAACATGATGAGACCTAAAAGCGACTATACTAAAGTTAAAATGAATTATAGTATTGTAGCTCCACGTATGTACAAAGGTCGTATTGAATCTTTAGTTCAACGTATAACAGGTTTTGCTGACATGATACAGTTAACTCATTTAAAACTACAGCAAGTACTGTCACGTATGGTGCCAGACGGTGTTTATTTAGATGCTGATGGTTTAGCTGAAATAGACTTAGGTAATGGTACAAACTATAACCCACAAGAAGCCTTAAACATGTTCTTTCAAACAGGATCTGTTATTGGTAGATCATTTACAAGTGAAGGTGATATGAACCCAGGTAAAGTACCAATACAAGAAATACAATCAGGTTCTGGTGGTCAAAAAATGCAAAGTTTAATACAAACTTACAATTATTATTTACAAATGATAAGAGACACTACCGGGCTCAACGAAGCTAGAGATGGTAGTACTCCTGATAAAAATGCTTTAGTTGGTGTACAAAAGCTAGCTGCAGCTAATTCTAACACTGCAACAAGACATATATTACAAGCTGGGCTGTATTTAACATCTGAAACTGCTGAGTGTTTATCTCTTAGAGTTTCTGATATTATAGAATATTCACCAACTAAAGATGCTTTTATACAGCAAATCGGAGTGCATAATGTCGCTACATTAGAAGAGATGGCAGAGTTACACCTTTATGACTTTGGTATATTTATAGAATTAACTCCTGATGATGAAGAAAAAGCTATGCTTGAAAATAATATTCAAATGGCATTACAACAACAATTAATTGAGCTTGCTGACGCTATTGATCTTAGAAATATTAAAAACATAAAGCTAGCAAATCAATTGCTTAAAATACGTAGAAAAAGAAAGCAAGACAAAGATCAGCAAATACAACAGCAAAATATACAAGCGCAGTCACAAGCTAATATACAAGCTCAACAAGCATCTGCTGAAATGGAAGTACAAAAAGAACAAGCTAAAATGCAAACAGAAATGCAGCTTGAACAAATGAAAGCGCAGCTTGACGCTCAGAAACAAGCTCAAGAAGTAGAGTATAAAAAACAACTAATGCAATTAGAGTTTCAAATGAACATGCAGCTTGAAAGTATGAAAAATCAAACTGTTAGTAATAAAGAAAAAGAAAAAGAAGATCGTAAAGACGAGAGAACAAAAATCCAAGCTTCACAACAAAGTGAGCTTATTGATCAAAGAAATAATGATAAACCACCTAAAAACTTTGAGTCTGCAGGTAATGATATATTAGGAGGCGGATTTGATTTAGGTTCATTTGATCCTAGATAACAATTATTAATTATTATTATATTATATTATGGAAGAAAACGTAGAAAACGTAGCCGAAGAGGTTACAAAAATAGATGTGTCTAAAGAAACACCAACTGATGATGGTGTTACTAAAGTAAATTTAGATAAACCACCAACACCAAAAACTGAAGAAAAAAATGAAACCACAGAGGAAATTAAAGAAGATAACGCTGACGACAGCGGAGTGGTTGAGCTCGTTGAAGATGCCGACACCACAGAAAAACAAGAAGAAGTACAACCGGAGACTGAAACACAAGAAACTCCAGTATTAGAAGAGGTTACTGAAGAAGAAGTTGAAGAACAAGCAGAAGATTTAGCTGAGCAAGCTCAAGAAGCCATGTTAAAATCTGCTGAGACTGGTAAGCCTTTACCTGAAAATTTACAAAAAGTTGTAGATTTTATGGAAGAAACTGGTGGTACATTAGAAGATTACGTACGTCTTAATCAAGACTTTTCTAGTTATTATGATATGACAGTTCTTAAAGAGTACTACAAACAAACAAAATCTCACTTAACATATGATGAAATTGAATTTTTAATAGATGATTCTTTTTCGTACAATGAAGATGAAGATGATGATAGGGAGATTAAAAAGAAAAAAATAGCGCTAAAAGAGCAAGTTGCCAGCGCTAAAGCCCACCTGGACGGGCAGAAGTCCAAATACTATGAAGAAGTTAAAGCTGGTTCTAGGTTAACTACCGAGCAACAAAAAGCTATAAACTTTTTTAATAGATACAACAAAGAGTCAGAAGAAACTCAAAAAATAGCGGATCAACAAACTAATACTTTTAAATTAAAAACTCAACAAGTTTTTAACGATAAATTCAAAGGTTTTGAATACAACGTCGGAGATAAAAAATATAGGTTTAACGTGAAGAACGCTCAAGAGACTAAAGAAACACAAAGCGACATTAATAATTTTGTCAAGAAGTTCTTGAATAAAAACAATGAAATGTCAGATGCTAAAGGTTATCACAAGTCTTTATACGCAGCAATGAATCCCGACGCTATTGCTAAGCACTTCTACGAACAAGGTAAAGCAGATGCTATGAAAGATAGTGTTGCCAAAGCCAAAAATGTAAGTATGGATCCTAGACAATCGTTTTCAAACGATAATACTAGCGGGCCAAAAGTAAGAGTACTTAACAATGATGATTCTCCTAACTTTAAGTTTAAAATTAAAAATAAATAAATAATAAATTTAAAATTACAAAATTATGATTTCAAATCCTGGAGGTAATTTAAACAGCGTGCCTGCTCCAATACAGCAAGCATTACAAACAAATTATCTTGATCTTTCATCTGCAACTAATGCAGGTTGGGGACAACAATACGTACCAGACCTAATGGAAAAAGAAGCTGAAGTTTTCGGACCGAGAACTATTTCAGGTTTCTTATCACAAGTTGGGGCTGAAGAAGCGATGACTGCTGACCAAGTTGTTTGGTCTGAGCAAGGTCGTTTACACTTATCTTACAAATGTGAAGTAAAATCAACAACTACTATTGAGATTCAATCTGATATTGATGGTAACAATTCTGATACTACTAACGGTATTTCTGGTTCTGGTAACAGTCCAATTAACCACGGTGTTAGAGTAAACGATACTATTATTATATCTGATGCAACTAACGGTGTAGTTAAAGCATTAGTTACAGTTGTATCTAACGATACAATTACTGTAGCTCCTTATGAAGCTACTACGTTGACTGGTACTACAGCTGCTTTAGCAACTACAATATTAGTTTATGGCTCTGAATACGGTAAAGGTACTAGATACGATCACCCTGATGGTACTTTTAACACTCAAGATGGTAGAGGTGCTAACGAGCCTTCGGTTCAAACATTTACTAACAAGCCAATCATTATGAAAGACTACTACGAAGTTTCAGGTTCTGATGCTTCTAGAATTGGTTGGATTGAAGTTTCTTCTGAAGGTGGTGCTTCTGGTTACCTATGGTACTTAAAAGCTGAAGCTGACACAAGAGCTCGTTTTAACGATTACTTAGAGATGTCAATGCTAGAAGCTGTACCTGGTGCTACTGATGGTTCTAACACTACGGCTGATACACAGTTAAATATGGCTGGTGCTAAAGTTGGTACTCAAGGTTTATTCGATGCTATTGAAGACAGAGGTAACATTACTACTGGTGTAACTGGTGTTAATGCTGCTACTGATTTAGCTGAGTTTGACGCTATCTTAGCTGAGTTTGATTCTCAAGGTGCTATTGAAGAAAACATGATGTTCGTAAATAGAGCTACTAGTTTAGCTATTGACGATATGTTAGCTTCAATGAATTCTTACGGTGCTGGTGGTACGTCTTATGGTGTATTCAACAACTCTGAAGATATGGCATTAAACTTAGGTTTCTCTGGTTTCAGACGTGGATCTTACGATTTTTACAAGTCTGACTTTAGATACTTAAACGACAAAGCTACTAGAGGTGGTATTAATTCTGCTAATGCTGCAAATGCAATTAGAGGTGTCTTAATCCCTGCTGGTACTTCTTCAGTTTATGACCAAACTGTTGGTGCAAGTATGAAAAGACCATTCTTACACGTTAGATATAGAGCTTCACAAACTGACGATAGAAGAATGAAAACATGGACTACTGGTTCTGTTGGTGCTGCTACATCTGCTTTAGATGCAATGCAAATCCACATGTTAACTGAGAGATGTTTAATTACTCAAGGTGCTAATAACTTTATGTTATTAAAATAAGCACTTTTATTTAAAGAACCGGGGCTTCGGCCTCGGTCCTTTTCTTTTTATTAATTTTATTATATATTATATTATGGCAAAAAAACAAAAAACACAAGAGGTAGAGGTACCTGTTGTTGAAACTCCAGTAGTTGAAACACCAAAACCTAAAAAAACTCAACCTGTAAAACCAGCTTGGGAAATAAAAGACAGAATGTATTTTTTAAAAGGAAATAAAAGACCTCTTTCAAGATCTATTAAATCTGCAAATATTTATCATTTTGATGAAGAAAAAGGTTACGAAAGAGAACTTAAGTATTGTGAAAATCAAAGAACTCCTTTTGTAGATGAAATGCAAGGAGATCAAAGATTAGCTCATATTGTTTTTAGATCTGGAAATTTATTTGTACCAAAAGAAAAAACAGTTTTACAAAAACTATTAAGCTTATATCACCCACACAAAGGTATGATATACGAAGAATTAAAACCAGAGAAAAACGCTGCATCTGAAATCGACTATTTAGAAATGGAAGTTTTAGCGTTAAATGAAGCTATGAACATGGATGTTGATATGGCAGAAGCTATAATGAGAGTTGAAGTTGGTTCTAGAGCGTCTAAGATGAGTTCTAAAGAACTTAAAAGAGATTTACTGTTATATGCTAAAAGAAATCCTGGTTTGTTCTTAGAGTTAGTTAATGATGACAATGTTCAACTTAGAAATTTTGGTATTAAAGCTACAGAGCTTGGAATATTAAAATTATCTGGAGATCAAAGAACTTTTACGTGGGGATCTAATGATAGAAAACTAATGAATGTTCCTTTTGACGAACACCCATACTCAGCTTTAGCCGCTTGGTTTAAAACTGACGAAGGTATGGAAATATATGCAAATATAGAAAAACAATTAAAGTAATCAAACTGTAGGAGCGGTCGCTCTACGGGGCGACTGCAACTACTAAATAATTAAATATGAAATCAAAAGGATTAGGAGATTCAATAGAAAAATTTACATCAGCGACTGGTATAAAATCATTTACACAATACTTAGACAAGCAGAACGTGTTTGGTAAAAAAGGTTGTGGTTGTAACAAAAGAAAAGAAGCGCTTAACAAAGCGTTTCCTTATAAAAAATAAAAAAATATGGTAAGTGTAGACACAGTATATCAAAGAGTTTTGGCTTTAGCTAACAAAGAGCAAAGAGGTTATATAACACCTCAAGAGTTTAATTTATTTGCTAATCAAGCACAAATGGATATATTTGATCAATACTTTTATGATATAAATCAGTTTGGTAGAGTCAACGGTAATAGCACAGACCACTCTGATATGTTAAATTTATTAGAAGAAAAAGTAAGTAATTTTAGACGTACTTCAAGCTTGTCTTTTAATAACACTATGAATGCTTTTACTTTATCAACGTTAACAGATTTTTATTCTGTAGGCACGGTAATATACGATAGATCTGCTAGTGGTGGTGTAGGAAAAGTTGAAGTAGAACATATCAACCATAACGAACAGCTGTTGTTAGAGTCTTCTTCTTTAGCGGCGCCTTCTTTTTCAAGACCTATTTATACTAGAGAAAACAATAATATTAAAATATTCCCTTTAACTATAACTTCTGGTGTTAGTTGTAAATATATAAAATATCCAACACCAGTTAATTGGAGTTATATTGTTGTTAAAGAAAAAGCTTTGTACAACGGTACTGATTCTGCAAATTTTGAACTTCACAATTCCGAAGAAAACAATTTAGTGTATAAAATTTTAGCGTTAGCCGGTATATCAATAGAAGACCCGACCTTATATCAATCAGGCCAAGCACAAGAAATAAAAAGTATTCAACAAGAAAAAAAATAATAAATGGGGTTAATACAAGCAACGCAGCAAGATTATTACAATAATAACAGTGGTTTTGGAAACTATCAATTTACTTCTTTAGAAGATATTATAAATCAATTTATCATTGCATATGTTGGTGAAAACAAAATAATAAGTAAAATAAAAAGAGCTGACGTACAGTTTCATGCTATGCGCTCATTGCAAGAACTTAGCTTTGATACTTTTAAATCTACAAAGTCTCAAGAAATAGAAGTGCCAGCAAATTTATCAATGGTGTTACCACAAGACTATGTTAACTATGTTAAGTTAGTCTGGGTAGATTCTTCTGGCGTTGAGCATGTAATACAACCAACTAGCAAGTCATCAAATCCTTTTTCAATAAAACAAAATAATGATGGAACTTATGACTTTGACACTGATAACGATAGTATATACGATCAAAATTCTTTAACACAACAAGGTGTTATATTCAAACAATTTAGTCCTTTTGACAGTAGTTCTGCTGTATTAAGTTTAGTTTTTCCTGTGTCAAATGATTTACCTACTGGTGATTTAGAAGTTGGTATGTTCGTTACAGGCAGTAGTGATATACCATTAGGAACTACAATAGCTAGTATAGACACTGTAAACAATCAAATCACGCTAAGTACTACCCCAACAAATGATTTATTAGGTACTGCTGATGTTGAACTAAGATTTACTAAAGACAATATATTTCCAACTTCTGATACTTTAAACAAATATAGATCGCAAAGCTCGGTTACAACTGGTGATGATTACGATAGCGACACCAGATGGGTTGCTGAAGGTAAAAGATATGGTTTAGATACTGAAAGAGCACAAGACAACGGTATATTTTTTATTGATGAATTACAAGGAAGAATACACTTTTCATCTAATATTTCTGGAAAAACTGTAATACTAAAATATATAAGTGATAGTCTTGGTACAGACGCTGAGATGCAAGTGCATAAGTTTGCAGAAGAAGCTATGTACAAGTGTATAGCATACGCTATAATGTCTACAAGAGCTAATGTGCAAGAATATATAGTTCGTAGATTTCAAAAAGATAAGTTTGCAGCTGTTAGAAAGGCGAAACTAAGACTATCAAATTTAAAAATAGAAGAATTAACTCAAATACTTAGAGGTAAATCTAAGCAAATAAAACACTAGAGCATGCCAGATATTAAGCACACTTTTTCGGCGGGGAAAATGAACAAAGACCTTGACGAAAGATTAGTTCCTAATGGCGAATATAAAGATGCCATGAATATACAAGTATCAACTTCAGAAGGATCTGATGTTGGTGCTGTGCAAAATATTTTAGGTAATAAATTAATATCTTCAGAAAGCTCCATATATGAAACTACGGTTGGTTCATCGGGTTCATCAACAGGTAGGTGTATTGGTAGTATATCAAATGGTCAAAACAATAAGCTTTACTGGTTTGTTAAAGATAGAGAAATAAACGAACTAGGAAATGGAGGTTATTCCAACGCTATATTTGAACATATAAATGAAATGCCTAAAAAAGATATGATTATCGAGGCAGACGCATTTTCTTCTCCTACAAACCCAGTAGTAAAACCTGTTTTAGTTGACATTTTTGAAACAAAATGGATATTAGGCGCTCCAAACAACGGGGGTGGTGATGGTATTCAATCAGATACTACTGCTCCAGTTGGTGAAAATATCTTTTTTATGATTGAAAGAGAAATGTCAAGTACAAATTATTTACCAAAGCCTGGCGCGACGTTTGAAATATACAATTATGGCACTGATAATTTATATCAAGCATCGAGTACTAGGCCGTGGAAAGTTTTAAGCGTAGTGCCTGACATTAACCCTTTAAACACTAGGATTTACACTAACTTAACTCCAGGCTCTGGGCAAAACGCTAATATAGCCTCGCTTGACTTTGCACAGTTACAAACTAGTTCTACCATTCAAGAAAATTTAATTGTAACATTCACAACAGACAAAGTATTAAACTTTAATACTGATCCTAGAAAAATTATAACTGGTATAAATATTATTGATAATTTACTTTTTTGGACAGACGATTATTCAGAGCCAAAAAAAATAAATATAGATCGTTGCAAAGAACACACAAACTCTTTTCACCAATCAACAAAACTTCCTAGTGGTGAGTTTTTACAAGAAAAACATATTACAGTTATAAAACCAGCCCCTAAAACAGCACCAGTCTTACAATTAATACCTACAGAAAATTTTAACCAACCAGGCATAATTTCTAATTTTAAATTTCAAGATCAATTTGGTAGTGATTTATCACCTGGTTTTCACGGTTTAAATCCTGACGGAAGTCAAAGAGATTATCTTAATTTTGTAATATTAAACACATCATCAACAATACCTTTTGATCTTGTTGCAAATCAAACTATTATACATTTAAAATCTGCCGAAACAAATTCTATAATATATGATAGTGATAGTGATGGTACTTACGATTCGTTAAACCAAAACTTTAATCAAGAGTATCAAGAGTCAAATGACTGGGATGTAAGAATGATGATTATTGGTGGAGACGCTTTTTCACAAAACCCATTTCAATCTGTTTTAACTCCAACAGGACAACCACTAACAGGATATGTAGATGTGCATGCAATAATTATAGGTATGGCTCCAAACATAACTAGAGGATTTTCTTCATGGGTTGTTAATTTTGAACAAGCAAAAGACACTTTGTTTGAGCAAAAATTTCCTAGATTTTCTTATAGATACATATACTCGGACGGGGAGTATTCTCCTTTTGGACCATTTTCTGAAATAGCTTTTTTACCTGGTTCTTATTCTATGAACAACGAACAAGGTTATAATACAGCAATGTCTAACAATCTAAGCAAGGTTATAATAGAGCAATTTGTAACGCCTGACATACCAGAAGATGTAAATAAAATTGAAATATTATATAAAGAGTCAAACTCCCCAAATGTATATATTGTAGACTCTATTACTAAAAATGATAATTTAGGAAGATTTTATGCTCCAACATCAAGATTAGGTAACACAGGTGTGTATGAAATAACTTCAGATACTATATTTAAAACTGTTGCTTCAAATCAATTGTTAAGGCCATATGACAATGTTCCTACACAAGCTTTAGCGCAAGAAGTTGTTGGAAA
>Ga0181407_1000784_pt1 | contig 10544 bp, 10 predicted proteins | sample 30SPOviralmetaG_FD_130136 | JGI IMG/M metagenome (GOLD analysis project Ga0181407, IMG submission 130136) | Marine viral communities from the oligotrophic San Pedro Time Series (SPOT) site, San Pedro Channel, CA, USA - 30 SPOT_SRF_2012-01-26 | ecosystem: Environmental > Aquatic > Marine > Strait...
ACTGCCAAGTCTGTTGGTGAATTATATCCTGGATTTGCTTTCAATGAAATTAAATTCTTTACTTGTATATAATCACCCAGAAGAGCGGGATCTCTTAATGATTCACATACAGCAGCACTTAGACCACTACTGATGTCAGCAGGTAGAAATTTTCTTCTTGCTATTATATTCTCAAATCCCAATTCAAATCTATTCTGGGTCGTGCTGGTCGCAATAGCATTCTCTGACAGAGTTACAAATGAACCATTCACAGATACAATTGACGCTCCGATATTGAAACCCAGAAGGGGTGATCCACCCTTAATCCGCTGACCAGGTAAAAGACCAGTTGTAGAGGAAGAGTGTGTCACCTGTAAAATAGGAGAACCAAGAGTAGAGATGCCTGATACAAATAAACTTGTATCTCCTGGATTATTATAAAATGTTTGTTGTCTTGTGAAAAGTGTGAAACGACTTCCATCATTTTTTCCTGAAACTTTATATTCTGGTCGTGCTTTTCCTACATTATCGCCTCCCCAATATTTATTTGAAAGATCGGCACTACATCTATTTTTAACAGGTGGCGGCCATTGTGTCTGTCCCATATCACGGAAACCACCAGTGAGAACTGTCCCATTCCTTATTTCATTCTGTCCCCAGAAGACGTGTGTCCCCGAAGCAGTCCATCGTCTCGGTAAGAAAACATAATTATCAATATTCGCACATTTGTAAGGACTGACAACAAGATTAACTGTATCATCCCTGATTTTTATATTTACTTTTTTATTAGAAGCATTCTGTAAAACATATTTGTGAGGGACCTCTTCATTTCTCCATAAATTTTCAAATTCAGTTATTTCAACATCAACTGAAGCATTTAATTCTTGTCCCTTGATTTGAATTTGCCCTGATTCAGCACCAATTTCAGATACGTAAGAAGAATGCACGGATATTTGATCGCCTGCTTTTAAGACCAATCCTTGCCCCACCCTATTGGTCCATTTAGAAGGATCAATATTATTATTAGAGATCCCCTCGTCTGATTGAGACCTAGGACATTCCAAAAGTGTGGTCTTAGTAAAAGTATTACTATTCATTTATTTTATGAATATAATAAAAAATAAAGTTAACAAATTTTAAAGTTACAGATTTAGAAGATTAAGCATATCCCATCATAAACATTCCATCCCTAAGACTTGCTACTCGCATAACCTGTAGCCAGCATCGCATGGTTGATGCCCCGGGGACCGTGACACGGGTATCATAGATTTCAATGCCACGGGAGTTAACCCGCTCGCCTTTGTTTAGGCGGTAAGCAGTGTAGAAGAATTTCTGGCGTAAGTCGCTCTGTGCCGTGTAATCCTCGAAATTAACAGATCCAGAAGCACCAGCGAGTGTCTGTGCTAACTGCCCCTCACCGCGATATAAATCGCGGGAGATGTAGGGCACTCTGCCTTCCGACTGGAAGACGTTGTGGTAATGGCGGGCATCATTGCTGACATCAATCGGGTAAAGGAAGTTGTCATTGTATTTTAAATTGGTTGTGACAGTGCCGACACCAGTTGTAGATACAGTTGGTCCTTCAGCACAATATACATTTAGAAGATTTTCTTCCTGTAAGTCTTCAGTATCTTCGCCTACAGAAGCACAGAATACTTTATTTACGATGCGACCAGCACCACCAACATTCTGAATAAGACCAGAAGAATATTCCGTAGCAGAAACAGTCCTTTTTACAAACTGATAATCAACATACTGGAAAGACATATTGGCATTTTGCTGCCTATACTGCTCCATAAGATCCTGGGGGTAAAAGATGTAATCAGCAATCAACTGGCAATCACCACGGACAAGGACTGCATCCTGGGTGATAGTTCCACCGCCAGTGACACTGACACGTTCCGAGGAAGCACCGCTCTGGCGTTGGGTGAAAGTCAAATGGATGCTTACCTGCTCTGACATCATAAAGAGTGGCAGTTGGTTTGTTTTGAGGAACGGGAACAGATCTGCTAGAAGGACCGAATAAGTAGGTTTATTTGCTTCTACCTGATAATCAAAAACAGTGCGACTTGGGAAAATGTCAGTATCCTTGAGGGGAGGATGCCACTGAGGACTATCAGCACCAGCCAGTAAAAGACCCTTGCCATTGTCAATCTGGATTGATTTTGCTTCAGTAAGACTTTCGGTATTGGAAGCACTGTTGGAAGCATTCTGGAAGGGTTCCGAGCGACCAGTGAGGACCGGGGCAATTGTCATCATTCTGCCGGAGATAACACCTTCGCGTTCCTTGATGGCATCCGGAGGCAGAAACGTCGTTTCATATGCCGCAAAGTGATTGTAATCTTCGATTTCACAAACAGTCTTCGTGCCAACACGCAGAGCAGCACGCTGGATTAAAGAATGTACGCCAACTCCTGCTGGGAAGAAGGCACGATCATTAGTAGTTGGTCCAACTGCTCCGTCGGTGGAGAAGGTAATGCGAGAGTTGCTGTGAAGAATGCCCTTGTTGTCAAGGACAAATCTCGCTTCTGATTCAGAAAAAATTACCGGATCTAAGATATCAGTAGTGACACTGATAGCAGTATCAGTAGCGACTGATCCTATGCGGACCAAGTCAGGAATTTGAGTAGGGGCGGGCATTGAAGGGGTATCCATATTATCGTTTTATAATATAGAAAATAAAAAAAAGTAAAGGTAATTTTAAAATATGGATCTGGGAACACTACTGATTTATCTGGGAAACAAACCAATAACTACGACGATCAAACATACTATTAAATGTTTATTTATTTCATAACCTGAATTGATCCACCCGAGGATACTACCGTCTGGCGGGAGTGGACGAAGAGGAAAACAGCATTAGGATTGTCCGAGGTTAATCCAATCTGTAGCTGTACCCCAAACGGAACCTGGGAGAAGTCAAGACCGCTGTTGCTAATACCATCGTAAGATACACCAATGCCATAAGCAGATCCACCATCAATAATGGTTTTGGCATCAGCAAAGGTAGCACCATAATCAATGCTGCGGAAAACACTCGGCGCGACAGAAGTGCGAGCAATCTTAGCAAAATTCATTACAGCATTCATGTAATTTCTCACAACCTGGGCGTCAGGGGTAGTGTTGTCGCGTGCTGCCTGTTCCTTCTGAAGTGTATCAATGTTATATTCTAATGGGACACGCTGACCGGCACGTGTGAAAACAAGTTGCTCGATCTGTGCCTGGGACCCGTCCGTGTTGGAGAACCCAAGGGTTGCAAGACCATCCCGGGTTAGAGAATTAATGTGTGCTGCCGGGACAACATTCATAAATGCTCCTAGGACAGATTTCAGACCAAGGTTGAAATTCAAGACAGCATTTGCCGAGTTGATAGTGTTGTAGTAAGAACTGATAGAATTGTAGGTGAAGGTGTTGGTTGCCTGAGGAGTGAAATCCGGATCCGGTGTTTGGACTTCACAGATTAGACGAACATTGGATAATTCATAGAAAGCATCAAGGAGTGCCGTAGCAGAGTTGGTAGAAGAGAATAAAACATTGCTGTCCGGGGATAACTGGATTTCAATCATAAGACCACCCACACCATAATCATTTGAAAGCGGGATTGGTTCCTGTCCCATGAATAGACCAGATACCAGCGGAATGCAGAAGGAGTTAGGAGAAGTGCCACCCGAAGCAGATGCTGCCTGGGTATTGGTGATTACGCCCAGCTGCTGTGCCTTGAAGTTGGGGAAACGAAGGGCAGTTTCATAAGCATGGCAGGCAAAATCATGCTGGGACTGCGTAACGCTGAGGTAGGAGGACATCATTCGGTTGTGATGATTGATTGTTTCAATAGTTTGAGAAGATCTCTGAGAAAAAATAGAAAGAGTATCAATTACCGAATAAACACCAAGGCGTTCATTCATACGGATACCATCACTTTCTAAGGGAATGATGACTGAATTCTTTTTGACAGTTAGTTCGCCGACGAGGCGGACAGAACCCGGGACAATAAAACGATCCTGTGCCCCGATAAGGAGTTGGATAGTCGGTTGCCCGTTTTTGTACGACAACTTGCCGTCGCTAGTGATGTTGCTTGGTGTGATTTCTAGATGCTGATTGGATGCCATGTCTTGTATTTATAATCTACTTTAGAAATTAATTTTATGTGTATTTTAAAAATTTTAATTATAAATATAAATATGGTTTCAGTTGTAATCAAAAAAAGCGATAAACCAGGGAAAAAACTGATGGCAGTTTTTACCAAGGATAATGGGAGAAAAAAAACGACACATTTTGGAGCAGCAAATATGGATGATTATACATTAAAAAAAGATAAAGAGCAAAGAAAAAGATATAGATCTAGACATAAAAAAGATTTATCTACTGGGGATTATACAAGAGCAGGTTTTCTGTCGTGGTATATACTCTGGGGAAATTCAACTAGTCGTAAAGAAAATATAGCAAGTTATAAAAGAAGATTTAATTTAAGTTAATTGTTTTCCGGGACCATACTTTCCAGGGTCTCTGCGAAACCAATTATGATTGACTTCCAGTTGCTGTCGATCCAGGCCTTCTGATTTTTGCTCATCCCCTTGTAGGACTCGTCCAGAATATGGTAAATGATAGTCTTGTCTTTGAGTCGCTTGTTCTCTTCTTTTAGTTTCTTGATCTTCTCTACAAAATCATCTGGTTCGGGTGGGTTAAGTGGATATAGATCGTCTCCAAACTCCTCATTTAACCAGTCATTCCAGTGGGCGTCCTTCTCCTCACCGATCCGTGTGATTTCTTCTTTCAATTCAGTATTCTCCTTATCACTTTCTTCCAGCAACTTCATTGCTTTATCTTTTCTTTCTTTCACTTCATCGTATTCTGATTTCAATACATATTCTTCTTCTAATGCCACAGAATATCTAGTGACTTCGTGCTCTAGATATTTCTTTTCTGCTTCCAATTCATCGTATTCTGCCTGGGATACTTCGTTGTAGCTATCACTTTCCAGACAAGTGATCTTTTCTTTCAATTCTTGATTTTCTTTCTTCATTTCCTCTACTTTCATATGAAATGTTTCTGTATTCTCAAATGGTTGTAGAAGACTTTCTACTTCTCGGAGTTTCTTGAATTCTTCATAGACTTCAAAGAAAATCTTTTTATTAGAACAATGATCCTCTTTTTGTTTCTTGTTTTCTTCTTGGAGATCTACGTGATCCTGATAAAGTTTTGTGTAATTCTCTCCGCAGTTTTTGACGGTATTCTCCAACTTCTTGATCTGATCCTCCTGCTGCTTGATGTGCCGCATGATGTCTTCAAATCCGGGGATCAGGGTGGGGTTCTGCTGAGTAGACATTGTTTTTTGTTTTGTTTTATTTCTTGTTGATTGTAATGGTAAATTCTTTTAGCACAACTATCAAATTTTTTAATATTTTAACCGATATGTTCTAATGGATTGTGAGAACGATTTGCCAAGATACCGAATTGACTGAAACCCTGAGGAGCAACCTGAGGAGGAGGTTTGGATGGAGGAGCATCCTTTGCATCAGTTGATTTTTCTTTTTCATCAGCATCAATTGAAGACAGGGTGGAGGTCGTGGCTGCCGCGACATTGGCAGCAGCAGCAATAGGGGCAAGTGCTCCCCCGGTGAAGACGGCAGCGACGTCTAATAGTCCTGCTCCAATTGTAGCAAAATTACCTATATCCTGTCCGAGATTTTGTTTCACAGTATTACCCGCGGCATCTTTAGTATTAAAGATATTTCCAGTATTCCAGAGATTATCGATGTCCTGAAGAGCGGCCATTCCTGCCGAGGCAACCCCAATGCCAGTCGCTCCCACCTTCGCAAAACCTTCAGCAAGTTCTCCTCCCCCACCAGCAGTAGATAAAACATTACCAACTATCCCTTCAAGACCTCCCGCATCCTTAGCAGCGACTGCCCCTTTACCGAATAATTTAGTTCCTTCTCCTGCGGCATCAAGGGCACGCTTGCCCTCAGATAGTGCTTGTATAGTAGTGCCACCGCCTCTGATACTAGAGACTACTTCGGCAGCTGCTCCACCAATTCCTTTTGCGGCAGTTGCTATTTTAGGAACAGATGCTGCGTCTGATTCAGCATCACTTTTGAGATCACTATCTTCTTTACCAGTATCTAATTTCTGTAATGTTCTGAAAGCAGTTTTAGAATTCTTCCAGTTTGCCTGACGAACTTCATTCATATCGAAGGCGTGCTGACTTAGTTGATTTTGTTCGGCGAATGCTTGTGCGTGTGCTCCGTAAAAGTCTGACATATTTATATAAATAAATATATATTAATTTATTCGGGAGAATTTAAAATTTTACTACCTTCTGCGACTAATGTTTCAAAATTGTGAAATGCTTTCGGGGGATTAGATTGAAAATCCATATGGAGGAAATCATAACGGTTGGGAGTTGCTTGGGCGTATATCTTCAACCAGTTTTCTGCTCCCCCAAATACATCCCCATACTCTTCTGCCATCTTTCCTAATTCTTTCTGATTGGGGAAAGGAGATCCTACAATGACATTTGTAGCATTCTGCCTAATGATTGGCGAACATGCCCTGAAATTTTGTGAACTAATAATCAATAGTTTAATATTGAAATGTCTGAACCTTGAAGCAAGATGATTGATTTTTGCTTCCCTTCTGATTGATCCTAAGCAATCATCAAGAACGACTGCAATTTCTGGTTGCTCTTCTTTATCATATGATTTCTGCTGTGTGACAATTCCATCAATGATAGTATCATCATAATGATCGTGTGTATCAAAAGCACGACGGAGAAATCTAGATGTGATATCATTAGCAATTGTATTGCTGATTATTGTTGAACTATCAAAACGATCTTGTGCGTCATAAAACTGATCGTTTAATAACATATTTGAAATTAATGTGCTCTTTCCGGTACGTACAGGACTTACTAATAAAACTAATGCTCCCCCACCGAAACCATCTACCTGAGGAAGATTAGGATGTAAAGGAGGGTGGTTAGTAGATACTGGTTCTGGGTCTTTAACTGGGACAACTTTGGGACCTTGTGCTTCCATTGTTTATTTATAAATTTGATTTATTTTAATTTAATTTTATTAATTTTAAAACGGCATAATGTCCTGTCCTGGAGGAAATCCCTGTATCCCAGGAAATTGGTGTTGCGATAAGGATGATTGTCATCCTTGCTGGTTTGAAGAAGGTGAAAGGATGATGATGTGGCAAGCGAAGCAGGAAGAAAAACCGGTAATTAAACCACCGGTGCCAGATCTTAAAGAATGGAAAACAAAATATTCTAAAAAAGAATGGAAAGAATTACAGAGAAATGTTAAAATGTCAAAGGCAAATTATAATGAAAGTAAATCAACTTTAGACGAAGCAATTCGCCCATACATCATTCTTCATTGCTGTATTGATTTCTTTAAAGACATGGGCGTCGTGCTTTGCCTTTGCCTCTGCCTGTTTCTTTACTTCCTTACGTCGCTTTCTTAAAATTTCAACCTTCTGGACTGACTGCTCTACGGCACGTGCGACCGCATCATCAAGATCTTCTTGTGAATATCCCTTTTCAACGACAACTGGTTTTTCTACAATCTTAACTGCTTGCTGGGGTAATTCATCTTCTATCGGTGTTTCTAATTTCTTCCTTAATTTTTTACGTTCCCTTTCACGGACAGCTTCAACCAATTCTTTATCAGATTTCTCTTTGGCAACTTTCTCTGCTTTTTCTTTCTTTTTACGTGCTCTGGTTTCCTGTGCCTTTGCTCTACCCTTGGCAAGTCTTGCAAGTTGTTCTTCTGAAGCAGGACCTCTTTTTTTTCTGGTTTGTTTGGGTTTCTTAGTTTGGCACTGAGTGGGAATATCTTCAGAGGGTGGTTCTAAAATTGTTTTAACTTTAGGAGCAGAGAATATTTCTTCTTGGGGGATCTTCTTACGTTTTTCTGCTTCAGGGATAAGTTGCTCTTCTTCTTCTTCTGATTCATATTCTATTTCTATTTCTGTTTCTTGGTCTTCAATATCCATTTGATCTTGAATAATTTCATCTGTAAGAGGAAGTGCAAGAGGATCTGGGGTAGGTTGTTCGGTAGGTTGTTCGGGAGGAGGCATAACAACATCTGCGAGATAATCAGTCATTTATATTTATTAATATAAAATATTTTATGACTAACTTTTAAAAAATAATGATTAACTTGTATTTATTTACGTTTTCTGATATGGAATACAATTTGGGTGTCCCCAGTTAATGAATTTATTTCTTTTTCAAAAGCATCTACAATCTGGACTTGAAGATTATTCAGCAGTACTGGTGCGGGGTTATTTAATTTAACATAAGTCTTCTCACCGGGTTGAAAGAAGAGTGATCCAAATTCTCTTCCATCATTAGAGAACTGAGGAACCTGATAAATTATTTTTGATAGACCGGCTTGTGCCCCATTGAATGTCTTGTGGGTAAGACCAGGCAGGCGAATAAAACTGGATAGAGCAGTTTTTTCAAGTGATTTTACAGATGTGAAGGTTACGATGTTGCTGTCATCGCCAGCAACATATCCATCCCCTGATTTACTACTGATGATTGCTCTATCAATAAAACCAAGACGTCCCGACATACTTGGGAATTCTTGTTTAGATATTAAAGTATCTAGCACCTCCGGGAAGGCAAATTTATTCATAGTAATGATATGGGCGTAATCTACTCCCGCCCCAGCATGTAATCCCACAAAAACATAAGGTGAAACTGTGTTTGCTGTTATTTCATATTTTGTCAGTGAACTATCACATTTGAAAACTGCATCATCAACAGCATTGCTTGCTAATTCTCTGTCAGATTTCATCTTGATATATGGCAAGTCAGCAACCCCTTGTAGTGCTTCATTAGAAAACATATCATCTCCAGGATAATATCCAGCTGCCGATAGAGGACTTGCTACAAATGTTGGTGATGCGTAAGAAGTATCTGTCCCTGTATAATTACTATTATAACCTGTTATTTGAATGGCACCTGTCCCTAAATGTATCATAGGATACAAGGCATAGGTAGTTGTTCCTATTGGAGTGAAAGTCCTACCAATTGCCCCTGCCGAAGATAGATTTGATCCTAGGATTTGGTCGTATACTGTTTTGCCTTTTTGTTTGAAATAGAGATTTATTTGATCTCCAAGACCCTCGAAGCGTACACCATCATATGAGGCATAGAATGCTGTTGCTGTCAATTTAGATCCAGTAGCACTACCACCACTCTGCCAATATTCTAATTCTTGAAGACCAGTTATTTTTTCGTCTGGGAAGTATACCCTATGGGCGATTGTAATTTCATCTGCTTCATCTTGAATAAATACATAATCATAGCATTCATGGGGACCATTAATAGTAGTTGTATCATTGTAGCTTGCTATAGATGTCTCGTTATTAACTATTTGACGACACATACTATCAATCTGTTTAATACCCAGGTGCCTGTATGCTTTTTCGCTTCTTGTGCTGCTAGCACTTGTAGTTGGCAGTGAGGGATCTTCAAATTGTATCTGGGGTCTTGATAATCCGACAGCAAATGGTCGTGTGCTTGCGTTGGAAGTGATACTGAAATCAAATTTACCCTGATTGAGACAAAGGGGTCGTCCAGTTAAAATACCCACACAAGAAGCATTTTCAAGTTGTGATGAGGGATTACCTGTGCGACTAAAGATACCGGTATTACTATCCCAATTAAAAGCATCACTTGGTCTTATTGGATCGCTATCAGGAGAAGCTGTAAGATTGTCGTAAAAAGTTGAGGGATTTGATATATTGAATACTGCTTGCGAAACTAAAGATGCAGTGACATTAGTGCTGTTCTTGCCCCTATCAGTAAATTTAATTGCTACTCCTTCTTCTTGGAATACGGCATTTTCATTAACAGTAACGGAAGCATTACCATAAATTCTTGGATCATCATACTGGGCGTTGAAAGCATCTGTTAACGTGCGAACATAATTTTCTACATTGTAGGTCCCTTTTTTGGGTTTGATAGTTCTTGCGATAGATGTTAATTCATCGTATTCTTGTCCGTCTTCAAGCAATTCTGGATCAGTGCCGAAGTAGTGGCAGAAGTGATGTTTTGCCCCTACAGTTATATTGCCAGTTCTCTGGATCTTAACACTGTCAACGGCAATTTCTGAATCACTTTCAATTTCAATTGGGGAGCGAAAGAAGTTTTGAAAATTAGAAGGTCTCTGTCCGTCCATGGAACCTTCATCTTCGTTTAATCGGGAAGTTGCTACAATTAGAGACATATTTTATAAATGACACATATAAAATAATTTATTAGTTAAAATTAAAAAATGTATAAAGGAAAAAAAAAAGACAAACCAGAACGTAAAATGAAAGCGTGTGAATCAAGTCCCTGTGGTGAAACCCAATTCAATATTAAGGATAGTGTTGAAAAGAATAAGAAAATAAAACCAAAGGAAGTCTTTGGTAAAGATTACAATAAAAAGAAAGTTCCTAAAGGAAGTCATAGAATGCCGGATGGAACAATTATGAAGGATAAAGATATGCCAAATAAAAAAGGCAAGAAGAAGAAATCTTCAAGTTATTAAGATATCAAAAAA
>Ga0181407_1000786_pt1 | contig 10537 bp, 13 predicted proteins | sample 30SPOviralmetaG_FD_130136 | JGI IMG/M metagenome (GOLD analysis project Ga0181407, IMG submission 130136) | Marine viral communities from the oligotrophic San Pedro Time Series (SPOT) site, San Pedro Channel, CA, USA - 30 SPOT_SRF_2012-01-26 | ecosystem: Environmental > Aquatic > Marine > Strait...
CCAACCATACTTTAAAGAATTAACGAATACCAATGCCAGACAGCAGATGTATGCTGAACAACAAAATTTAATTGAGCAAGATATGTCACCTTTTGGCTTTGTAGATGATGGTATAAATGAACACGAAGAAACAACAATTGATGAATACGGAGATGTTTGGAGTCCTGTTGTTCGTAAAGGATTGTAAATCCTAGTTATTATAAATATCTACAAGATGAAACTTTGATTATGGGCGTATGAATAATACGAATTTTGAACAGTAAAATGCAATTAGCTAATTAAAAAATATAGAGGAGAATAAACCTATGGCATTTCAAGTATCACCAGGTGTTCTCGTACAAGAAAAAGACTTAACTAGAATTATACCAGGCGTATCAACATCAATAGGTGCTGTCGCTGGTCAATTTAATAAAGGACCTTTAGATCAGGTCGTGGCTATTTCTAGTGAACAAGAGTTAGTAGATACCTTCGGAAAACCAGATTCAAATACATTTGAGTTTTTTTTCACGGCGGCAAACTTTCTACAATACTCTAACGCTTTAAGAGTAGTACGAGCATCCAATACAGGATCTACAAACGCTAACGCTTCAGGCTCATCAGCACAAGTTAAAAATATTGATGATTATGAGTCAAACTTTGAAAGCGGTGCTGGCGTAATAGGCACATTTGCAGCTAGAACAGCAGGAGCACACGGAAACAATTTACTTGTTTCTACTTGTCCTTCAGCAGCTGCTTTTGAACAAACAACAAGTGGTGCCACAATATCACTTGTAAACGAAGCTTCTAATACAGCAGTAGGAGATACAACAATAGACGTTGACGATGGAGCAGACTTTAATGTTGGCGACATTTTAAACTTTTCTACTACAGCTTCAACAGAAGACTTTGATGACGGAGAAGAATATAGAATAACAGGAATATCAACAAATACTTTGACATTTGTTCAGCATCCAAGAGGATCTGGTGGATTAAAAAGAATTGTACTTGATAATTCACACATAAGAAGAAGATGGAAGTATTACGATTCAGTTGACGGCGCTCCAGGAACTTCAGCATATGCATCTGCTAGATCAGGTGTAAATGATGAGATCCATGTAGTAGTAGTTGACGAAGATGGTGGTATTTCTGGTACACCAGGAACAGTTTTGGAAACTTTTTCAAAAATGTCTAAAGGTTCAGACGCTAAAACACCACAAGGTGACACTAATTATTATCCAACAGTAATTAAAAATAGATCACAACATATCTATTGGATGGATCATAATACAAGTGGTACTAACTGGGGTAATAACGTAACAGGCACTACATTTACAGCAGTTAATACACCAACGTTAGAGTCACTATCAGCAGGTTCTGATGGTTCTACTGTAACAACAGGTGAATTAAAAGCGGCTTACGATAAATTTGCTGACGCTGACACTGTTGATGTAGGTTTGATTATGTCTGGTAAGTGTAATGCAACTCACGTTGACAACCTTATTACAATAGCAGAAAACAGAAAAGATGCAGTAGTATTTGCTTCTCCTGAAAGAGCTGATGTAGTTGACATAACAAACACAAATACACAAACAAATAATGTTATTAATTTCTTTGATAACATTAGATCATCAAGTTATGTTGTTTTTGACAGTGGTTACAAATACTGTTATGACAGATACAATGATGTTTATAGATATGTACCGTTAAACGGTGATGTTGCTGGCCTAGCGGCTAGAACAGACTTGACAGCAGACGCTTGGTTCTCACCAGCGGGCTTTAACAGAGGTATTGTTAGAGGTGCTGTTAAATTGGCATATAACCCAACTAAATCACAAAGAGATCAACTTTATCCTAAGAGAGTTAACCCCGTGTCAACTTTCCCAGGTCAAGGTACTGTTCTTTTCGGTGACAAAACTGGATTATCTTCGCCATCAGCGTTTGATAGAATAAATGTAAGAAGACTTTTCATTACTTTAGAAAAGGCTATCTCAACAGCTTCTAAATTTCAACTCTTTGAGTTCAATGATGAATTTACAAGAGCTAACTTTAGAAATATAGTTGAGCCGTTCTTACGAGAAGTACAAGGTAGACGAGGTATCACAGACTTTTTAGTAGTATGTGATGAAACTAACAATACAGGTGAAGTAATTGATAGAAATGAATTTATTGCTGAGATATTTATTAAACCAGCAAGAAGTATCAACTTTATCACATTATCATTTGTAGCAACCAGAACTGGCGTGGCTTTTGAAGAAGTCGCTGGGTAATTTTAGAAAGAGGAGAAATTAAATATGCCAAATATAAATGACTTCAAAGCTAAACTTGCTGGCGGTGGCGCTAGAGCCAATCAGTTTAAGGTAACAATGCCTTTTCCTGGTTACGCACAAGTTGGTGGCGAAATAGAAGACCTTGCTTTTTTATGTAGAGCAACAACAATACCTTCAATGGAAATAGCAACAATAGCTGTACCATTTAGAGGTAGATCAGTTAAGATTGCTGGCGATAGAACAATCCCAGACTGGTCGGTGACTGTTTATAATGATACAAATTTCAAAATCAGAAATGCTTTTGAAAGATGGCAGAATGGTATTAACAATATGACAGACAATGAGGGTTTAACTAATCCTGTTGACTATCAAGTTGATGCATTCCTAGATCATTTAGACAGAAATGGTAATACTGTTAAGTCATACACTTTAAGAGGTGTATATCCACAAGTAATCGCTCCAATACCACTAGACTATGAAGAAGCTGGTGCTATTGAGCAGTTTGAGGTGACTTTAGCTTACCAATACTTTGAAACAAACACAACTACTTAATATTAATGAGGGTGGCCTGGTCTCCAGGCCATCTTCCTAAAACTATTATAAGTAGTAGTAGATAAAACAAAGGAAATTAAATTATGGCTGAATTATTTGGATTTAGTATTACGAGAGCTCGTAAACAGGCTGATCCTAAACAAAGCTTCACAACAACTCAAGCAGATGATGGTACACAAACTATTGCTGCCGGTGGTTATTTTGGGCAGTACCTTGATATGGAAGGTACGGCAAAGAGTGAGGCGGATCTAATACGAAGATATAGAGAAGTAGCGTTACACCCCGAATGTGACATGGCGATAGAGGATATCGTTAATGAGGCAATCGTGGCTAACGAATTAAAAGACGCTGTAAGAGTAAACATAACAGATTTACCTTACGGAAAAGACGTTAGAAGAAAAATAGAAAACGAATTTAAAGAAGTGTTAAAACTTCTTAACTTTAACACAAAAGGCCACGACATCTTTAGAAGATGGTATGTAGATGGTCGTATGTACTATCACAAGATTATAGACAGAAATAGTCCTGTAAAAGGAATTACAGAGTTAAAGTATATTGATCCTCGAAAAATTAAAAAGATTAGAGAGATCAGAAAGAAAAGACCAGACGGACCTGTACCACATGGGTTATCAGTTGTAGATGAGTATGTTGAATACTATATTTTCAATGAAAAAGGTGTATCCGGTGCTACTTCAGGTGCTGGTATAAAAATCGCTCCTGATACAATAGCATTTTGTCCATCAGGAATGATTGACCAAAATAAAAACATTGTTTTATCTTACTTACACAAGGCAATTAAGCCTGTTAATCAATTAAGAATGATTGAAGACGCTACAGTAATTTACAGAATTGCTAGAGCACCTGAAAGAAGAATATTTAAGATTGATGTAGGTAATTTACCAAAAGTAAAAGCTGAACAATACTTACGAGATGTTATGGCAAGATACAGAAACAAACTTGTATATGACGCTCAAACAGGTGAAATCAGAGATGATAGAAACTATATGAGTATGTTAGAGGACTTTTGGTTACCAAGTAGAGAAGGTGGTAGAGGTACAGATATTACTACACTACCAGGCGGACAAAACCTTGGAGAAATTTCTGATATAGAATACTTTAGAAGTAAACTATACAGATCACTAAACGTACCAGTAAGTAGATTAGAGTCTTCAACTGGTTTTAATTTAGGTAGAGCTTCTGAAATTACAAGAGATGAGTTAAAATTTACTAAATTTGTTCAAAGATTAAGAAAGAAATTTACTGAATTATTTAACGACTTGTTAAGAACACAATTAATACTAAAAGGTATTATTAACGAAGACGATTGGTATACTGTAAGAGATATTTTACAATATGACTTTTTACAAGATGGCCATTTTGCTGAGTTAAAACAAACAGAAATGCTAAGAGAAAGATTAGCATTAGCAAATGAGATGAGAGATTATGTTGGTAAATACTTTAGCGTTGAGTATGTTAGAAAGAGTATTCTAAAACAAAACGAAAGAGAAATAGAAGACATGAATAAACAAATCAAAAAAGAAATTGATGACGGTATAATTGCCAGTCCAACAGCTCAAAACTCAGACCAAGAGATATAATAGGAGAAATGAATAATGAGTGAAGAAATAAACAACAATACAACAAACTTTGTAGATCAATTACAAAAAGGTAATAGTGTAGAAGCTGGTGAAGCTTTTAAAGACGCTTTAAGAGATAAAGTTGCCTCACAATTAGACGCTGCTAGAAAAGATATTGCTAGTAACATGTTTAATCCGGCAGACCCTATAGCGGCTGAACACAGCGACCCTAAACCAGAAGTAGCTGATCCAGGAACTTTTAATAAAGATGGAAGCGTTTCGCCAACTACCGATTTAGGTAAAGATGGTGAAGCAGAAATTGATTTGACACCAGCAGATAACGGAACACCCGACACAATGGTAGGAGTAGATGTAAATGCAGGTCAGTCAGATAGTTAAAGAAAATTTAACAATTGACTCTCAATCATATATGGATTTAAGTCCTGTTATGAAAGAGGCAGTGAGTGATGTTTTTAAGTTGATTGAAAAATCAACAGGTGATATTATAAAAAATTTTGAAGGTGCTGTTGATAAAGTAAGTCAACATCACAATATTAATATCATAGAATTAAACAATTACTTTGATAAAGAAATCAAAGAACAATTAGAAGGAAAATAAAATGGCATACCAAGGCTCAATGAAACTCAAAGGTGCTACGACATCTGCTGGCAGTGCTATCACAGCTAGTAATTTTGGCAGAGCTCACTTTGTAAGAGTACAAGCTCAAGCGGCTGCTAACACTGTGACTGTCAAAGAAAGCTCAACTGTTATTGGATCAACGATACTAGTAACGGCTGGCGATAGTATTATAATTGAAAAAGAAGAGTCACATACAGTTGAAACATCAGGTAACGCTGTAGGTTCAGCAGTATCTTCAACTAGATAATGACTATTACGGCAACTAAATTAGTAGATGATAATTTTAAGATTATCGTAAATGCTAATGGTGTGGCTGATGACACAGATCAAAAACTTGTAGATGTTGTAAACTCAAACAACGCTTCAAGTCAACCAAAAGTTTCAATAGCTCATATTGCTTATGAAATTTTAGGTACAGGTGATGTAACTGTATTTTTTAAAGGTGATACATCAAAGAAAGTAGTAATCAATGGTAGAGGCAACTATGGTTTAAAACCAGATGAAGCCAAAATTAAAGATACTATAGGAGACATTTTACTAACAAGTGATTCTAATGTAACAAAATATAATGTTGTTATAGAGGCACATAAGGAAACAGGATATACAAATGGCTGATACAGTAACTACACAAACAATAGCTGATACTTCAGGTGTAAAGTTTGTAACAAAATTAACTAATTTGTCAGACGGTACAGGTGAAACTTTAGTTAAAAAAGTTGACGCCTCTGAAACGACATTTATGACCGAAGACGGTAATAGAAAAATTAGTAAGCTATGGTTTTCAGTAAACACAGCAAATTCTAAATCATCCGTAGAATTACTATTTGACGGTACAACAAACGCTACTGCTGTTTTGTTAAATGGTACAGGACACTTTGATTTTAGACCAGCTGGAGATGAAATACCTAACAATGCCGGTACACCAACTGGTGATATATTATTAAGTACAAACAACTTTGCAAGTGGTGATAATTACACAATAATTGTAGAGTTTAGGTAAGAAACCTTATAAATATATAAAGAGAGAGAATTTATGAAACTTATTTCCGAGCAAATAAACAATGCCGAATATCTTGTAGAAGAAAAAAACGGTAAAAAAGAATACAAAATCAGAGGTGTATTTTTACAGTCTGAAATCAAAAATAGAAATGGAAGAGTCTATCCTAGAGAAATCTTGGCTAGAGAAGTGAATCGATATACAAAAGAATTTATCAATAAAAACAGAGCATTTGGAGAATTAGGACATCCTGACGGACCAACTGTAAACTTAGAAAGAGTTTGCCACATGGTTAAGTCATTGACACCAGATGGTAAAGATTTTATTGGTGAGGCAAAAATTATGGATACTCCGTATGGTAAGATTGTAAAAGGTCTTATAGATGAGGGCGCTCAATTGGGTGTTTCAAGTCGTGGTATGGGATCCTTAATACAAAGAAATGGTGTAAACTATGTAAAAGATGATTTTTACTTAGCTACAGCCGCTGATATTGTAGCAGATCCCTCTGCTCCGGACGCTTTCGTTGAAGGCATAATGGAATCTAAAGAGTGGGTATGGGACAACGGTGTATTGAAGGAAAAAGACATAGAATCTTGGAAAAAACAAGTTAGAGAGGCCAGACAAAGGTCACTTGAAGAAGCTAAGTTAAAAGTCTTTCAATCATTTCTTACAAAACTGTAATTTTATAAATATACTTACAAAGAAAATTTATAAACGTTTATAAACTTAAAATCAAGGAGATTTTCAATGGCCGAAACTAAAAAACTTGAGGCGATGGAACAAGAAGCCGTATTAGAAGCTAACGCTGCTAATCCACAGGCTGATGCTCCAAAAAAGAATGCTGTAGCGGCTGAGCCTTCTCCACTATCTAATAGTGCGGAAGATTTAGGTCCAGCGGTTACTAAACCGACTGACAGCAATCCTGACGCCACAAAGAAAACTAAACAAGTTTCTGGTGATCCTCAACAAAAAGCTCAAGGTTCAGCTGACGCTATGCCTAAGTTAAAAGAAGAGGAAGAATCTAAAGATAAAGAAGCTAAAAAAGAAGACAAAGAAAAAGAAGAAGGATATGGAATGAAGATGAAAAAAGAAGAAACATCTGAAACTGAATCTGACAAAATTGACGTGTCTGCTGATGTAGCTGCTCTTATCAAAGATGAAGACCTATCAGAAAACTTTAAAAACAAAGCTGCTACTATTTTCGAAGCTGCTGTTAACGCTAAAGTTAAAGAGCAAAAAGAGAAAATTCAAGCTGCTTATGACGAAAAACTACAAGAAGATATTGAGTCACAAAAAGGTGAACTCGTAACTAAAGTTGATTCATACCTAAACTACGTTGTTGAGGAATGGATGAAAGAGAACTCTATCGCTATCGAAAGAGGGATCAAAGGCGAAATCGCTGAAGACTTTATATCTGGCTTAAAGAAATTATTTGAAGATCATTACATTGATGTTCCAGATGAGAAATACAATGTATTAGAAGATCAAGCAAATAAAATTGAAGAGCTTGAAAAGAAACTTAACGAACAAGTTGACAAGAATGTTGAACAAAACAAAGCTATGGGCGAAGTAAAAAGACAAAACATCATTGATGAAGCGTCTAAAGACTTAGCTGATACTGCTAAGGAGAAATTCAACAAACTAGCTGAAGAAGTTGAGTATTCTAGTGAAAAAGACTTTACTACTAAAATTGATACTATTAAAGAATCATATTTTGGTAAAAAGGTTGAAACTAGTGGTAATGAGATAGATGATGTAGCGGCAGGCGAATCTTCACAACCTGAAGATTTATCTAATGCTATGGCTGCTTATACCGCCGCTATAAGTAAAACAAAAGACATTAAATTGTCTAACAAATAATACGGGAGAAATACAGATGTACTTATCTGAAACTTACGAAAAAAAATGGCAGCCAGTCCTAGAACACGCTGATTTACCAAAAATCACGGATTCTTACAGACGTGCCGTTACTGCTACTATCTTGGAAAACCAAGAAAGAGCAACTAAAGAAGACCAAGCTTTCTTAAATGAAGCTGCTCCTACTAACGCTACTGGTGCTTCAATCAGTAATTGGGATCCAATCCTAATTTCGTTAGTAAGAAGAGCTATGCCTAATTTGATCGCTTACGATATCGCTGGTGTACAACCAATGACTGGACCAACTGGTTTAATATTTGCTATGAGAAGCAGATACACTAACCAATCTGGAACAGAGGCGATGTTTGACGAAGCAGATTCAGACTTCTCAAGCAGAAATGCTGCTGGAGACTCAACTGCTAATTCAGGCGCTGCTCAAACTGGTACAAACCCAGGTTTATTGAATGATGACCCAAGCACAGCATACACAAGAGGCCAAGGTATGGCAACTGCTACTGCTGAAGCTCTAGGTGATTCTGCTAACAACGCTTTTGCTCAAATGGCTTTCTCAATTGAGAAATCAACTGTGACTGCTAAGTCAAGAGCTCTTAAAGCAGAATACACTATGGAACTTGCACAAGACCTTAAAGCAATCCACGGTTTAGACGCTGAAACTGAACTAGCTAACATCCTATCTGCTGAGATCCTTGCTGAGATCAACAGAGAAGTAGTTAGAACTGTTTACATCAACGCTGAAATCGGTGCATCTGACAACTCATCAACTCACATTGGTGCTGTTAGTGCTATCAACACAACTACTGCTGGTATCTTTGATTTAGATACTGACTCAAACGGTAGATGGTCAGTTGAGAGATTCAAAGGACTTATGTTCCAAGTTGAGAGAGAAGCTAACGTTATCGCACAGAGAACAAGAAGAGGAAGAGGTAATATAATTATCTGTTCTTCAGATGTTGCCTCTGCTTTACAAATGGCTGGTGTTTTAGATTACACACCTGCGTTAAACAACAACCTAAACGTTGACGATACTGGTAATACTTTTGCTGGTGTATTAAACGGTAAATACAAAGTGTACATTGATCCATACAGTGCTAATAACTCTGCATCTCAATACTTTGTTGTAGGTTACAAAGGTACTTCACCTTATGACGCTGGTATGTTCTATTGCCCATATGTTCCACTACAAATGGTGAGAGCAGTTGGACAAGACACTTTCCAACCGAAAATCGGCTTTAAAACAAGATACGGCTTACAAGCAAATCCATTTGCTGAATCAGGTGTATCTGACTCTGCTGTTATCAATGGCGCTGGTAATAAAAACGCTAACAGATACTACAGACGTGTTAAAGTATCAAACTTAATGTAATAATTGAGTTTGTTCGATTGAACAAAATTAAAAGGGCGGCCGTTAAAAGTCGCCCTTTTTTTATGCAGGAAGCCTAAATAATGTTATGGAGACCGAAGATGGATTACAGATTTACAGCAATACTAATAATATTGATGGTATTAATGGCCATGTTTTTGGAGCCAGGATACGTTCCTAGGTGACATATAAATACTAATATGATTAAACAATATATCGCTATTTTTTATGTGGCTATATGCCTTGGAATTCTTATGTATTTCATGTGGCCTACTAAGAAAAATCAATTAGAATTTATAGAAGAAGAAATTAGAAAAGTTGAAACAAAGCAAAAAATTCTTACTGAAAAAGAGAAACAATTAGAAAAACTTGCTACTGAAAAAGATTGGGAACAAGTAGATAAGGACTCTAATAAATAGTATTATGACTACTAATAACACAATGGGTAGACAACCTACGGCACAAGATTATGCTTCGCCTACACAGTTTAGGTTTAACATAATCAAACTACCAAAGGTAGAATATTTTTGTACAGCAGTTAATGTACCAGGAATATCATTAGGTGATACAAAGACACAAGCAACTATGTTTAAAGACTTACCAATACCTGGTGATAAGTTGACCTATGAAGCTCTACAGATGACATTTTTAGTAGATGAAAATTTAGAGAACTTTCAGGAGATACATGGTTGGCTGGTTGGTCTAGGTTTTCCTAGAGATCATGCCGAGTTTAGAAATTTATTATCTTCAGGTAATGATAGATTTCCTACAAAGAACTCATCAATAAGCACTGAACCTGGAAAACAAAAATATGGAGCCGCTAATACAGGTGCTTCATTTTCAGACGCTACACTAACTGTACTTACAAGTAAAAACAATGCTCAATTAGAAGTAAGATTTAGAAATTTATTTCCTACTTCACTAACAGGACTAGACTACAATCAACAATCAACAGATGTCAATTACTTGACGGCAACTGTTACTTTTAGTTATGATATATACGACTTTGCTAACGTAGGGTCATCTACATCAAGCGTAACGACCTCTTAAACTTTACTTTTTAAGGTTTTTGTGATATAATGGAGATATTATGGATTTAGAACAATTACAAGACTTGGCTGATAAAAAGCTTAAAATAAATGATACAGAGTTAGACCTTGAATCATTAAAAACACCACAACTACATAACGAGTTTCTTAAACACTTAACTAAATTTAAACTTATGTTAAGTCGTGCTGAAACAGAATACAATGTACTTAAAAAAGATAAATGGGAATACTATACAGG
>Ga0181407_1000788_pt1 | contig 10529 bp, 13 predicted proteins | sample 30SPOviralmetaG_FD_130136 | JGI IMG/M metagenome (GOLD analysis project Ga0181407, IMG submission 130136) | Marine viral communities from the oligotrophic San Pedro Time Series (SPOT) site, San Pedro Channel, CA, USA - 30 SPOT_SRF_2012-01-26 | ecosystem: Environmental > Aquatic > Marine > Strait...
AAAATAATATATGAACCAGAAACAGCTGTTCATCATTATCATATTGAAGATCCCAGTAAAACTTTAGATAGATATAAAAAAGAATATGATGCTTTAGAAAAAATATATAATGAGTAATATTCAAATAATTATACATTGTTTACCTAGAGAAATTGATTCATTAGATAAAATTTTAGATGATTTAAAAAAATCAAGTCATTTTTTAGAAAAAAAAGATAATATAGTTTTAGATGTATCTTTAAATACATCTTCTTTATTTACTAATTGGGATAAATCCAAATTAGATAAAGATTTTTTTATTAATAAATTTAATATAATAAAGAAAAAAGCAGATTGGACACTTAGAAATTATTTTTTAGTTGAAGATAATGATAAATGTCTAGGAATAAATGATAAAAGAAGAAATAGTATAAGATCAGCTAAAGAAGATATAACACATTTTATGTATTTAGATTTAGATGTATTTTTTTCATCTTTAAATTTAAAATATCTTTTTGATTCTTTAAATTCTATAAAAAATGAATACTATATAATTTCTTCAGAATTAGTTAAATTATGGGATTCTTCATGGGATATTCTTACTAATAAAAATTATTTAAAACATGAATATGGTTATTTTAAAGAATTAGACCCTTATTCTATAGAACAAATAAGTTTAAATAATGCTTTTTCAAATGAAGTTGGTTTAAAACAAATTCCTAATATTAAATTTGGTGGGGGATGGTTTAATACATTTAGTTCTAATCTATTAAAACTTATAGACATACCTGATTCTTTAGGCCCTTATGGTTTAGATGATACTTTTATAATGCAGGGAGCTAGCATAATGAAAAGTAAAGGATATGATATTTCACAATATGTTTTACAAGGAATGGTAGTATGTGAGAATATTAAATATTCTTTATATGACTTAAATCCTTACAAAGATTATATTCATGATAATTCTTTTGATAACAAGGGAAGAAATTTTAAACAAAAATATAGAGAAAATTCAAATAAAAATTTTAACACAGAAATAAATAAATTAAATAATAAATTATAATATGTCTAATTTTACAACTGAAAATAATTCAATAATAGAATCACTTGATGGGTTAAAAGAACAACTTAAACCTTCATGGAGAGGTATTCTTAAACCAGAAAATAAATTAATACCTTTAACTATAGAAAAAACACATAATTTAAAAAAAGACACCTATGAAGCAGAATCTCTTTTAAACAACTATGGTTATACTATTAAAGATTCAAATATAATGGATATAGGTTGTTATGCTGGTATACAATGTTATGCTGCGGCAGAATTAGGGGCTAAATCAGCTAAAGGAATAGATATACCTGAATATTTTACATTACAAACGACTGGAAAAGATATAAATAATAATAGTGATATTGAAGAACATTCAAATTTATATACCCAAAAAAGAAAAGAAGCTTCAACTGCTTTTTCTCCTGAAATATTATCTAAAGTGTCTTTTGAAGACCTTTCAGTACATGATTTAAAAGAAAAAGAAAAATATGATATTATTTTTAGTTGGGAAACTTTAGAACATATTATTGATAATGAAAAAGGATTTAAAAATATATATGATGCTTTAGTACCTGGGGGTATTAGTTTACATACCTACAATCCATTTTTCTCTATAACAGGGGGACATAGTTTATGTACTACTAATGCACCTTGGGGGCATGCTAGAATGACTGTTGATGATTTTGAAAAATATACAAAAGAAAATTTACCCCAAGATGTACCAGATGATTTTTTAGAAATAAGTTTAAACTTTTTTACTCAAAATCTTAATAGAATGACTCAACGTGATTTAAAACAAATCCTTGTTAATAATGGTTTTTCTATATTAGAATTTATACCTCATGTTAATTATAATTTATTAAAAAATATCAATAACGAAATATTCTATCAAATAAAACAATTATACCCAACAGTCACACTAACAGATTTAATTTGTGATTATGTAACTATTTTAATTAAAAAACCAGAATAATGAATTTAAAATTACCCGATTTAAAACAATATAAAACCTCAAATAGAGTATATATTTTAGCTTCAGGACCTTCTGTTTTAGATATAACAAAAAAACAATGGGAAGAAATTAGTAAATATGATACAATAGGTTTTAATCATTGGTATACCCATGATTTTGAACCTACTTTTTATGATTTATCTTATCTTACTCATGAAAATCATTTTGATTCTCCTGAAAATGATATGTTAATTCAAGCTTTATCAAAATGTAAAAATTCTAAATTTATAGTAAATCATATTAATAAAGATAAATATTCACAATTATTAGATAAAGTTGATTACACTCTTAATCATTTAAATCATTTTGATTTTTTAAATAATATACCTGATGTAGATAAAAATGAATTAGGAAAACATGCTACATATTGGAGTGACAAATTATTTGATCACTTTAAAGTTAGAAAAGGTAGTATAAAACCTAATGATAATTTTTTCTTTAAAAGTAGAGGACAATTATTTGTTTCATTACAATTAGCCCATTATTTAGGTTATAATGATATTAGATTTATAGGAGTAGATTTAACAAGTGAAGATAAATTTCAAGATTTAATATCATCATCCCCATCATCATCTAGAAGTGTAGGTAAAGGAGGAGAAGTTATGCAAGATAGAGTAAATGCACTTAATGATGCTAAAAATCCTAATAAATCACATAGTACAACACAAGGTACTAAAGATAAAGATTATATGGGCATTCATGATTTAATATCTTTATATGATCAAAAATATTTTTATGAAGAAGGAATAAAATTAACAACATCAAACCCCAATTCATTATTAGTTAAATCAGGTATTCAACATTTAGGGGTATTAGAAGAATTAAATATGCCTAAAATAACATTTTGTATACCAAGTAAAACAAACTTACGTTATTTAAAAGCATGTATACCTTCAATTCGTGAAAACGCATATCGTAATGATCACGATATAATAGTATTTGTTGACAGTGATGAAGATGGTACTGTTGAATGGTTAGAAGAAGTAAAAGACAAATATAATTTACAATACTATGTAAATCCTAAATTAGGAGAAGAATTATATGGTATTGGAATGGCATATGATTTTTGTATTGAAAAATCAACTACAGATATTTTTATGATATTCCATGCTGATATGATGTTAGGTAAAAATGCTGATTTAAATGCTTATAACAGATTAAAACATAAAACAGTTGTATGTTCAACTCGTGTTGAACCACCAATTCACCCTAATGCAGGTGAAAAAACATTACTTGATTTTGGAATGTGGCCTGAAGAATTTAAAAAAGAAGAATTTAATAATTATGTTGAATCACAGTTAAATGAAACAAAAACCACAGAAGGCATATTTGCACCTTGGATGATGTATAAAGATGAATTTTTAGCTTTAGGGGGACACGATCCTAGAATGCATTCATGTAGGGAAGATTCAGATGTATTTAATAGAATGTATTTAGATGGTTTTAAATTTATTCAACCTTGGAATAGTTTAGTTTACCATTTAACAGGTAGGGGCGCAGGCAGCTTTGATGGTGATAAAGAACGTCATGAACAATGGAAAAAGGATATGAATGCGTCTACATTAGAGTTTATTCGTAAATGGGGTTCAAACGTTAATCATACACCCTTAATGAAACCAATAGTATCCCCTGTTTATAAAAAATCAGTAGTTATAAATAATTCAAATCCCGAATTAGAAACAGCCTTAGAACCTTGGTTTAATGGTGGAAAAGATATAATAGTTGAAATTAATGGAAATTTATTTAATCAACAAGATTTTCAATATATACAACAATTACCAGCAATTATACAAGATAGTGGTGAAATAGGAACATTTAATTTAGGTAATCTAAAAATCACAATAAATTCATTAAACACATACGAAAAAGATTTAATAATATGCGAAAAATAATAGTCACAACCCCAGTATCACATTTACCAGGAGCTATAGAATTACTAAATACAAAAGGTGATATTACATTAGCAGAAACTATAAATAAAAAAGATCTTAGAAAAATATTATTAGAAAAAGATTTAGATACTATTGTATGTAATCCTAATCAACAAACATATAAAATAGATAAAGAATTATTAGAAGGGACAAATATAAAAACAATAAATACTTGTTCAACTGGATTAAATCATATTGATGTTGATTATTGTAATGATTTAAATATAGAAATTCAACATCATAAAAATGATCTTAAATTATTAAATCAATTACCATCTACATCTGAATTAGCTTTTGGTTTAATGTTATCTTTATTAAGAAGAATACCTCAAAGCCAAAAACACGTATCTGAATATAAATGGGATTATACTCAATTTGTGGGAAGACAAGTTAAAGATTTAACTATTGGTATTATAGGATATGGTAGATTGGGAAAAATGATGTATAATTTCTGTAGAGCATTTGGAGCTAATGTTGTAGTTTATGATCCTTATAAAATAAATAAAGAAATGCCATTAGAATATTTAATAACACATTGTGATGTTATTTCTCTTCATGTACATGTTACAGATGAAACAAAATATATGTTAAATAAACATTCTTTAGGATTAACAACAACATCTTCATTTGGCTCTGTTAAAGGAGATTGTTATATAATTAACACATCTAGAGGAGAAATTGTTAATGAAGCTGATATAGTTGAAGGATTAAAATCAGGACGAATAACAGGATACGCTACAGATGTAGTTGAAGATGAATTTGGTGATTTAAATAAATCACCTATTATTAAAGCAATGAATGAAGGAGAAAATATTGTAGTTACTCCCCATGTAGGAGGAATGACAATAGAAGGTCAAACTAAAGCATATGAATGGTCATTTAACAAATTATAAATTATGAAAGTATTAGCAATTATCCCAGCAAAACTAGATTCAACTAGATTAAAAAATAAAAATATTAGAAAAATTAATGGTAAACCAATGGTAGAATATTCTATTGATTATGCCAAACAAAGTAAATATAATCCTGACATAATCATATCTTCTGAAAATGATATATTAGAAGAAATAGCAAATAAAAACAATGTTAGATTTGTTAGAAGATCTAAAGAAATGTGTGGAGATACAGAAGTTGTAGATGTTTACATTGATTTATTAAATAATATAGATGAAAAATATGATATTATAGTTTGTTTACAACCAGATAATCCTGATAGAGAAAAATCATTAGATTATTGTTTAGATTATATGATTGAAAATAATTATGATGATATTATTACTGTAGATTCTGATAATAGGAGAAGTGGAGCTATGAGGTTATTTAAATACGATCATTTAATGAAAGGTCATGTAAGTAAAAGAATTGGATGTATAAGTGAAAACGCAACAGACGTTCATTTTGAACAAGATTTATTAAATGCAGAAAAAAATATGAATACTGAAATTTTTAGAAAAAATATGGAAAGATATGGTCAACGAATACATTAAATCATTAAAAGAAGCGGGTAAATTAAATATTTCAATTGATAAAACAAAAACATTTGATTGGAAATATACCAAAATAGCAGGACCATGTTCTGTAGAAGGACCTGAAATAGTAGATATAGCTAAAGAAATAAAACTATTAGGTGCAAATGCTTTTAGAGCAGGTGCTTATAAACCTTGTACTTACCCCATTTTAAAAGAAGTTAATGGGTGGAAAGAAGGATTAAGAGAAGAAGGACTAAGATTATTACAACAAGTAAAAGAGGAAACAGGCCTACCTATCGTAACAGAAGTTATGGATGCAAGTATGATAGAAGAAGTATCACAAGTAGCTGACGTGTTTCAGATTGGTACTCGAAATTTTCAAAATTATACTTTATTAGATGCTCTAGGTAAATGTAACACACCAGTTTTACTTAAAAGAGGAACTTGGGGCACTATAGATGAAATTTTAGGGGCATGTGAACGTATTTTAGTAGGTGGTAATGAAAATATAGCTATTTGTTTAAGGGGGGTGGTTGGTATGCCTAATTATAGACATGTATTTCCTACTATTAGATGGGCTCCAGATTTAATGATGATACCTGCATTAAAAGAATTAACAAACATTCCAATTATATTTGATCCTAGTCATTCAACTGGATATAGAAATTTTGTAGAACCAATGTCAAAAGCAGCTTTAGCAGCCGGAGCAGATGGTTTAATAGTAGAATGTCATCCCGAACCAGATAAGTCAATTAGTGACCCTGCTCAAGCTATAGATTATAAAACTTTAAAAAATATATTTTAATGGTACAATACGAAAAAGATATAAGTGTAATTATTAGATGTAGAAATGAAGAAGAACATATTGGACTTGCAATTCAATCAGTTATTGATCATTTTAAAAATCCAGAAATAATAATTATTGATAACCAATCTACAGATGAATCAATGAAAGTAGTATCATTGTTCGATAGACATGATATAACAAAATATTCTCTTAATGGGAATTATACTCCAGGAAAAGCATTAAATTTTGGAGTTAAAAAAGCAAACAATGATACTATATTAGTATTATCAGCTCATTCTCAAATTACTACTCTTGATATAGAAATGCTAGACCAATGGTTTAGAGAAGGTCATGTAGCCGTATTTGGTAATCAAACACCAATTTATAAAGGTAAAAAAATATCAAAAAGGTATGTATGGAGTCATTTTACAAATGATATAACAGAAAATTTATATTCAGACATAGAAGATAGACATTTTTTACATAATGCTTTTTGTTTCTATAAAAGAGATTTTTTATTAGAAAATCCTTTTGATGAAGATTTATCAGGTAAAGAAGATAGATATTGGGCAATAGATATAGTAAAAAAAGGCCATAAATATTTGTATGATGGTTTTTATCAAAAATGTAATCATTATTGGACCTCAAATGGGGCAACTTGGAAAGGAATAGGATAATGACTAAAGCACTACTTATAGGAAATGGACCTTCAGCTTTAGAACATAAAATAGGTAAAAGAATAGATTCTAATGAATTTGATGTAATATGTAGATTTAATAGAGGACATAAACAAGATAATGGTGACTTAAATAAAGGTTTTGAAGAATACACAGGTACTAGATGTGATTGTTGGATTGTAAGTGATTTAAGAACTCAATTAGCTATAGATCGTTATAAAGAATATAAGGGTATATTTGTTATAACCCCTAAATTTAAATGGAACCCTACAGTTTCTAAAACAATAGAATCAAAATATCCTAATATTCAATTTATACCACCTGAATATGAAGATGATATAAATACTATAGTTAACTTTTCTCCTAAATGGCCATCAACAGGGGTAGTAGGTATTCATGCTGCTGTAAATCTTTTTGACGAAGTTTACATTTATGGGTTTGATACTTATGATATTAAATATGATAATCAACACTATTTTGAAGACAAACCAAATAAGTATAAAGATATTTCACATAAGGATCATGATCCTAGTAAAGAAAAACAATATATTAAATATATGATAGATAATAATAAAATAAAAAAACTAATATGAAAAAAGCAATAGTAACAGGGGGAGCGGGGTTTATAGGATCTCATATAGTAGATAAATTAATAGAACAAGGAGTAGAAGTAACAATCTTAGATGATTTATCTACAGGTAAAATAGAAAATATCAATCCAAAAGCTAAATTTATTGAATGTGATATTTCAACAGTTTCACAAACAGATTTAACTTTTTATATTAAGGGAGCTGATGTTATATTTCACTTAGCGGCATTAGCAAGAGTACAACCATCAATAGAAGACCCTATACCTTATCATAATGTTAATGTAACAGGAACTCATAACTTATTAGAAGCTTCTAATGCAATGAAAGTTAAAAGATTTGTATTTAGCTCATCAAGTTCAGTATATGGGGATGCAAAAGTACCAACATCAGAAGACCATCCCCTAAACCCAATATCCCCTTATGCTTTACATAAATTAATTGGGGAACAATATTGTAAATTATTTAGTACTTTGTATGATATTGATACAGTATGTTTAAGATATTTTAATGTATATGGAGATAGAATGGCATTAGATGGAGCATATAGATTGGCTATTCCAATTTTTGCTTCACAAATTAAAGAAGGTAAGCCCTGTACTATAAACAATGATGGAGAACAAAGAAGAGATTTTACATATGTTGATGATGTAGTTAATGCAAATATATTAGTAGCCACTTCGGAAAAAAAATTCGATGGAGAAGTATATAATATAGGAAATGGTGATAATACATCAGTTAATGAATTAGTTGATATGATGGGGGGTAAAAAACAATATGGGAATAAAGTAATAGAACCATTTGAAACTTTAGCATCATATGCAAAAATAGATTTAGAGTTGGATTGGAAACCAAAAGGCGATCTAAATAAATGGTTAGATAGGTATAAACAAAAAATAGGAATATAATGGAAAAATACATTTACAGAGGAAAATTAGAAAGAGTAGTTGATGGAGATACTATCGACGCACTTATAGATGTTGGATTCGACATCTGGATTAAAAAACGAATTAGATACAGTGGAATTGACACTTGGGAATCTAGAACAAGAAATCTTGAAGAAAAAGCAAAAGGTTTAGAAGCAAAAGCTAGAAATAAAGAATTACTTGAAAAAGTAAGTTCTAAATCAGGTTATTTTAGACTTAAATCCCACGGTGTTGGAAAATATGGTAGAGTTTTAGGTGAAATTTTCATCGAAGATGCTGAAGGTAAACAATATAATATTAATGAGACTTTAATCTCTGAGGGGCATGCTTATGTTTATGAAGGAGGTAAGAAAAAAATGTTCACCTCGTAAAATTTTTACATATGTATAATAAAATCAAAGCCATGTGGGGAATATTTAAAGACGACAACGAATGGAATGAAAAAAACGTAGTAGGTTTTATTGCGTTTATAGTAATGGTATGTTTTGCATTATTAGATCTAGTAACTGGTTATTTAGGTAAAGATCTAGTAATAAATGAAACTATATACGATTCATTTACTTGGGTGGTTTTAGGGTGTTTTGGTATAGCAGGTTTAGAAAAATTTAGTAAAAAATAAATAAATGGCAGACTTAAGAGTAGATATAAAAGAATTTATTACATTACACGGAGACAAATATGATTCTCTTAATACTTTAACTATTAAAGAAATAGATGAAATTTCTAAAAGAGTGGTAACAATTCCCTCTTCATCAGAAAAAGAAATAATGTCAGTTGCATCATCTATTGGTTCAGGTACTTACATTACAGAGGATATTCAATACGCAAGATTTACAAATTTAGGATCCTCAACAACAACAGGATCAGTTCCTATTGTATTAACTTTTAAAAATACAGGAAGTTCAGGTAACCAGGAATTTGCAGTTAAAGTAGATGAAGGATATTCTTATGTATATTCTTCAGTAGGAGTAACTTCTGACATTACACCAGCTAATACAGCTTCTGCAGCACTAACACGTCCTGGAGGAGTAACTAATACTTTTATAGCTACAGGATCTAGTGCAAATATATATGACGCGTCCCCTCATTCAAGCTCATTTGGTAGTTTAAGTAATGTTACAGCTATATCTTCAGGTTCTTATAATTGTACTTTAGAGTTATTTGTAGCATCCAAATAAAAAAATTATGACAAAAAATACATTAGGAGATTTAATTACAAAAGCACTTAAAGAAGCTAAAGATGAAGGAAAAGAACTAAAACTTTCAAAAAAATCTAAAAAAAATCTAAAAAAAGAAGCAACTGTAACAGCAGATAATACAAAGTTCCAATTAAGAACAGGTGTAAATAAAAATCCAACTAAGTTAGGTATTAAGATTCAATTTGAACCACAAGGAGGAGTTTTAGGTAGTGAATTAAAAGGTAAATTAGAAGTTGCTTTACAAGAAAAATTAAACACAGCTCTAGCATCATATGATATACAAGTAAGTAAAGACACAGATGTACCTAGAGATGAAGTAATAGGATTTTTTATTCCTTTATCTCAATTAAAAAATCTAATAGTAACTTCGTTAACAGGTAAATCAACACCCGCACCATCAGTTGCAGCTCCTGCCCCTATGGCACCTAGACCTACAGCCCCTAGACCTACACCCCCTAAACCAACACCACCTTCATCAGATAAAGAAGATTTAGATGAAATGATAAATGAAGCATTAATTGAAGAAATGAGAGTTCGTGATTTAAATGAAATTTCTCAGGTAGTTAGTAAAGAAGATTTTTATGAGTTTATAAATAAAGGTAATAATATTCTTCGTACATTAGAAGAAGCAGGAATAAATAATGGAAAAAAATATCTGGGATATCTAGTTAAACATAATATAATGTAATGACTAGAAAAATACCTGTAATATCACTTGAAGATTTTGAAGCAAAAGCTAAAAAACCAACTATGATGAAAAGCTTAGTCTCAAACATAGCTGAAGGTATAGAAGATGAATTAGAATCAGTTAATGTAGCAGAAATAAAAAACCACGATATAATATTAAGTGTACCTAAAGCTGAATGGAAAGGAGGTTTAGAAAATGCTATGAATTATTATATTGAAAAAGAAGA
>Ga0181407_1000792_pt1 | contig 10520 bp, 21 predicted proteins | sample 30SPOviralmetaG_FD_130136 | JGI IMG/M metagenome (GOLD analysis project Ga0181407, IMG submission 130136) | Marine viral communities from the oligotrophic San Pedro Time Series (SPOT) site, San Pedro Channel, CA, USA - 30 SPOT_SRF_2012-01-26 | ecosystem: Environmental > Aquatic > Marine > Strait...
CTTTTATTTTTATTAAATATACTGCGCCTGGAAATAGGTAAGTCTTCTTCACCTAATAGTATTCTATATATTCTGCTTATCAGATACTTGCATTTAGTTGAAACATTATAAATAGTATACTTTATTGTTGTTCTATTGCGATGTGCAAACACTTCAATCCATCCACCCTGCCTTAATTTTTCCCATCTGGCTTTATCCCAAGAATATATATAAGTGCCTTCAATATAATCATTACGTGTAAACTTACCAAGACAATCAAAATGAATAAGTAATTCTAAATCTGAATCAGTTAATTTATATGTTTTGCAAGCCCATTTCCTAACTAGTCTATAATATTTTAGTAATCCTATTTCTCTTAGTCTTGAAGAATCAAGTCTCATAATACAGCAATAACGTCTTGCTCTTTTATTACATAAAATAATTTATCTTCAAATTCAATACCATAACCGGCATGCTTATCATAATAAATTATTTCATTTTTATTTAATCCTTCAATTAAATTACCTATTGATACAACTTTAGCTTTTTGATACCGTATATCGTTTTGGTGTTGCTCTGCTAAAATAAGTCCTCCTTTATTAGGTTTAGGTTCTTCTTTTAGTTTTTCAATTATTATATATCTGTTTACAGCTCTCATTGTTCTCTTACATTTGCAATTACACAATCAGCAGACATAATAGTTGTAGCAACAGAAGCTGCATTTTTTAAAGCTGTTTTAGTTACAAGCACTGGATCAATTATGCCTGACTTAATCATATTTACGTATTTACCAGATGTAACATCTATACCTTTGCCTTTATCAATTTTTTCAGGTACATCAATACCGCCGTTCTGCAAAATTGTATAAAAAGGTGATTTAATAGACTGTAGCAATATTTTTTCACCAATTGAATTTGCTTTTATATTATCAGCAGCATTGTAAAAAGCAACACCAGCGCCGGAAACAATACCTTCTTTAAGAGCTGCTTTAACCGCATATATTGCATCTTCTACTCTGTCTTTCTTTTCTTTCAATTCAACTTTACTGTTAGCGCCAACATATATTATGCCAACACCTCCAGAGAGCATTGCTTTTCTATCAGATAATTTTTTTTGCAAATAAGGGTTCTTTTCTTCTTTTGCTCTTTTTTCAATTGTTTGAATTCTTTCTTTAGTTGAGTCGTTTATTTCTTTAGTTGTAATTATAGTGTCTCTTTCGTCTGTTACAACTTTTATCGCTTCACCTAATACAGATTCATCAATTAAATCTAAATCATCACCCAGTTCTTCATTAATAACTTTAGCACCGGTAACAGCAGCTAAATCATCTAACATTTCTTTTCTTAAGTTTGAAAAACCAGGAGGATCAATAATATTTACTTTTATATTGCCTTTAGCTTTATTCATTATTAAAGCCGACAGAGGCTGTGCACCAACGGGCCCAATGATTAATATTGATCTTTTATTTTTTATAGCATACTCTAAAACTGATTGAATTTTACGAATTGTTTCTATTTCTGTGTCAACAAGTAAAATCAAAGGATTTTCAAGTACTGCTTTATTTTTTTCTTTATCAGTAACTAAATGTTGTGATTTTAATCCTGAATCAAATTTTACACCGTCTACTATTTCAATATAAGTTTGGTCGTCATCTGATTCTTCCATTAGCACAACACCATCTTTACCAACTTCTTTATAGGCATCAGCTATTAGCTTGCCCAGTATTTTATCGTTATTAGTTGATATATTAGCTACATGTTCCAGCATACCGTCTTTTAAAGGTATTGCTACTTTATCTAAATACTTTATTGTTTTATCTACTGCTAATAAAATATCTTCTTTTATTTTTCTTATATCTTTTTCGTTACTACTGATGTAATTTTTTAAAATGGAGTGAGCCAGTACGGTAGAGGTTGTCGTACCGTCACCGGCTTCCTTCACTGTTTGCTGTGCTGCCTCTTTAATGAGGGTTGCTCCAATGTTTTCTGTTGGATCCATAAGAATTACGCTGTTTGCAACAGTAACTCCATCTTTAGTAACTATAGGTCTACCGGTGCCGTCTTCATATATAACGCATTTACCAGAAGCCCCAAGTGTTGAAGAAACTGCTTTTGACAGCTTCTCCACACCAGACATAATTTTTTGTTGTGCAGACCCGCCAAAATGCAGGTCTTTCACAATCTCACTAGGGTTATTAAATTCCATTTAATTAAATTTATTGATTAAAACGTCTTCACTACAACAGGTCCCTCTGTTAATTTAAGTTTTCTTTTATAGTGACTTATAGAAGAATCGATAGCTTTTTCAGCACCTTCGACTGTTTCTCTTCTTGTTACTCCTGACCAGGTATCATCGTTATTAAATTCTGTTTGATAATAACCGTTGGGCAGTTGTGTAATTCTCCAATTGCTTTTTTCAGCATAATTTTTCCAAAGGTCTTTGGTTTCTTCGGAGATTTGTGGTTCTGAAGACCATGTGTTGGTCTTGTAATAAAAATAGGTCATAATTTAAGGTTTTTGGTTAAAAAATTATTTTCTGCATTTATGCCTGCAGTCGGGCTTTTAGGTCATCAATTTGGTTTTGTTGTTCTTTTACGGTTTCAACTAACAATCCGATTATACCATTATAATCTACCGTTTTATGTGAAAATCCTCTTTCTAAATCTTCTGTTTCGGAAACAAGCGAAGGCATCGCGACATCCACGTCTTGAGCTATGATGCCTCCACTGGGCTTTCCATTTCTTTTCCAATCAAAAGTAACACCATTAAGTTGTTTTATTTTTTCAATTGGATCTTCTATATTTTGTATGTTTTCTTTTAAATTTTTATCTGAGGCTACAACACTTGAAAAAGCAATAACATCACCATCAACTTGCAGATCACCGTCTGCTTCAAGACGCATTTCGTTATTACCATTAACATAAAAATCAATTTTAGTATTACCAGACGTGTCCCACTCAGTTCTTGTGGTGGCTGCATTAGGTAGTGCTGATAATGTAACATCACTTTTTAATTTTGCAAGTGCCACTGCATTTGCCGCAAGCTTGCCTTCTGTTACAGCAAGATTACCTATTTTATTAACTGTTACCGCGCCTGTACCAATTTTTGCTTCTATTACCGCATTAGCTGCAATTTCACTTGAATCAATAGCATTATCAGCCATAAGTGCATTTGTAATTGCATTGTCGGCTATAAGTGCAGAAGTAATTGCATCGTCAGCAATCATCGCTGTTGTTATAATATCATTAACAAGATGGTTAGCATCAAGTGCCCTGAACTCTAAAGCGTTACCCGCTGCGTTAACTGTAAGTAATTGGTGAGCACTTCCTATAGAAGCAGGTGTGTCATTGAGTGCTGTGAATGTAGTAGAACCTACTTGATCTGTATCAATCCATTTTAATCCTTTATAGCTTGTGCTGCCTTGATTATTTACATCTACCGCTAATACTTTTCCAGATGTGCCTGTATTTACGGTTGTAAAATTATTAACATTAGCTACTTTAAAATCTTGAAATTGTAAAGCATTTTGTCCAGCGTTTACAACCAGCATTTGGCCTGCTGAGCCAAAAGAACCAGGTGTATCAGACATAGCTACAAAAGTACTAGCCCCTGATCCTGCAGTACTCCAAACTAAATTACCACTGCCGTCTAAAGCAAGCACTTGTCCGGTTGTTCCAACAGAGGGTGATAGTTTTACAGCAGTAACTGCACTGTTTGAAATATTAGAAGTACCAATGGCACTGAGTGTAGCCAGTGAACCCGCGTCTGTAATATGTGACATTACATGCGTATGATTTGCTTTAGCTACCCTCGCTGCGTTTCTATCTGTGGTAGATGTTTGCAAATCTGCAAATGCAGAACTACCGAAAGTGAACGTAGGGTCTGTTCCTGAGAATCCACCACCCACATCAAAAGTAAGTGTATTACTATTTTGTGTAACAGCTTGTAAATAATAATTAGCTGTTGAGTTAGCGGCCCATGAGAATCCGTCAGCACCATCTGAAACTAAAGCATAGCCGGAAACGGCTGAATTTGATATTTTTAATTTTTCTTCTGTTATTGCATCTGCAGCAACTTTAAGTGTTGTGATGCCATCGTTTGCTATTTCGTTTGTGTCTACTTCAGATAAAAATGCAAGTGAGCCAAGTCCCGATGTATCTAAGTCTGTTACTGCTAGTCCTGTAGCAAGTTGTGTTTTTATAGATGCCACACTTTCAAATGCAGCGGACCCAAATGTAAATGTTTGATCGGTTGCGCCGTTTACAGTAAATGTAAGTACATTACCATTTTTAGTTATACCGTTTAAATAAAAGTTTGTATCTGATATACTAGCCGATGATACCCAAGAAAAAGAACCGTCACCGTCCGATGCTAATAATTGTCCTGACGTACCATTACCTGATACATTTAAGTAGTATGCAGTAATATCATTTTCTGCTACAACAGCCGCTGTATTAAAAGTAGCGTCTGATGCCATAAAACTAGTGGCCGCGGAAAATGCTGCTGTGCCTAGTGTTAATTCTTTATTTGTATTACCTGTTACTTCAAATGTAACTACCCCTGTTGTTTGGTTTGCTGTAATAGCACTTAAGTAAAAATTTGTATCAACAACACCACCTGACGATAAAGATATAAAGTCAATTAATGAACCAACAGAAAAATTTCTTGTTACACTTGTATTCTCAGCATCTGACCCTATTAAAATGTCATCTCTGGATAATACTAAATCTCTATCATAAGTTGATATTCTTGCCATTATATATTTCTTTTAATAAGGGAAGTTACAGGTTTCATTTTAAGTGGAGGAAGTTTTGGAGTTTCAATTTTTGTATCAATATCCTCTTCAGCAATTTTTTTAAATGCTTCAGCTGATTTTTTAGCCGCCTCACTTGCTTTCATTTTTTCTGTTGCCAAATTGTATTTTGCAGTTTCAACTTTAGATGTTAACCCGTCTTTATTTGGCAATCCAACACCCATTCTAATAAATTCTTTTGTTCTTTGTTTTCTATTAGCAAGTTTATCTTTTACAAGCTGTCTGTTCTGCGGAGTATCATCACCTAATTTGCGTACTGTTTTTTTACCAATTCGCTTTTCTTTTCTAGCGGCTCTTTTCTGTATTCTACCTAATTGAGTTTTTTTAGCCATTACTTTATTGTTTTACCCTAGTGGTTATAGGGGCGTTCATTTTAACAGGAGAATTACCAGTTACTCTTTTATATTTTCTATCAGCTTTTTTCTGCAACTTATCCGCTTTTTTCATTCTTTCAGCCCTGGTTGCTTTGCTAGATGAACTATGTGCACTGTATTTAGCACTTGTAGCTTTTAATTGTGCTTTAGCGGCTTTGGAGGCTTTTTTATTTTTTAAACCTTGAAGCTCTCTTACTTTTTTTCTTTCTGGGGTTTGCTCAATAGCGCCGGATTTAACTGCTGCTCTTCTTGCTTTAGTAGCTTTTACACCTTCTCTATAATAATATAAGCCGTCGCCTTTTTTACCAGCACGAGCATTTTTTATAGCTTGGTTGTTATTGCCTTTTCCTTTTGTTTCTTTTTTTTTACCGTTAGCCATTTTTTGTGTTGTTTGTGGATTTTGTTGCGCTTCTGTTGGTTTTTACACTTACAAAACTTTTTCTATTGTGGTCGTAATCTAAACCGTTTAAGTTTTTACCTGCTTTAGTAGCTTTTCGTCGCAATCTTTGATTTTCTGCTTTCATAGCTCTGCGCCGCGGAGTCATAGCTTCTTGCTTATCTCGCTGTGCTTTACGGCGCTTTGCATATAATGAAAGTGATTGTTTAGGCATTAGCTTCTTTTGCTGCGTTTTCTTGCTCTAGCGCCTGAACCTTTACCTTTACTGCTTAAACCTTTAACTAATTTTTTACCTTCTTTTAAAAGATCTGTAGCACCGTATGTTTTACCAACATTAGCCTTTATTGTAACACCACCAACCTTGAATTTCCTTTGGCCAGCATTTGCTTGCATTCCGCTACCTGGCTTACCAAATGATCCATTATCCTTACCTTTAGTATCTTTCTTTTTAAGATCTTGTTGCATTACAGGAGATTTTCTTGATTTACCTCTTGATTTTAAAGACTTTCTCTGTTTAGGTGTTGGGGCGTTTGGGTTTAAAAGCCCTGTTCCGCGCTTTCCTTCTTTTCTCCTTTTGTCCATTTGCGCCTGCTGCTCTTTTATTCTTGCTTTTTGTGCAGGTGTAAGAGGTTTATTGTTATTAATACCTGAAGGATATTTTTTACCATTTTTTTTAACCGGAGAATTGTCTTCCATTTTAGAAATACCTAATTTACTTTTTACATATTTTTTACCTGCTTTATATGTATCCTTAGCTACTTCTAAAAGGTCTGTGGCCCCTCTTTGTTTACCAACATTGGCTTTTACGGTAACACCACCAATTTTACCTTTTCTTTGGCCAGCACTGCGCTGCATTCCTGTACCTGCTGTACCAACTGATTGTTTTTCTCTTGTTTCAGCATCTGCTTCGCCAAATTTCTTTTTACCTTTTGTCTCTTTCTGCATTACAGGAGACTTTGTCTTGCTTCCGTAGCTTTTAGCTGGTGATTCCGGAGCAGCTTTAATTTTGTCTTGTAGGTGTTGAGGTAAATTACCCTGTTTACCCACCAAAGCCTTCATCATAGGAGTTTTAGGCTTCATTTTGAACGGTGATCCCATTTTTTTTAAGTTTTTATAAGTTTAACATGCATGTATACAGTCTATTATTACGTATATAATCAATTATTTATCATTTCATTGTACAGATGCTGGACTAAAGCTATTTCTGCTGGTGTTTTGGGGCAGATTTCTTCTGTTATGTACTTAAATTCAGCTATTTTTTCCTGTCTTGTTGTTTTTGTGCTCGCGCAACTCATCAGAGTCGTCGCAAGTACAGCGTTTAAAATCATTTTTTTCATGTGTGTCTGTTTGTGCGATATGTATTTCAATAAGCGCGTTAGTTAGTTCGTTGATACTCTTACGTATCTCCTTTAATTCATTTCTGATTCCATTTGATTTGATTGAAATGGTGTCTTTACTCATAATATATAAGTTTATACTTTAGTGATTATTTTTTTACCTTCTAGTAACCCTCTTTCGTATTCTAATTTTTTTTCTAGGTTTAAGATACGCAGTTCAATCTTATCTATAGTAATTATTTTCTCATCTAATCTTTCGTGGATTAAATGAAGTTCGTCTTTTAGTGCTGTAAATTCTGAGAATATAGAACCTGCTGCAAAAACAGCGGCTATGAACGATATAACTATAGACAAGTTATTTTTTATAAATGTATCTGGCATATATACTTTATTACATGCAATCATAAAAACACAAAGTGCGACGTTAGCCTGCTATTATATTATTATAACTACCTATTGTCACAGCGGAGGGTAAATTATTGTTACACAAATTGGGGTATTGTGCTACGCATAACTTACTGAGTACCAGCCCTTTATACAAAACCCTTTTTACAAACCCACCCCCCTAAGCTATTGATAGTCAGCTAGTTATTTTCCGGAAAACTAAATCCGATTTTTACAAACTAAACACGGAACTAGTTGGATAATATTAAGTTGGACCCTCCGATCATTTGGGGTTTTCATGTATAGCATTTTTACAAGTTAAACACGAACCATTTTGGATAATATATATGAATCAAAAAAATAATAAAATGGATTTACAAAACAAAATAAAATTTATAAAAAAGTATATTAAAAATACACATAATGAAAAAGATTTTGAAGATTTACTAACTTTTAGTAAAAAAGAAATAAATGAAATATATAATGAAATAATTGAAATGAATAAATAGTTTTACAAAGTAAACACGACCTCAACTGGATAATATATAGGAAGATAGACTTTGACCTCGGCCAATACCTAACTAACAAAATAAATGAATAAACAAAATACACACTTTTATGAACACTAAATTAAAGAGTAAAATAGAAAGACAAAATAGAAATACAAATAAACAAATGACAATGTATGTACTTGGTATGAAGTCAACTACAAGAATAAGTTTTAGTAGAAATGCACTTTGGAATAATTTAAATAGTACTAAAGAATATTATGCACATACAAGATTACAAGATTAACACGAGTAAAATTGGATAATATATATGAATTTAAAAAATATAAAAATGACTAAATATTTCAATAACAACCCAAAAACACAAACATCATTCCAAATATATTATTCACCAAAATTTAAAATGTATGACTTCACTGTCTTCAATTATAAAAAAGAAATTATATACCATTATCATTTCTCAAACTTAAAAGATATAAATAAATTAATACAAAAATATAAATAAAATGAACAAAAGATTTAATATAGAATTAGGAATATTTCTCCACGAACTAAGCAAGAACACATTTGACTGTGATGGATTTGATAGTTTAGATTTCAGACACAGAGAACATATAAGAAATATGATAGTAAATAAAACAGATGAAATATTAAATATGAATAATTATGAATAAAGAACTTATAGAAAGATTAGAAATAAATATGGAGAATGCAAAGATGCTTGGAAGAATAGAGGGTATTGTATCAAACTTAAGATTGTACTCTGACCACTTTGAATCAAAACCAATCAAATCATACTTTGAAAATGAATTAAACAGAATAAAAGAATCAGTAAATAATATAAAATTATGAGTAATGAAATAGAATTAAAAGGACAAGAGCTAGTTGACTATATAATGAAACGTTGGAATTGGTCAGAAGAAAAAACACTGCATTGGTTAGCAGATAACTTAAATAATAAATAAAATAATATGATAGTAAAAAGAAATAAAATGAATGAGTATTTAATCAAGCAATTCTTAAATGATGAATTCCCCGGATATAATGCGTCACACAATGGCGAGTGGTACTTTTCACTAAAGAATGATGAATTTTATGGTGGTAAAATATTAAAATATAGAAACAATATGGGCCATACAATTGTGCACTTAGATGAAAGCAATATAGTTGAATGCGCAAATGCTATACAAGACACATTAATAAATCTAGAAAGTATACTAGAACAAGAAAAATCAATTAGCGAATACTGTTCAAATAATCCTTGGACTTATTCAGGAACTTAATATAATTACAAGATTAACACGACACGAGTTGGATAATATAATTGAATATAAAAATAAATATAATGACAAACTTAAAAGATTACTTAGAAATTAAAACATTAATTGACAGAGTTGAAACAGTATCAGATGCTGAATGGCAAACAAGATATGCTTTTGACAAAATAGTTCCTCAACTATTAAAAGATGGCTTTGAAGCCGATGACATTATCAAATACTTAACTATTAAAGTGCATGAGCATATTAATAAAGTAGAAAATATGGATGTTGAATATGAAAATATTAACCCTGAAGTAAAAGCATAATTGCTATACACATAGGGAAAAGTCAGGAAAGGCTGTAGATAATCTAAGGGAGGTGATGTAACTTCGTTCAGAAGTGAGCCCATAGTGAATTAGATTGTAGGCCAGAAAGATGATATAAACAGAAAGTAGTGATAGTCGCGGCCACGAAATCATTCCTGTTTCATCCGTTCCCTAACTTATTGCGCTGTAGAGCAGAGGTCAGCTCGTCGGGCTCATAACCCGAAGGTCGCAGGTTCGAATCCTGCCAGCGCCACTAACTTTAAATAAATAACAATGATTGATAAACTAGCAAAGCTACTAAACGTGGCAGAGATTACAGAAGATTGGAAAGGTTCTCCAGCTTTAGAAATAGGTGCATGGCACACGGCTGATAGCTATGAAATCCACGTTGTAACAAACGACGCACGCCAACTTGATTGGGAAAATGATGTATACTATTACGAACCATCTTTTGATGATATTATTGAAAGAATTAAAGAGGTGGCCGATGATGAACCAGGTGAGGCTATTATACACGTATCTGATATTGATACTTACTTGCCTGAATATGAAGTACAAGACTATATAGAACAATACCAAGACGATGAAAACTAAAATAAAAGAAACAATTAATAATAAATTCAGAGTCTTATGGTCTGATGATAGTGGTATTAGAGGTGGTTATAAAGATTTTGATAATAAAACATTAGCTGAAAATTATATTAAAAATTTACAATTATGAAAAATAAATTTGACATAAAATATATTGATGACCGTATTGAAGCAAAACTTATATCTAAGATAGCTCACTACAGACTACAAGTCAGAGAGTTAATGCGCAAACGTCACACTGCGGAATATCCTGAATTACATTATACCTCTGTTAAAGGTTCAATAAGAAACCTTAGGGTTTGGCTTCATATGGCTAAATTAATTGATGATGTAAAAGATGTTGTGCCATACCCAGTCTATATGGCCACAAAACTTACAGAGTAAACACGAAAGCAATTGGATAATATAATTGAATATAAAATAAATAATATGAAAACAAAAAATGAAGTACTACAGGAAATATTTGATAATGACCCTCAAGGTATATTAGATGATAAAAAAATGACAGCAAAAGAAGCACAAGATATATTATTATCTGCAAAAGTTGCTGTA
>Ga0181407_1000796_pt1 | contig 10477 bp, 9 predicted proteins | sample 30SPOviralmetaG_FD_130136 | JGI IMG/M metagenome (GOLD analysis project Ga0181407, IMG submission 130136) | Marine viral communities from the oligotrophic San Pedro Time Series (SPOT) site, San Pedro Channel, CA, USA - 30 SPOT_SRF_2012-01-26 | ecosystem: Environmental > Aquatic > Marine > Strait...
CTATGAAGAAAAATTGCTTTATTGTGAAAAAGACAAAACAAATTTTTGCAAGCATACCTATTTCACATTATTACTACCTGAATTAGAACAACTCAAAAAATGAGTATTGAATTAATTCTAACATAAATAAATAAATAAATAATTATACAAAATATTTTTTTTAATTTAATAAAAAGTTGGTAGGTAATAGGGGTGTGTCTATTTAAAGAAGGCCTTGTGCCTTTAGTCGCTGCATAACTGCATCATATTCTCTTAGTTTTCTTTCTACATCCTCAATTTTTTTATTCTCAATTTCTAATTTTTTGATTTTTTCAATGTTTTTTGGACTCTCAAAAACTGTTAAACGTGGTTCTAGTTTCAAATATTTCTCATCCCTTACACTTCGTTCAAGTCTAAAGTATTGGCCTAGATAGGCACTATGCCCCGTCATGGCGTGGCCATATCCATCCCCATTTTCTAAAGAAGCCCACGTAAAAAAGAAGGATCTAAAGTTGTGAATTGTTTTGGTGCTTCGGCCTGTAAGGTATTTTTCATTAAATCCTAACTTTTCTCTAATTCTTTTAAAATATTTCATTTCATTTATTATCCACTCTCTTTGAAAAATTGGTTTTTTTGGATCATAGGGTACTTTGCGATTATGAAAAACAAAATCATCATCAGATTTATCTTTGGTAATTCGTTTAACTGCTGCTAATGCTTCTGCTGAGAAATATCCTTCGTGTTCTTGGCGTGCCTTTGTATTGATTGCACGAATTTTAAATCTTACAGGATTAACATCAAAATCAACATCCCTCATTCTTAGATACATTAATTCTGAAATTCTTTTTCCACTGCATACTAGAGTTAGGTACAATGCCTTTCTTTTTTGATCAGCATTTGAAACAATTTGTTGTATTTCTGCAAGTGATAGTGGTTCTAGGTTTTCTTTTAGTTTCTTTGGAAAAGATATTTCTGATTTTAATCGCTTTTCTTCCAAGTACACGCCTTGTGAACGCCACCAATCCTTAATCCAGTTAAAATAATTCTTTGCAGTTGCAACATCTAGTGCATCACAAAAGTAATTTACTAATCTGTTTGCGAATGTGTAGTTTTTTGCCCCCCTAAACGGATCTTCTTTTCTCATCTCATCTAATAAAATTTCTTCATTCTCATTACCTAGAAATTCTCTATATTTTTTTATTGCACAATGCGAAGAATTTCCAGTACTGTAACTCATAGAGTATTTTTTCTGCAACCATTCTTCAAAACTAATGTAGTTATCAAGCATTGTCATTGTTCTTCATCCTCAATAGGGTAAACACCGTTTAAGAAATTGGATAAAGCTTCGGGTTCTTTTTTTAATATTTGTTTAAACCAATCATGTAAATCGCCTGTATCAACAAGGTAATCAATTACACACTCTACAGAAATATCTTGTTTTTCTAATTGTGAAAGTGAATAGGTAATTTCTTTTCCCTTATCAGATAAGAAAATTGGTTCTTCCATTCTATTTTATTTACTTAGTACTTGCTTATTAATTATACTAATTCTACTAATTACAAGAGTTTGATTAGTCGCTAAGGGCTAATTAATTATGTTAAGTATATTAGATATATTGTTATAGAATAACCATGCCCGAAGGTACTTTCGCAAATCTTTCAATAGCAGGGGATGTGTACGATCAGCTTAAACGAGAATACAAAAAAGCAGCACCAAAAGACACTACTTTTACTAGATGGGTATCTAATACTCTAAGTTTGGCCATTGAAAAGCACAAATTCATCTCAGTTCTATATCCAAATTTTGAGATTATCGGAAGGCTGCAGGAAGTAGTAATGATTCGTAACAAAAAAGACAATGAAACAATTACTTTGAACTTTGGTAAAAAACCAAACTGCAGCAAACATGGGGAAAAAATTACCTGTGAATGTATGGCCTTTGCTTTCTTTTCAGGATTTAAAAATCAAAGTTAAAGTTAAAGACTTCATCAAATCCGCTTTTCTTTTCTTTTGATTTAGTTTTCTTTTCTGATTTTGCTACTTTGTCGAGTTGGTCTAATTCGCCAAATACACCCCCATAAGAATCCGATTTCCTACCAAATCCATAAAACCCAATCTTATCGGTACGCACATCCCATGCGGTAAACTTGCGTTTGCTTTGTGGTTTTCCCTTGTAACCTACACCGCCTGAACCACTTCGGCCACCAAAAGCAGGAAAACCGAAAGGCAAAACAAATCCTCTTTTGCCGCCTTTTGGTGTAGGTGCTAAAATTGGATCAGGTGTTTTAATTCCAGTTGGATCTTTAATGCGTATAGGGAAACCCAAATCATTAGGCCTTTTTGGCAAATTACCGTCTTTTGGTTTTACAGGTAAATCATTTGTTTTGATGATAGGTAAATCATCAGCAACTTTTCCAACATTTTTAAAAATAGTTGGTACTTTCACATCTGGAACTTTTTTTATTTTTCCGCTAACTATACCGTCAAATAATTTTAATTCCGAAGGAGTAGGATCTTTTGGTTTTGGCGGATCTTTTACCAATGAATACCCTGCGGCTTTTCCATCCTTTATCACTTGCCTACCGTATGCCCCTAACGAGCTTGGAATACCTTGTTGAGAATTTTGCATCTTCATAAATTTTTGCCATTCAGTATAACTTGGTGTATTCGTTGGTGGTTTTGGTGCTGAACTAGTAGTCCCTTTTACCCCTGCTTTTGCACCTGATTCTGCAGTTTGTCCTAAAGTTCCCAATAATTTTGTTGCACCTTTTTGAACTACTCTAGCAGTTCCTGCTATCGGATAAAACAACAATTCTAATCCAGTAGTTAATCCTGCTTCCTGCCAATTTCTATCAACGTTTTTACCTATCTGTTTTTTCTCATTGTCAATTAACTTAGTTCCAGTTCCACTATTCCAGAAATCAAAACCTTGCGTTACTGTTCCTGCTGCAGAACCAAATGCTGCAGATTCAACATTAGTTACAGGTGTTGAATAATATTTTACATATTCAGTATCTTTGTATGTTTTAGGATCTATTGCTTTTGATCCCCATACTCCTAAATTATTAATTGCAGCTACAGTATTCCATCCAACTTTAACTAATGAACCTGTAACTGGATCGTTTACATTACCTAATTCATTTCGTGGTATGTCTTTAGGCCTGATTTCATTTTGGACATAGCTATACCATCCTTGATCTTCGGGTAAATATCCCCCCCATTCTTCATTCTCTTTTTGTTGTATTTCAAACTCATTTGATAAATTATCATATTGAAAATTCAAGGCATCAAAATCTGCTGCATATTCATCTGCTTGTTCTTGGCTAGTAAACTCCTCTACTCCTTCCCATTTTGTTTCAAATATTTCTAAATTATCATTATAACTTGCTAAACTAATTTCATAAGTTGGAACTGCAGATTGAGTTGATACTGTACCACTTGAAGGACTAGGGGATTGAGCAAACAAACTCAATCCGCCTAGAAATCCTGCAGCAGTAGGTGGAACGGGTATTCCCTGAGCTATTGTTCGTTCGGATTCTTCTTTTGCGGTTTGTTGAGGTACTGGACTAAAGTTCCATTCAGATCCAGAACTCGATTTTAAATTACTGGCTATAATATTACCTTGTGAATCTGTTAGGTTTCCTAACTTTGGATTTTCTGCAAATGTTTGAGTTGCTCTATCAAATTTATTGTAATTCAAATCCTTAACAGTACCATCCCCTATTCCAAATACTCCAGAAGTACTTTGTAATTCATTCCCACGAAACAAAGCATTGTAAGTTCCAACGTTGGGATTTTGTGCCATAGCTGCACCCCTTAATTTTAATGCGGCTGCAGCGTTTGGTGCGTTTCGTATTGTGTTGAATAATTTTTGTTGCTCTCGATTAATTTCTTCTTGAGCTCTTTGTCTTGCAATAATATTACTAATGTTACTTTTTTCTTTTGCACTTACTGCAGTACCATCAACGGAATATTCATTGTTTAACGGATCATTAATTCGAGATTCATTAACTGGAGCTTGCTTAACATCCATAATTGAAGCCCCCGTTAATTGATTCTGTCTAGTTTCAGGATTGTTAATTTTTTCAGCCCATTGTTGGTTTTCTGCTCTAGCTCTACCATAAAGAGAAGCTTTTGATTTTGCTACAGCCCTATCTACCTGTGCTTGTTGTTCTACTTTTAACTTTGATTGTGATTGTCCAGTTCTACTACGATATTCATCTTGAGAAATTCTTCCGTATAACAAATCTTCTTTTGCTAACCATAAATTAAATTGGTTTTGTCCTCTTGCGGAAATTTTTCTATAGCCTAATGGCCTACCCATTTTATAATCTGCAACCGCTTTTCCAAAATCTCTTTGTCCAGTACCACCACTTGCAAACTGAAATCCGTCAGCAGTTAAATTATCATATCGAAGTTTTTTTTCTGCTTCTTGTTTTGCTTGTTGTTGTTGTGCATTATATCTATCTTCAGATTTTTCCCAACTATAGATAAATTTTCTTCTATTACCTTTTCCGAATTGATTGTTTATCGCCCATTGTTGTTCTCTTTCTTCAAGATCTGTAAAAGGATTCTTAGCAATACTTAGATCATAAGCTTTAGATGTAACTGTAAATTCTGCAGCACGTTTTGCTGATTCGGTTTGCTTTGCCTTTGCTGCTGCATCTGCTGCTTGTTGTGCTGCTAATTGATTTGCCTTTGCAGCATTTTCTGCTGCAGTTTGTTGAGTCCGTTTTAAATTATATCCTGCAGTATCAACAATGTTTTTTGTTTCTACAGCCTTTGCTGCTGCTGCATCTGCTGCAGCCTTTGCAGAACTGGATTCCTGTTTTGTTGAAACTGCTAATAGATTTAGTCTATTGGCTTCTTCTTGCGAAGCCTTTAGGGCTGCTTGATATTGTGCTAATGTCCATGCCATTAGAAACCTCTATGAACTATACCCCGAATACTCCCCATGCAGAATAAACGAGATATAGCCATGACTACTAATTACGTTTAGCATATTTATAAAATTACTAAAATTCTGGAAAGCCTTTGAATTTTTTACTTACTTTTTTCAAATATTCAGGATCAGTTTTACCAAAAGTCACACCATGCAGTTTCACTTGGAATCGTTCTGCATCTTCTGAATTATCAAAATATACTTTCTTATCTTGGGAAGCATCATAAACATATAATTTCTTTTTTGCCATGTAATTAGTATTAACTTAGCATATTTATTAAATTACTGAAATACCAATTAAAACCGATTCTGTTTGAACTGTTAGGATAAATTCCTTGTACTTGTTGCCATTACCTTCTAAATGACTAAGTTCTGCATATTCTGCAATATGTTTGATATTTACTGCAAATACCTTATGCCCCATCTTGATAGGGAAAAATGGCCTGCAGCTTGTATCATTAGGGAACTCATTCCATAAATCAATAATTTCTTTAAATTCAGAATAAATCTTTTCAAACTTTTTTAAATCTGATTCGTGATCCTGTTTCTTTGTAATCTTCTTTAAACAGCATTGACATGTTTTATTTTCAACATAAGTAAGATGGCCACAAGGATAACAAAATAGAGTTTTCTTTGTTGTGTTTTTGATATTGCCTATTAGATGGCGGCAATCGCCTTTATGGTATTGTAATGTCATTGATCCTTATTCAACATTGACATTAAGCCCCTATCGGGTTTGCCTTTGTTTTCCATTCTGTATTCTGCTTTTGAAGTTGTTGTAGTTAATTTGTCTAACATCTTTCCATGTAAACTAGGGAAAGCAGCTAAAGAATAATCAAAAGCAGCCCCCTTTGAAGCTAATCTTTTTCTTAATCGTCTATCAATGTGTCTTGCTCTATGATGAAATTGTTCAACATCTTTGATTAAAAGAATAGCCCCAACATCAGGAAAGATACTCGTTTTGTACCCTAACATTCTTGGATTAATATTTCCATCAATATCGCCTGATCCACGCTTAACAATATCTTCAAGGGCTGACATGGTTACCCCTACTAACTAAAGTTAGTATATGAGTTTATTGAGGGTAGTGAATACGCTGCTGTATCAACTGGAATAACATAATTCCCATAGCAATAGCAGCCAACATTAATCCAACTCTATATGCTTCTGGACTCAATCCAGTTATTGCACCTGCAGCCACTAGGCCGACAATTCCAACAAGTGCGGTATTTTGAACTCTAATCCATAGAACGGAAATCAAGATACCCCATAATACAGCAATAGTTAATTCGCCAAAGATAGGATCATAGGCCTTTAGCATAGCACCAAAAGGATCATCCATTAATCCACAAAGCGGATCAGCACCATCAGTTTTTTCAAAACAATAGTCGCCTGCAGCAAAAGCAGTAGGAACTGTGATACATAACATGACTATAACGCCTAATGCTGCAGATAACATTACTAACTCCTTACTAAGCCCCCGTAATTAAAGAATTAATCGGCTTTTGTCCATAGTTGAGGTGTTTTTGATATTGATTCGTCTATTTTTTCAACTACAACTTCGGGTTCTTCTTCAACTACAACTTCGGGTTCAGGCACTCCAACTATTTCTTCTGTAACTTCTTCTGCAACTTCTTCTACTATAGGTTCTACCATAGTTGGATCTATTGCTGCGGGTACTGCTGCGGGTACTGCTGCGGGTACTGCTGCGGGTACAGTTGCAGCAGTATCTTTAGCCAAGAAAGGCAAAAAGTTTGAAAAGTCCGTTCCTGCCAATATCATAACTGCTATTGCACCGCCAATAAGTAATGCAAAGATAACTGCAGCACTTGCAAAGTTCTTGACTTCGGGGCTACCCATCTTGCGAATCTTATCGGCATACCTTTCTGCTGCATCAAGTAGGGTATCTACATCAGCAGGGTTGTAAGTATGGTAATCCTCTAAGAATCTTTGAGCATCCATTGTAATTGCTTCTTGTACTTCAACTGCTTCAAGGCTTCTTAACTTCTCGATTAGTTCGACAAAAGAAACATCCCCTGATTCAATCTGATCAGATAACAAATCAGCATCAGATTTTTCAATCAGGTTTGCTCTAACTAAAGACTCAACTAAAACTAAACTTTGTTCTTCTTCGGGTAATTGTGCATCCTCGATTTGCTTTGAAACATCCTCAATTTTTGTATTAATCTTTTCTTGTTTTCTAACAAAAGTGTCCTTTAGTCTTTCAATGGCTTCCTTTGGATCATAGCGGCCTGTAAGTTTTCTTAGTTCAGCACCATGTCGAACATCCTTTCTTTTGATTTTAACTAACTTGTTTCTATAAGCAAAATCGTCTAATGATTTCATTACTCTAGGATCTACAGGCTTTGCACTTCTTGTATCATAAAAGTAAACTACAGTTTTACCATACCTGATTCCTTTTTGTGGATCAACTTCAAAGACTCCCTGATTTTTAATCAAAAAGAATTTGGTATGAACTATCTTAACATAATGAATCTGTAACCCTACAGGTGTAAACATCATTACAACTGCTTTCCTAGAATTAGCCATTTGGCGGCTAGGAAAATGAAATGCTAGCATGGTTATCCCTACTAACTAAAGTTAGTATATGAGTTTATTCTACAGGAATTTCTTTCCTATCATTACACCCATAGCACCCATGATGAGGATTAATCCAAAGATTCCTTCATCTATGATGAAGAATCCTAAGCCCATGAGTATTCCTATTGCTGCTAGGATTATTATGATAAATGTTGGTGCGGTTCTACCTGTGGCTTGGCCTGCTATTAGCAGTACAAAGATTACTATCATTGGAGCTCCTAGAATTGAATAGGAAGTTTCAGCTCCAGTTTCAGGATCAACTACTGTAGTACCTAGTCCAGAATCTAATCCAGATAATCCAGATAACAAAGCGTTACTTCCTAGTGCTTCTGATTGTGCTGCAAATTGTAAATCATCCCCACTCCAACAATAAACATAAGCGTTATTTTTCTCAGAAATATTTACAGTTGTGTCATAAACATTAACAGAACTTTGATCATTAAACGATAAGTTGCTTGGCAAATTGTTTAGATCACGAACCTCTAAGGCTTGGCTTGGACTCATAAAAGTACAAGAACCATCAAAGGGGAAAGTATCTTTAGCCCATTTTAATTCAATTTCATCCAGTGCATCATTAGTTGGATGCGGAGTTCTTGCAACTGAATAGGCCACTGTATTGCCGCCTTCTGCTGCATCAATTCTATTTACAGTAGCACCTGTAACTGTAATTGAATTTGAATCATAGTAAACAGTATCGCCATTACTTGCAGTTACACGAACCAACAAACCATGCTGAGAAGTATCAGGCAAAGTAATGGCATAAGTTCCTGTAAGAGTTGGATTGTTTACAGTACTAACAATATCAGTATCTAAAATAAATTCAAGTTTGTCAAGTGTTGGTGTTGGAGTTCCTGAAACTGTAATGGTACTATCAACAATTACAACATCCCCCCATGAATTATTCAATGCTAGCGTATTAGTTCCGCTTGGCGGGATGTTAGTAGTTGAAGTAATTGCATTACTCCATGCAGAAAATCCTACATTGTTTACAGCCCGTATCTTAATTTCGTAAGCAGTATTTTGTGTTAATCCAGTTTGTGAGTTTGCATTAACTAGACCAAGATTTGTTACAGTTCCATCAACGCTTATCTCATAAGATATTATCTCAGAATTTCCATTTGAAGGGATAGTCCAAGTAGAATCTATTTGGGAAGAATTAACAGCACCGCTTGTTAATACAGGGGCATCAGGTACAGTTGGAGTATTGATTAAACTGTAACCACTTTGTAATCCTTCGCCTACATTATTCACACTGGAAATTTTATAGTAGTAACTGCCTGATTGTGGTACAGTATCGGCATAAGAGTAAACAGAATTACCCAATGTAGTTATTTCAGTATAAGTAACATCATCAATACTTCTGTAAACCTTGTAACCTGTAATTCCAGATCCTTGATCATTTGGACTAGCAGAAAATCCAACAACAATATCCAAAGGATTAGCATTTGGATTTCCTATTGAAGTGCTTACAGTTGCAGGTGCATCAGGTACGCTTGGGGTATTAATTGAAACTGCTGCAGATTCCAAACTAGAACCTATCAAGTTGTTTGCTTGTGCCTTAAAATAATGTAGGCCTGCTGCAGATACGGTATAAGTTGAATCAGGTGTTACATTAGTTGCTACAGTTGTGTAAGTAACATCATCAGTTGAATGTAACAAATTGTAAGAAGTAACTACAGATCCGCCTGCATTACTTGGTGCTACAAAAGTTGCAGTAATATCCAAAGGATTAGGATTTGGATTGTTAATTGATAATGTCAAGCTTGGTGCATCAGGTACACTTGGAGTTGTAATACTGGATAAATTAGATAATACACTTGTTCCATGTGTCGAAATAGATTTGGCTGAAAACTCAAAAGTACCACCACCACTTGGAACTGTATTAGTTACACTAGAAACTAATCCAACGGTATCAACTAATACTCCATCACGATAAATTTCAAAGCCTGTAAGAGTTCCAGTTCCAACATTTGCATCAGGACTAATTGAAACTGTAATTTCTAAAGGTGTGGTATTTGGATTATTAATTGCAGTTGATATTACAGGTGCATTTGGTGGTGTACCTGCTAATGCTGAAACCATTGGTGTAAGGAAATCAGAATCGCCTATTGCATTGGTACTTTTTAAGGAATAATAATATTCATTTCCGCCAACTGCCGTACTGTCGTCATAACCAGTTGTTGTACCAGTTGTAGTAATTTGTGTTGGTTCAATTCCTTTTTCATAAATCATATCAACTTCTGTTGAAGTCAATGCAGTAGAATCGATAAAGTATTCGTCAATCATTCCAGAGATGTTTGTTGTGTAATAAGATGTAGGTGTTGTATATGTAAAACTAAAGTTGTCAATAGAACCAGCATAATCCCCAGTTGAATAAGTTTGAACTGTAAAGTATCTTAATCCAGTTGGACTAGAATCAGATACAGTTCTAGTACCGATTGAATTACTGAAACCTGAATCATCATAAACATTGGTTATCCAATCAGCACCACTTCGTTCTAATTCAATATAGTATGTTGTAGTTGTTGGGTTTGGTGTTGGACTTAATGCACCTTGATTAGAAGATTGGTCAGGTCGACCATCATTAGTTGTTCCACTTTGGAAGTTATTTGCACCGTCATAAATTAACAAGAATAATTCATCTTGTGCTGTTTGTGCATTTGCTTGTGAGTCACTTACACCATGATATTGAATACCCAATGAGGTACTACCTAGTGTAGTGTAAGTTGCTTCATATTGTACTGTAAAGTCGCCTACAATTTCCCCACCACCTGTCAAGTCTTTAGAAATTGAATGAACACCTGTACCTGAATAAATCTGCAAAGCTCCACTGGCTATGTCAAGTTTAGATGTGTCCGAAGAAGTCCAGCCGTTGTTAGTTGAAAAGTTATCAGTGATTGTTGTTTCAACACCACCACTACTTCCAAGACTTGTAGTATCAGTATTTGTTGCTTGA
>Ga0181407_1000805_pt1 | contig 10393 bp, 28 predicted proteins | sample 30SPOviralmetaG_FD_130136 | JGI IMG/M metagenome (GOLD analysis project Ga0181407, IMG submission 130136) | Marine viral communities from the oligotrophic San Pedro Time Series (SPOT) site, San Pedro Channel, CA, USA - 30 SPOT_SRF_2012-01-26 | ecosystem: Environmental > Aquatic > Marine > Strait...
AGTTGCATGGAACTTATCTATGGGATCAACAGTCTCCCCCAATGCACTTCTTATTCTTACTTTCACTTCTTCATTACTAATCTCTTTCAAGATCTGTCGCAGTTCATCATCATCAAACTTGACATAATAGTTGTCACGATGTTTCATGATTTCTCCCTCTCATCAAGTGCTTCATTTATAATCTGCTTCAACTCCATACGTTCTTGTGGTGTGAAGATTGTACGGATTTTTACTGGCATCGGTTCATAACTACTTGGTTTCTTTGATTTACCAGGAAGACTCATACCCTGTGTGTCAATTTTGTCTTTCATTTTACTTCTCCAATAACCCAAGATCTCATACCAAAAGGAGTATCAGCGATCAAAGTTTGAGTATGTTCTACTACCTCTTGTGGGACAACTAAACAGAATCCAATACCAAGATTGAATACATTTCTCATTTCTTCCTCTGCAATGTCTCCCGCTTCCTGGATCTTGTTAAAGAGTTCTGGTCGTTCCCAAGCATCATAATCAACATCAACTGTAAGACCCATTGGAAGGCATCGTGGAAGGTTTTCGGGCAGTCCCCCTCCCGTAATATGTGCCATACCTAGGATAGGAACTTCATCCAATAGGTGCTGAATGAGACGAGCATAGATGGTAGTAGGTCTCAGCAACTCAGGCATATCCTTGTAGAAAATCTTATGTCTCCACAACATATCATTGATGAGTGTGTATCCATTACTGTGAAGACCACTACTCTCAATACCAATGACTACATCACCTGCTCGGATGTTACTACCATTAATAACATCATTCTTCTCTACAATACCAGTACAGAAACCAGCAACATCATAATCATTTTGTCTGTAATGTTCTGCAGTTTCTCCACCTATCAATTCCATTCCAGCCATTGTACAACCAACGTTAATTCCATATACAATGTCACTGACATTAGCATCAAGTGATTTAGCAGAGACATAATCTAAAAAATATAATGGTTTAGCACCAGAACATATAACGTCATTGACGCACATAGCAACGAGATCTTGACCAATAGTGTTGTAATCATCAGCAATCCCACAGATATTCATTTTAGTTCCGACACCATCAGCACCAGATACTAGTACTGGATTTTCATATCCTGATGGGACTTCCATCATTCCACTGAACCCACCAATCTTAGGTGCCAATACCTTTAGATACTCCACGAAAGATCGACCTTTAATAATGTCAACACCAGAAGTTTTATAGTCCATTAATGAATTTCTCCTTTCGCAATTTGTTCACGACGTTTTAGTTTCCATACTATGTAATCCATCGTGGGGATACACATTGGATTCCAACCAACAAAGGTTGATGATTCCTTACTTGGAATCCTCCAGCAGGGAGCATCATCATTCTCAAGATCTAATGACTTACGATACTCATCCTCACCATACATAACAACTGCTCTCTCAGCAGCATTCAAACTCTTGAAACAATCAAAGCAGTTCTTTCTAATCTCATCAGGGATTTTGTGTTTCATTTTGTCAATTCTCCAAATCTATCGCATTTTGGACAGTATTTGCCATAACTTGGGTTAGGTGTATTAGTGTGAGGATAAAACTCATCAGCATACCTATTACACTCCCAACCATTATGACACTTATCACATACTTTACCACCACACCAGGGGCAAATTACATGAACTTCAAGAGGTTTCATTGGATTGCAAGTGGTTGCAGTCGGTCAAGGATCTCACGATAGGCAGGAACAATATCACCTTCATCTTTTCGGAATAGGTCTTTATCAAATCTTTCATCACTACCGATCTTCCATAGTCTCATACTATCAGGACTGATTTCATCTGCAAGTAACAACTCTCCATGAGCAGTGTATCCATACTCAACTTTAAAATCTACAAGATCAATACCCATGATGTAGAACATTTGACGAAGGAAATCATTGATACGGAGTGTCATCTCAATGAAAGGTTCTGGATCATATCCCATCAGACGCACACGGTCTGGTGTCAGTAGAGGGTCATGCTTACTATCATCCTTCAAAAAGAACTCAACAATCGGTTGTGGTAGTGGAGCACCCTCTACTAAAGTTGTTTCACGAACAATAGATCCAGCAGCACGATTCCTACAGATAACTTCTAGTGGAACAATATTAACCTTCTTACAAATCATTTTATTAGCACCAACCATATTGATATAATGAGTTGGGATATTTTCTTTAGAAAGTTTCTCAAAAATTATAGATGAGATACTGCAACAGAGAGATCCTTTTCCTAAAGGATGATCTTCCTTCTCTCCGTTCCCTGCAGTCACTTTATCATGATATTCAATGATGACTTGCTGTGCATCGTCACCCTGATATACCGTTTTTACTTTTCCTAATGTAATTACTTCCATAATTTTTTTGCTGTAATAGTCATTCCAAAGGACGAACAAATTCATTAGACACAATATCAGTTGCCTTCAATTGTTCTTTCATATATTCTACACCATTTTCAGGCATAGCACTATCTCCACAAGTAAAGACATCACAAACTGCCATACCATTCTCTGGCCAAGTATGAATACTAAGATGACTCTCAGCAAGCATAGCAATTCCAGTCACACCTTGAGGTTCAAACTTATGTACTGTCAAATCAAGTAAAGTTGACTTACATTCTTTTGATGCCCTAAACAAAACCATTCGTATGAAGTCTTTGTCATCGAGTAAATCAAAAGGACAACCTTTCAAAGTAAAAAGAATATGCTTCATTATACCCAATCAGGTTTGCGATCAGGGATACGAAGATAATTATCTTTCACCCATGGTTTAGATGAAATATACATCTTGTAAGCAGTAAAGATATCAATGCTTGTATCATACTTGAACTCATCAGGTCCTGCAAATACAAAAGGAGTTGTGTCCGTTCCACTACGACCTTGTGGATCTGCAGTAGGAAGTATCTCTTTTGCTGCTAGAAGGGTCTTCTGGCAGGTGTGGACCTTACCGTAGCGAGCAGTGTACTCGTCACACATAGCAAGTCCATGAGCGAGTAACCACTGCCAGTTAGTCACAAACTCATTTGCCCATTTAGTGCAGGGATGATTACGAAATGCACCCTTGTCAGTAGCATAGGGAGTACCATCTGCTCTGGGAAGAGTGCCGAAGTTATGACCCCATTTGTCAGAGCATACAATAGCAAGCATCTGACAGGTCTCTAGGGGCATCTTGACGATGTGCTTGTCAGGGAGAACAACAGCAGATTGCCATGGCGACTCATTTGTAACAAAGATGTTCATTTTTTTGACTCAACCCAACAAGGTTTGCAGAGCGAATTCTTATATCTGTTTTCAGATGGGACATAGCATCCGATCTGAGGGCATTTATTCGCTGGTATCATTCTACCACACCCGGAGCATTTTGTCTCCCACATCTTCATAATGTTCTTTCTAATCTTTTAGTTGCTTGGTCTGGGAAGTCTCTTGGTCTACTATCAGTAGCATTATCAGTTTTAGGAGAACCTTCGTTTGCCTTCATTGTATGCTGATAATTTGGTCTTGGGTATCTGATACTAAATGGATCAGGCAACCAATATGTTACCTGCCATTCTTGATCAGGACATAACTCAAGATGCTTCTCTACACTATGATCGAAACTTCCAAGTTGAATGTAACCATCGTGACTGATACATCTATCATCACCATTAGCAACCAAGAACATCATCTTACTACTCATAATCTTTAATCAATCGTTCCACTTGTTTCTTATCACTACCGCAAGGAGCATTTCTTAAACAAATAAGAATTAATTCATTATCACTGATAGAAGGTTTGATTGTAAACCCCCACCTATCAACTTCACCGTCAGTAGGTGCTTCGACGTAATCAAATTCACTCGGCATTAGTCGCGTTGCCTCCAGTCATCAGGTTTATCCCTACCAAACCATTCTTTAATGTCGTCAGCACTATCAAATCCCCTTTTGTGATTGGATGGGTCGGGATCGCCTAATCCCATCCTATTCAGAAAATCGTCAGTACTACCTTCCTCAATATCTTGAGCAGCTTGTCGCCGTGCCTTTTGCAACCAATCCCTAGCAAGGGTATGAGACTTTGCTAGTTTTTCTGCCCAGATCATATCATCTAATTGGACTTCCTCCTTGTGTGCAATCTTCTTACAGATAAATTCTAGTCTTAGTCTGTATTGAGTAGATAACATTTTAGTCTCTTAATTTTGCTACTAGTTCAGTGATTTTTGTGAAATCGCCAAATGCCGTTTCGGAACGAGATTCTAGAACATTAAAAATGTCATTCATGATTAAGTCATTATCAACATAATCATCAAGATACTTATCAATTGCTTCTTTTAAGTATCTGTATCTGTGCCATTCTGGTGAGTATGGTTTATACATGGTTAAGCATCAAGTTTTTTAATTCGATTTAAATTAGATCTCTCACTTTTTTTTATCTTCTTATACTTTTTAATCAGGTAATCTACTTCTTCATTTGAAATATTCACTTTCAATTCTTTGTCATCTTCCGATTCTACAAATCCTAGACCAGATTGTTCCATACGGAATACTTGGTTTTCAGTTTCATCAACATAATCGTTGATAACATCTTGAATTTCAGTGCGAATAAGAGCATTAATTTGCTCCCTCAATTCATCCTCTTTCATTTCTTTTTCTTCTTATCGGGACTAGTATAACCCCAAAGTTTTGGGTTGATTCTACCTTCTGTTTGAGTAATATTGATGAAATCTTTTTTATACTTATCGTAGTATTCGTCAAAAATTTCTACTTGTTTTCCACAGGTTACAATATCAAAATGAGTGACCCCATCCTGAAGATATTCAACAAGATATGCATTACTTGGTAAAGATTTATCTTCAGATAGGGTAGGATCACAATCAGCGTTGATTACCTTTATACCTTTTACCATCAAGAACGATCTCCCCACAGAATATCAGAATATGCTTCTTTCACATCATTCGCACTAATATTATATTTGGTTTGAAGTTGCTTATCTTTTACCAAGCAAATAATTTCTGCTTCTTTGGGATGAAGACCTTCAAGAAGTTGAATGAACATAGTCTCTCTACGTAGAGAAGAAAGTCCATCGTTACCACCTTTAATAAAGTGATACAGATTCTTATACTCCCTACGTAGAGAAGTGTGATCAGTTCCAACAGGAACTTCATTCTCTTTGTAAGGAACTTCGCCCTCAGGTATTGCAGAAATCACAGAAGGATCAAAGTTCCAAATAAAAATCGCTTTGATAGAAGAATCTTCATACTCTTTCAGGATTTCAACCTTCTTTGCCTTTGAGCGTTGCTTTGATACAAGATCAAGAACTTCATGGACAAAAGGATTGGCAGGAAGTTGAACTTTCTTTCTAGGTGCTGCTTTTTTTCTAGTTGTTGTCGTTGTCGTTGTCGTCTTCGTCATAATCGTTTTCAAATCTCACTGCTAAAATTTCATCTGGAAGAACATTTCCATTTTCATCAAACATCTCTGGATGTGTATACACAATATTTGTGCTGTAGAAATGTTCCTTTGCTAACCATCCTACCACACCTCCAACAAAAAAGAACATTATTGAAACAAGTGTGCCGATAGTAAGTGCTACTGCTAACATCTTTCTTCTCCCCCAGAGATTATTTCTTTCTGATATCTAGATAGAAGTTCAAGTGTAAAATAATCTCTCTGCGGAAAAAGGAGACCATTTTACCAAACTTTATCTGAAAGGTTTTTGGTGATTCTGGTTTCGTCCTCCTCTTACGAAGTAGTAATTCAACGCCCCGATTTATCTCGGTTCTTGATTTATTTAGTTTGCTTTCTTCTTCTTCCTGGTCGTTTATCATTGCTATATCTCCTAGCATCTTCTAAGATACCATTCAAATAATTTTTGATTTTTCTTGCCTGTGGTTTTGGAATATGTCCATATCCTTCACGAAGTTGTTTGTGCATTTCATCATTCCCCCCTTCAAGATATTCTTCAAGGTCGGTTATAAGATTACTAATTTCTACGGCAGTTGAACTCTCAATGAACTGATTAATTTCATCTCTCTTTGTCTTACGAATTTTTAGATAGTCATAAAACTTGATAACAAACTTCCCCTCAAAAGCATAGTCAATTGCTTGCTCTACGTCAATATTAATTTCTAGAAAGTTGTTTTCCATTAGACCAGTTTTTGTTCCCTTAGATACTTAACAGTTTCGGTACATCCCCCGATAGATTTATCATCTACAAGAATTTGAGGAAAAGTGGAACCATCACCAAATTTATCATAAAACTCAGTTCGGTCAAAGTCATCTCCAAGTTTATATACAACGTGCTCTAACTTTGCTAATTTTAATACTTGTTGAACTTTCACGCAGAAAGGACAACCATCTTTTGAATAAACTACAAATGTCATAATGAAATCTTTTAAAATTTATTTAGGAGAAAGTTATTGCTTTAGATTAAGAGATGGAGCATCCACTTCTGGTTCAAGACTTCTAGACACAAAAAAAGAGGGTGCTAACCCTCTTAGTATATCAGATTAAAAGCATCTCTGCAAATAGGCATATATGATACGTTTAGTTAAATAAACATCAACCAACAGGTTGATCCCTTAAAACCTCCCGACAGATACGTTTACATCTTGATTGGTCATCATCACACTCAATTAAACAATCATAATAGTCGTTAATTACATCTGACTCTTCCATTGTTTTATCTAATGTTTTACCTAGTTTTTTAAAACTTTCTTTCCATCCCGCTAGTTGATTATAAGATATTAGATTATGCATGGAAACCTCCGCAGATAATTTATTGTGTGATAAAGATTAGAACCTTTCTCAACTCTCCAATTCTACTACTATATAGATGATTTGTGTGCAAATCAATACAATTGAGAAACAAAAATTTATGCCTACGAGTTTATACTTAAGTTGACAACCTTTAGTGGCCACTGTCAAACGGTGCCCAGTGCTGCCATCCATTTTTATGAACTAAATGCATACCAATAATAGGTACAACAATTAATGCAAGACTTAAAGTTCCAATCCCAAAAGGATTGTTGAGTGTAGCAGCTGCAAAGTGTGCTGCCTTAAGTGCTATGTTGCCCATAAGTAGTCTCCCTTTTTTTCCAAAGTTCTAGAAAATAACGATCAACTTGGTACAAGTCTTTAGCAGGTGGTATTTCATTAATATTTTCAGACCACTCTCTACAAAATGCTCTCATCTCACATACAATATTATTAGGTTTAAACATTCTACCAAATGATGACATGGCAAACGCATACCTCATTCTAATGCGCTGTTCCATTTCCGTCATATTTGTCACTTTCATAGTAGATATTTTCACCTTTTCTGTACCCGAAATAAATGGTGGCACATAGAAAGGGTAATGATCCGAAAAGTAAGACATGTGCTAAAGTCACTTAACATTTCCTGGCGATAAGGATTGAAAAATTTTGGAACAAGCATCAACAGCATAGGGTGCTCCATATACTCCAGAGAAAATATATGAGATGCCCAACTTGGAGCAATACTTTTCAAGTTCCTGACACTTTGATATGTCTCTGTTGCTATGATCAATGATGATATCACCCCCCTCAAGTAATGGTAGCAACTCATCAAGTGTGTCTTCTACTTTTTGCTCTGGGAGTGTGATCTGAAAGATGCCAGGAATTCTACCAGCACTAGTAAATTTCTTACCATCAGACTTAACTGCTTGGACAAGATACTCTAGTGAGGTTACACACCCACTAATATATCCTGCCTCATATTGTCCACAAGCACTTTCGTAGTTAGTACTACTATAACCCCAGACTTCAATTCCCTTTTCAATCATACGGCGGGACATGCCTTCACCAGTACGACCTAAGCCAATCATTCCTACTTTCATTAATTACTCCCAACAACTGACTGCCAATCGTTCTCAAAAATTTCCATACCTTTATCTGTAAGAATGTGATCATACATTTGATCAAATACCTTCGGTGGCATCGTACAGATGCTAGCACCATTATACCATGACCTCACAGCACGTTGAACACTACGAATTGAAGCAGAAAGAATTTGAGTTCTCACACCATGAATTCGATACAGTTCAGAGATGGATCTTACAACCTCCAGTCCTGCGACTGATTGGTCATCTAAGCGTCCAACAAAAGGTGAGACATATGTTGCCCCTGCCTTTGCTGCTAGGACTGCCTGAGAGGCACAGAAGATAAGTGTGACATTAACCTTAATGTTCTGATCGGATAAAGATTTACAGACTGCAAGACCTTCTCTTGTACAGGGAACCTTCACAGTGCATACGTCACCAAACTTTTCATGAAGACGTTTGCCTTCACAATACATCTCACCTTCTGTTCCCATTACTTCCATACTGATATCTTTGACACCAATATCTTTGATTTCTTGATATACATCTTCTGGATTTCGACCACTCTTTAAGATGAGTGAAGGATTGGTTGTGGCACCATCAACTAATCCTGTCTTAAAGTATTCATTAATAATTTCTGTATCGGCAGTGTCAAGAAAAATTTTCATATAGTTGTGTGTATACTTCATTATTCAACGTGGATAACTCCTGCCATTCCTGCCCCTTGATGGGGTCCACAAAAGAAATTATAGTCGCCAACATCAGCGAAAAGAATATCTTGCGACTCACCGGGAGAGAACATTAATGATTCTCTAGAAAGATCAGGACGATCCTCGACAATAATATTATGGGGAGGGAGCATATTATTCACGAAGTGAATTGTTTCTCCTGCACTGATAGTAACATCAGAAGGTTCAAAAATCAAGTTCCCATTTGAACCCATTTCAATATCTAATGCATATGCACTTTTAGGTAAAAAGATAATCAGTGCTGCAATCGTAGCAAGTATTATTACACGAATAAATTTCATTATTGTTTATGTAACTATTATATCTATTATTATAGCATATGGTTGAACCTCAATTTGTTTTGAGTCCATAACTTGACAATAAAAAACCACCCCAGTCAAGGAGTGGTGGTCGGTCTAGGAGGTGGTCTGAATGGACAGTCTGGACATCCAGCACCACAACATCCTCTATTCGTGATCACTAAAGTGATTCTGAATAACTTCAATACGCTCTTCTTCGTGAGCAATGATATCTAATTGTTCCTGAATAGCACCAAGTACATCAGGGTGCTCACCAATACCGGCAGGGTTGTGTAGGTATACTTCTACGTTTGCTTTTGCTTTGGCAATGTTACCTTGAGCATCAGCAAGTAAGGCATCTAACATTTTAACGCGAAGATTGCAAGACATTAGTAAAGTTCCTCTTCTTTTTCAGTTTCAATCACACAATCAGATGTGGGATAGGACACACATGTAAGTAAAAATCCTGCCTCAAGTTGATCATCATCCAAGAAAGATTGATCGCTCTGATCAACAGTGCCACTCACAATTTTACCAGCACAGGAAGAGCAGGCACCAGCACGACAAGAGTAATTAATATCAACTCCTGCTTCTTCAGCAGCGTCCAGGATGTATTGATCGTCTTCACACTGAATAGTATGATCTCCTTCAGTTGTCTTGAGTGTAATAGTGAATGTCATAATGATACGATTGATTGTTTTTTATTTATTAAAGAGATCTTCCAGTTTTTCTCTGGATAGATCTACATACATCAACTCTTCACCTGCTTGTGGTGCTTCAGGGTGACGTGGTTTAGGAGTCCTCATCTCTACGTTAATAGATTGAATGTTAGCCCACATCATAGCGAAGGCACCACCGGCAATGAGAGCAAAGCATATAAAGTATAGCGTGACTTCAAAACTATTCATCATGCTTCCTGTAGAGATTGAACTGTGTTGTGAAGTTCTCCAATGTCACGGAGACCTTCAACGCTGAACCATGGGGCATTCGCCCAACTAAATCCTTCACCCATAGTGCTATCGGGTGCTGTGATATACCAATGACAAGATGTGTCTGGTACATCTACTGCACACTTAGACCAATCGTCACTCCACTGTGGAACTTGTACCCACATTAGTGCAGCGAACATAAAAGTGAATAGAGATTTAATCATTTGTGAGTCTCCGTTTTATGAGATGATCTAGTGAGAAATTGCCCCCGCCATTGAGAACGATACATGCTGCAGCTCCCCAGTAAAGAACTAGAAGTTCTAACAAATAGATATTAAATCCAGATGTAACTAGGGCATGATAAATTGCGAATGATATTGTACCTAAGATTGCCAAGGCACCTAGACGAGTGCCGAGTCCAAAGATAACCAACCAACTCCCCACAATCTCAGAGAATGCTGCGAAGTATGAGGAGAAGATTGGGAATGGAAGATGCAATGGTCTTACAAATGCATCCGCAAAGTTTTCAATGTTCTCTAGTTTCTCATATCCATGATGGATAAGCATAGTACCTATCGCTATACGAAGTAATAAGAACCCTA
>Ga0181407_1000807_pt1 | contig 10382 bp, 8 predicted proteins | sample 30SPOviralmetaG_FD_130136 | JGI IMG/M metagenome (GOLD analysis project Ga0181407, IMG submission 130136) | Marine viral communities from the oligotrophic San Pedro Time Series (SPOT) site, San Pedro Channel, CA, USA - 30 SPOT_SRF_2012-01-26 | ecosystem: Environmental > Aquatic > Marine > Strait...
AAATCCATTCAAGAAGTCTCCGTACGGATTTGCCTTATTTGTAATCGCAACAATCGGCATAGTGATTCCGCTTGTAAGACCTCCTATAACTTTATTTGGTTCAGATATAATATCAGACCTGATTGTATAATAAGGTCTTAATGTTTTTGTAGGCAATCTTTCAGCAGTTATATTAACAGACTCTACTGGACTGACTGTAATGGCTGGAGTAATATATCTCCCTCCTGTTGTAAATCCTGTTCCTCCTGGTTGTAAGGCGATAGGCAGGACAGGAGTGATTTGTTTCGCTGCAACTGTATTCTGCTGATAAGCACCGATGTCTCCCTCTGAAACAATAGCATTCGTTGTGATAATATTTACATTATTTAAATCCGCATTTGCTCCTGTTGCTTTTAATCTAACTTGTCTTGATGATTGTGAATTAGGATTGTGAAACTGATTGTATCTAAATCCCATAATCCCAACAAGACTTTCATCCCATAAATTTTCTGGGACAACCCAATCTTCTATGAAAAGACCGCTCTGGGCGTCCATTACAGACCAAGGATCTATTCCTACATTATGTGAAATATAAGCATTGTCTGAACCGCCAGTTGCGGAGGCAGTAAATTCATCCGTATATGGGGTCATTTCAGGACAATAGTTCCATCGTAGCATTCTTTTATTGATTTTATAACAAGGATCGTCAGCAGAAGGATTATTAGGAGCGTTCGCCTGTGCAGATGCTCTTATATATGAAGCGTCAAATGTATTCCCAACTTTCTCTGAAGTATGAAAATCGCTCAATTGAAATCTTCCCTGTTCTTCATTATATTTAATCTGTGGTTCTTCTGCTCCAAGATACATCCCAAATTGATATTTTTCTAATTCATATTTTTTCCCTGTTGTTGCTTGACTGAAATAATAATCACTCGTCCATAGTGTAGAACCTAATACAGTGCCGAAACTATTTCCTTGCTCTGTAGAGTTCCCATTAAATAATATCATTGCAGCCGTGCCGTATGAAGTGAAATGAAAATCATATCCATATATTCTGTTTCCTACTCCCAAGACCTCGGTTGGGTCTCCTGGACTTGCTGATGCGTTTGTATGAAAGAAATGGTCTGGGATCTTATTGCCTGTTCTTGTGAATTGAAAACCGATTACATATTCAGGTTCATCTACAGCGTTTATAGTTCTAATTTTTCTTGCGAATCCATACGCCAAATCATTATAATCTGCTTCTAAATCTGTCTTGAAATATGCCTTGCCCCTGTCTGTATAACCGACATCATTTTCAGTTTGTTCTACTCTGTCTGGATTGAAATCAATAAACATAGGATAAGAATTCTGTGAAGCAGAAACAGCACTATTATATAAATCATATCCAAAAGAAGGAGCAGAAGCATTTCTTATATTTGCTCCAAAATTCCATTTTTTAAGACCGAAACCTGGGATAGTTTGTTGTCCGTTAAAATTATCAAATAAATTCACATGAACGTATCTGGTTTCATCAACATTACATTCATATCCTGATTGTGTATAGTCAAATAATTCTGGATAAGTTCGCTGAGCGTCAAAGAACGCCTTGAACCTTAATATGTTTTCTTTATTCCATTCGGTGGATGTCACGAAAACTGCTTCACCTTTTGACATTGGAGTAAATTCAGAGCAGACTAAACCATTCTTGCCTCCAGTATATCCGGCAAAATAATCATTGGGGTCAGCAGGATTTAAATTAGGACCATTCACAAGGATCCCTGATGTATATAATTCAGGTCGTTTTATTCCTATATTTTGATAGGATGCTAAATATTTGTATGCTTGAGGGACATTCCAAGTTGCAGCAGTTTTACGAAATTCATCATAGAAAGTTTTAGAATAAGAAGTCTGGGTCGCACAATTATAGACCTTATATGCGTCTGTTTCTGTTTTGAATGTAAAAGGTTCTCTCCTGACATATGCCCCTGTCGCTGGTTGTGTTGGATATTCATATTTTTCGAAATCTTGTCTTTCATTTAATTCTTGGGTTAATTGATCTGATAAATCACTCGGTGAATTATATCCTGGATTTGCTTTCATAGTTAATAAATCTTTCACCTGAACATAATCTCCAATGAGTGCCGGATCCCTGAATGATTCACATTCAGCAGCATTGAAAGAACCTGCCGTTGTTGGAGGCAGAAATACATCACTACTCGCTAACGGAAACTGAAATGTAAATTGATTATGTGTGGAGGTCGTTAGACCTGCAGCAGGAGTAGATATTTTTATTTCTGTCGTAGATATTACTTCTAAAACAACAGGAGTTCCAGCGAAAGCATTTAGAGGGACTTGTGTTATGAGCACCATTTCAGGGATAATATCTTTTGTTGTTGAACCATGAGCGAGAGTAATTATTTGAGAACCAACTTTTGCTTGTCCTGTCACCTTCGGTGCTACGGAGTGAGGAGTATCAAAGAATGTTTGTTTTCTTCTAAAAATTGTGTAGCGAGAACCATCATTGCGACCATCTATCCTATGTCTGCCGTGAGCGACTCCAACTCTATAGGGCCAGTATTTCACATTAATATCTGCTTTACATCTATTTAATGGATAAGGAGCATTTTGGGTTTGTCCTATATCCCCTGATATTGCAGCGTTGTCCCTTGAAGCATATGTTTTCCAATTGAGCGTCACGCCATCCCCAATCCATCTACGAGGCAGGTGAGCATAATATTCACCATTCGCACATTTATAGGGTGAAACAACTAAATTTAATGTATCATCCCTGACTTCAATTGTTTTTTTTGTATTCGCAACAGTATAGAGAACATATTTACAAGGGAGTTCATCCGCAAATAAACTTTCAACAGTATCAGTTGTTTCTATTTCAACAGAAGCATTAAGATCTTGTCCCTTAATTTGAATTTGTCCTGCTTCTGCCCCTATTTCACTTACATATGAACTATGAACTGATATTTTATCTCCTGGTTTTAAATTAATGCCGTCTCCTGTCCTATTAGTCCATTGAGAAGGATTTTCTTTATTGTTCGCAAGACCTTCGTCGCTTTGGGAGCGAGGACATTCAATTAAAGTTGTGCGAGTTATTCCGCTCATTTTTAATATGAACGATTATAAAAAAATGAAGTTAATGAATTTAAATTTAAGCAAACGCCATAGAAAACATGCCGTCCTTCAGCGAAGCAACCTTCATCACCTGAAGCCAACAGCGGAGAGTAGAAGCACCTCCCATAGTCTTTCTGGTGTCGTAGAGTTCAATGCCCCTTGAATTTACTCGCTCACCCTTGTTGAGGCGATATGCCGTGTAAAAGAACTTCTGGCGTAAAGTAAGATCGGCGGTGTAATCTTCAAATTCAACTGCTCCAGCATTATCATTTGCTAACTGACCTTCACCCCTGTATAAATCACGAGAGATGTATGGGACTCTGCCCTCCGACTGAAAGACATTGTGATAGTGCCGAGCATCATTCACTACATCAATAGGATACAAGAAATTATCATTATATTTAAGATTGGTCGTCACCGTGCCTGTGCTCTGTGCCGTAATAGCAGGACCTTCCGCAACATAATCATTTAACAGAGCATCCGAACTTTCTGATGTCTGCTGTGCTCCGCAGAAAACCTTATTCACTACTCGTCCAGCACCGCCGACATTCTGGATTAGACCGGATGAATATTCTGTAGCAGAAACAGTCCGCTTTACGAACTGATAATCAACATAACCGAACTGCATGTTAGAGTTCGCCTGGCGATACTGCTCCATCATCTCCTGGGGATAGAAAATGTAATCACTGATTAACTGACAATCAGTACGGACAAGAGAAGCATCCTTGGTTAAATCCGTAGCGTTCGTGCAGGAGACCCTCTTCGAAAGAACTCCTGTCTGATAGGGAGTGAAAGTTAAATGAATACTAACTTGTTCGCTCATCATAAACAGGGGCAACTGATTTGTTTTTAAGAATGGGAAGAGGTCTGCTAACATGATAGAGAAGGTTGGTTTATTACTTTCTTTTTGATAATCAAAAATAGTCCTGGATGGGTCAGGGATCGCATCCTTCGTGATCGGTTTAAATACATCGGGTGCAGCACCCTGGAGAACAGCATTTAGACCGTTGTCAATCTGGATACTCTTGGCTTCAGTAATGCTCTCCGTGATAGAGGCACTGTTAGAAGCAGAAGCAAAAGAAGCAGAACGTTCATCAAGAGTAGGGGCAATCGCCATCATACGCCCTGACATAACTCCTTCACGCTCCTTAATAGCATCCGGAGGCAGGAATGTAGTTTCATATGCAGCGAAGTGTGCATAATCTTCAATTTCACAAACAGTCTTTGTGCCGATGCGGAGAGAGGCACGTTGGATTAAAGAATGAACTCCAACTCCAGCAGGGAAGAATGCTCGTCCTTGATCGTCAGTGCCTGTATCACCGGCAGTAGCGAAGGTGATTCGTGAATTGCTGTGAAGAATGCCTTTATTATCTAAAACGAAACGTGCTTCACGCTCCGAGAAAATTACAGGGTCAAGAATATCTGTCTGAACATTAATAGCAGTATCAGTCGCAACTGAACCGATTTTAACAAGGTCTGGGATTTGAGATGCTTGAGGGGCAGAAGGTGTTTCCATTATTATATTTAATGAAAATAAAAAAATTTAGGGTTAATTTTAAAATATGGATTTACTTCATAACCTGAATGCTGTTCTCGCTGGATACGATGGTCTGGCGTGAATGAACAAACAAGAATACAGCATTAGGATTATCGCTCGTTAGTTCTACGTCTAACTGAACGCCGAAGGGGACTTGTGCGAAATCTATCCCCTGGTTTGAAATAGAGTCGTAAGCAACTCCAATGCCCCAGGATGAACCTCCCTTGATAATATCCTTCGCCTGTGCGTAATTAGTGCCGTATCCAATAGAGCGGAAAGTATCCGGACCAACCGAACTCCGGTTAATCTTGGCGAAGTTCATAACAGCGTTCATATAATTACGAACAATCTGGGCGTCTGCCGTTTCATTAGTGAAGCCAGGAGTTTCGTCTTTCTGGAGAGTATCAATATTATATTCTAATGGGACTCGCTGTCCTGCTCTGGTGAAAACTAACTGATTCACCTGTGCCCTTGAAGCATCAGAGTTAGAGAAACCAAGAGTTGCTAAACCGTCCCTTGTGAAATTGTTAATGTGCGAAGAAGGCACAACATTCATAAATGCTCCAAGAACAGAGCGAAGTCCAAGATTAAAATTCAGGACAGCATTGCGAGAATTAATAGTATTGTAATAAGAACTGATAGAATTGTAAGTGAAAGTATTTGTCATCTGCGGTGTGAAATCTTCACCTGGACGCTGGACTTCACAAATCAGGCGAACATTTGAAAGTTCATAATAAGCATCAAGGAGAGCAGTATCAGTATTGCCTCCAGAAAATAAAACATTCTGGTCTGGCGAAAGTTGGATTTCAATTAGAAGTCCTCCAACTCCCCATGTATTAGAAAGGGGGATTGGTTCTTGTCCTAAAAATAGACCGCTGACAAGAGGGATACAGAAAGAGTTGGGTGAATCACCGCCTGAAGCCGATGCTCCCTGCGTATTCGTAATCACTCCTAACTGCTGTGCCTTGTAGTTAGGGAAGCGGAGAGCAGTCTCGTATGCATGACAGGCGAAGTCTCCCTGCGACTGCGTCACCGACAGATACGACGACATGAAACGATTGTGATGATTAATAGTTTCTATGGTCTGCGAAGAACGCTGGGAGAAAATAGAAAGAGTATCAATTACAGAATGAACGCCAAGACGCTCATTCATACGAATATCATCCGTTTCAAGGGGGATGATTGTATCATTCTTTTTTACAGTAATTTCACCGCAGAGGCGAACAGAACCTGGGACAATAAATCTGTCCTGTGCTCCAATAAGAAGTTGGACGGTCGGCTGACCGTTCTTGTATGAAAGTTTTCCATCACTTGTGATATTGCTTGGGACGATTTCTAAATGCTGATTAGACATATTTGTTATATTAAATATTTTATTTTGAAGTGAATTTTAAAAAAATAAAATATCTTATAAATGGTTAAAATGATAGTTAAAAAGAGTAATAAACCTGGAAAAAAATTAATGGCGGTTTTCACCAAGGATAATGGACGAACAAAAACAACGCACTTCGGTGCAGCAGGGATGGATGATTATACATTAAAAAAAGATAAAGAACAAAGAAAAAGATATAGAAGTCGACATAAAAAAGATCTATCTACTGGGGATTATACAAGAGCAGGATATTTAAGTTATTATATTTTATGGGGCGATTCTACAAGTCGTAAAGAAAATATATCAAGTTATAAGAGAAGGTTTAAGTTAGGGTGAATCTGGTTCTTCAATTGGTTCTTCATCATCACAATACTCCATGATTTCTTCTTGATAACATTCTGTAATCATTTCATACATATCTGTTTCACCTTCTTCAAGTTCATATGTTTCTCCAATATGAACCACCTTGACATAATTGGCTTCAGGACAACTGATAAATTGGGCGACAGCAGAGTATCCACATCCATTATGAATGAAACATCCGTCCCTTTTAATTACATAATCCTCCCAATGATCTCCGCCTCCAGCCATCACCGCACGATATTCACCATCCTTCACACTGAAACCATATGACCTCGCCCAGTCTGAATCTTCTTTTTCATATTTAGATAGTTCTTCTTCTTCATCGCTTTCTGAAAGATAATAATCATTTGTTTCCAGGGTTCGCCCATCCTTCAATACAACTTTTCTTCCAGCGTCAACATAATAGTCAATTTGTGATTCCTTGTATTGTTCTGGTTCTTCATCAACCCATTCTTTTTCTTCTTCGTCCCACATTTTATCTAAAAATTTCATCGCTTCTACTGCATCCAACTTCATTTCTTCTTCTTCTTTTAGTTCCTTGTTTTCTTGTTGTAGTTTCTCCTTAATTACTACTTCATTAACAATGATGACTTTTTGTTCTTCAATTTGTTCTAGAAGTTTCTTGTTTTCTTCACACCACTCCCCAAACTTCTTGTTCTTGTGAGCGATTTCTGTTGTTAGTTCTTTGTTCTGTTTCATAAACTTAAACATATTCTTCTTATTGACTTCATTTTCATCCTTCACGATTTGGAGTGCAGTATTGGATGTAAGGAGTTCTTCTTTGAGTTTCTTGTTCTCCGCCTGAACTTCGTTCAGATAGTTAATGACGTCCTCCATACCCAGAATCAGTTCAACTCCCATTCTTGTTATGTAATACAAATAACTTTATGCAACAATCAAATTTTTTTATGTTTTTTTTATTTCTTCCTTGTTATGTTATTACTACTTCACTTATTTAAACTATCAAATTTTTTACTGCAAACAATCAAATTTTTATGCTTTTTTATTTAGTCCTAACTATAACCAGATGCTAATTCTTTTCTTTTCTTTGCGAGTTCTTCTTTTTTCTTTTTCTGTTTGGCGATCGCTTCTTTCACATTAGGAGGTTTCTTTTTATTTGCTTCTTGTTTCGTAGCGTCAAATGCTAAACGACTGCCGACAGGTTTGCCCTTACGAGCATTTCCCTTTTTAGTTGTTTTCTTAACCATAGGAGGTTTATCGCCTCCAGCGATTAGTGCCTTCTTTTTAGTTTGTTTCTGGGGTTTCCTTTCACCTTCAGGAGCAACAGATTTAGTTTGTTTTTTTCTTTCAATATTATTCATAGTTCTTTTTACAATTCTTTTCTTTTCATGGTCGACTTTGTATCCTTGTTTTTCTATTTCAGTAATAAGTTTTGCTCTTGATAATGTATCAATCCCTTTAATCTGGGACGCTTTGTTGTGCTGACGTGCTAAATTACGTATTTCATTGAGAGACATTTCACCTGCTTTAACTCTGGGCATCTTTACTTTTATAAAGATTATAATAAAAAAAAAATAGAATGAAAAATATTAATTATATATGATGAAGAGGATTGTGCGACTGGTTCGCAAGAATGCCGAATTGCTGAAACGCTGCAGGAGCAGATTGAGGGGGAGGAGTTGCGTCAGGTTTATCCTTTTCATCTTCCTTTTTATCAGCGTTGTCTTGTTCCATTCCAGATACAGCACTATCTACTGCTGCAAAGATATTCACCGCTGCAGCGATAGGTGCTAATGCTCCGCCTGTGAAAGCAGTTGCTACATCCAGTGCTCCACCGAGAACAGTCGCAGCGTTGCCGACAACAACCCCAGCATTTAGACTTACATCATTCCCTGCTGCATCCTTTTTCTTTAGAAGACTTCCTGTATCCAGTAAATTATCTGCGTCCTGATAAAGAGCAATCCCAGCACCGAGTGCCCCTAATCCTTTTGCTCCAACCTTTGCGAAAGTTTCACCGCCTCCTTTTACTAATGCCGAAGCAACAACTCCCTCTACTCCTGTGAGGTCTTTTACGGCAGTTGCCCCTTGACCGAATAATTTAGTTCCTTCACCTACTTCTGCGAGTGCTTTTCCGGCGACTTGTCCTGCCTGTTTAACTGTTCCACCATATTTTAATACAGTCCCTGCTCCTTGAACTGCTCTTGCTCCTGCTTTTCCAACAGAATATACTTGGTCGACTTTCGTGACGTCGCTTTCTGCATCAGATTTAATATCAGCATCTTTTTTATCTTGTTCCCTTCCGTCTAATGTTTTGAATGCGAGAGTTTGCGTTTTCCATCCATTCAAACGCAACTCACTCATATCCCTTGATTGTTGTCCCAGTTGATTTTGAATGGCGTATCCTGACATATTTATATAGAATAAATATATTTTATTTTTATTCAGGACTATTTAAAATTTTAGAACCTTCCGCAATTAATTCTTCAAAGTTTCTAAATGCTCTTGGGGGATTACTTTGAAAATCCATATGTAGAAAATCATATCTGTTAGGAGTTGCCTGAGCGTATATTTTTAACCAATTATCACCTCCGCCAAAGACATCTCCGTACTCCTCCGCCATTTTGCCGAGTTCTTTCTGGTTAGGGAATGGAGAACCTACAATTACATTAGTTGCGTTCTGTCGTATGATTGGAGAACATGCCCTAAAATTCTGTGATGAAATAACTAATAGTTTTATATTGAAATGCCTGAATCTTGAAGCAAGATGATTAATCTTTGCCTCCCTTCTAATTGAACCTAAACAATCATCAAGAACAACAGCGATTTCAGGTTGCTCTTCTTTATCAAAAGATTTCTGGGTCTTGACAAGACCTTCTATAATAGAGTCGTCATAATGATCGTGAGTATCAAATGCTTTTCTTAAAAATCTGGATGTAATATCATTTGCGATTGTATTAGAAATAATAGTTGTATTATCAAATCTGTCTTGTGCGTCGTAGAACTGATCGTTTAATAACATATTAGAAATTAATGTTGATTTCCCTGTGCGGACTGGTGAAACTAAAAGAACTAATGCTCCTCCGCCGAATCCGTCCACTTGAGGCAGGTTAGGATGGAGAGGAGGTTTGTTTGATTTTATTGCTTCTGGGTCTTTGACTGGGATTACTTTGGGACCGCTGGATGCTTCCATATTTTATATTTCTATATACATAATATTTTATATTTAATAATCACAAAAAGCAATTCGCCCAGACATCATTCTTCAATGCTCTATTAACTTCCTTGAAGACTTCTGCGTCGTGCTTCTGTTTTGCTAATGCTTCTGCTTTCACCTTCTTCCGCTGTTTCCTTAATACTTCTACTCTATTCACAGATTGTTCTACTGCTCTTGATACAGCATCATCAAGGTCTGACTGTGAATATCCCTTTTCAACGACAACTGGTTTTTCTACGATTTGAACTTTCGGCACAAGTCTTTCTTCTTCATCATCTATAGGAGTTTCTAATTTCTTACGAAGTTTCTTACGCTCACGCTCCCTCACGGCTTCAACAAGATCTTTGTCTGACTTTTCTTTTGCCTTTGCTTCTTCTTTTTCTTTCTTTTTTCGTAGGCGAGTTTCTTTTGCCTTTTCCCTGCCCTTTGCGAGTCTTTCTAATTGTTCAGGTGTGCAAGGACCTCTTTTTTTTCTTGTTCCAACCCCTGCCTTTGTTCTTCCTTTTGGTTTTTCAGGTGGAGGTTCTTTTTCTAAAATAGTTTTTACTTTCGGCGGTGAAAAGATTTCATCCTGAGGGATTTTAGGTTTCTTTTTTGGTTCAGGGATAATTTGTTCTTCTTCTTCTTCTTCTTCTACTTCATCATAATCTATTTCTTCTACAGGTTCGTCAGGATCATCATCAGGTTCTTCAGGGATAGACATAGGATCTTCTTCTTCTGCTGGAGGTTCTTCAGGCATTACCATTTCAGGGAAACAATCTGTCATTTTATATTATTATCAAATAAAAATATTATTATGACTAAATTTTAAAAATAATGACTAATGAATGACTAATCGCAATTATGTT
>Ga0181407_1000817_pt1 | contig 10316 bp, 8 predicted proteins | sample 30SPOviralmetaG_FD_130136 | JGI IMG/M metagenome (GOLD analysis project Ga0181407, IMG submission 130136) | Marine viral communities from the oligotrophic San Pedro Time Series (SPOT) site, San Pedro Channel, CA, USA - 30 SPOT_SRF_2012-01-26 | ecosystem: Environmental > Aquatic > Marine > Strait...
AGAAGAAGCAGCGGCAGCGGCAGCGGTAGAAGCAGCAGAAGAAGCAGCGGCAGCAGCAGAAGAAGCAGCGGCAGCGGCAGCGGCAGCGGCAGAAGCAGCAGAAGAAGCAGCGGTAGCGGCAGCGGCAGCGGCAGAAGCAGCAGCAGAAGCAGCAGCAAAAGCAGAAGCAGCAGCAGCAGCGGCAGCGGCAGCGGCAGCGGCAGCGGCAGCGGCAGCGGCAGAAGCAGCAGCAAAAGCAGAAGCAGCAGGAGCAGCAGGAGCGGCAGAAGCAAAAGCAGAAGCAGCAGGAGCGGCAGAAGCAGCAGCCGAAGACGAAGACGAAGACGAAGCAGCAGCAAGAAGTTTTTTTACAACAAATATGATTTCGGATTTAAAAGTGTATTACAATATATATACCCATAAAATAGTTCTAGATAGTTCTAGTACTGATGATGCTACAAACTTTTTCTCACAAATATCAATACCGTTTAATAGACTTGATGATGCGGAACGTGGAACAAAGACGAAAGCTTATTTGTATGTAAATGGAGTCCGAATAACTGAATTAGAAATTAATTACTATCCACAACCCTTTGATTTTACACCAATAACGTACGCACAATGGAGGCTTTCCGATACGTTTAGGGTTAATAGAGTCACCATACAAATGCCTTGTGAGTGTAGATTTGATTTGTATAAAAACTTATATTTGTATATTAGTACATCTAGGGTTGACGATCATCAAATTAGAGACGAATGTAATATGACGGATAATACGGGGTATATATATGGAGGAAGTACAAATCATGGATGGTCAGATCTACACCACGAAGAATTTATAGAAAAATTGAATGCATCTCAAGGTTTAACTGACTCCATACAAATATTCCACAAATTTGAACCAGAATCATTTTTTGAACTAACGTCCGATACTATTGATACTGATACTGCTTTATATAATGATAGTGTACTCATAGATTCACAAAATATTATTAAACTAGATTTAACAAGAATCAGAAACACATGGAATATAATATATACCAGACCTTGGACTAGAATAGAATGGAAATTATACATGAAAAATAACAAAACTAATAGTACATGTGTTCCTTTTAAAAAGGAATATTTTAATTGTAGAAATGTATCAGAAATTGAGATATCTTATTTTGATATTGCTTCTTACTCTACAGAGCACAATGCAATCTACAGCGAGAAGAAAGATTATGATGGTAAATTTTGTGGGGAGGACCTCGACGACTTGGACCACGACGATGTTCCAAGAAGGAAGGGACTCTTCGTATTACATGAAGAAGCTTGGGGTATATATATGAAATATGTACCAAATCCAAGTATGAATTTGTATTTGGAAATTACCGGAATACAAACAAACAACGTCGATAAAATTCGTATAGATATAACAAATAAAGTAGATCAACTTTGGATCCAAAATTCTAGAGAAGATCCAAACAGGGAATTTGAATGTCCAACTCTAGGAGAGCAAAGGTATAGCACAACATCATCACCTAGAGCACCACACACGCATAACAACCAGATAATTTATCGGGAAAGTGTACCAGAAAATCAACCACACCCGCATAATAATAAGTGCTTTCAATGTCCTGATGGTTGGGTTGCAAACACGGCTAATACCGGTTGTGAAAAACTTTTATGTGCAACTACAACAGATAGTCGTGATAGTATGCATAAATGCTATTATAAAGAAGCGGGGACGCTGGGCGGAGTATCTATGGACGATGGGGACGTATATGATAATGCTGGTTTCTTATCTCGTGTGGACGGAGCATTATATAATAGAGGTGTGACATTAAAAGATAAATGTTTAGGAACGGATCCTACAAATCCAAATAATGCAAATTGGCCATATTATGATATTTCCTCTACATCTGGAACAAGTGGTCCATCCACAATTTCTAGGCCTATTAAAGATATTCATGGTGCCAGTTGTTGTAGATACATAACGAATAACCCAGGACTTGACATTTACTCTAATACTGCTAACTATAATTCTCATTGGTGTACCCACTCCAATGATTATCTTACTCGTAAAACAACATTATCCCTTTTACCTGGTAATATTTTAGAGAAAGAGCACTATTTTGGACAAGAAATCCATAATGGATCTACAATGTGGGAAGATGAGGACAACACTAAACCATTTATGGACCCTATATCATATGATATGATCACAGGTAATGTATCAAAAGTTGGTGAACTTATTCAAATACCAAATTTGGGGGGTAAAATCAATAGAACAATTTGTAACTATTCTGATAATACTCGTCTAAGAACAGAGGAAGAAATAATATATGATGGAAACAGAACAAACGCCAGGCATAAATATGTAATGGTTTATGAAAAAGTGAATTCTGATGAATTGACTGATTCCGAACAAGATTTACCTTATTCTTTCTTAAATACAAAAATAAATTGGCCAGGGATTATTGTATATTGGAAAATTGATATAAGCCCTATTATATATAAAGAAGCTTTTAATAGTAGGTTCCGTATGTATAGAGCTACAGTCGAGAAACTTCCTGATTCAATTAGACATGCTAACGACGCTACCGAAAATAACTATTATAAATATGCTGGAAGTTTACTGGGAGAAATACTTGGAAAACTGCAGGATGAAATATATGAATCAACAGATTCTGTTGATCGACGAAAATGTGATGTTGGTCGTAAATTGGAATGGATGCACGGTTCTTCTAAAACTCTAAAAAGAGAGTACCAACTTTTAGCAGAAAATCCAATATTTGATCAAATATCATAAATAGATACGTGTGATAATTAATGGTACACTTTAAATTACAGATGAAAATCGTTATGATAAATAGTTTTGATAAGATATTTCGTTTCTTCGTTTAAATCGTCAATGGATAGGTTATTGTTTGATTTATTATCTTTTCTATCATCATCCAGTTTCAAATCGATATTATATTTTGAAGTCAAATTATTAAAATCTTCTGATAAGTTTTCGAAGCGTAGAACATTATCACATAATTTACTGCCCAAATTGTCATAAACGTAATTATATTGAGGTAAAAAGTGGCAATTAAAATCACCTTGTTCGGTGTACTCAGGTGTCAAGTGCTGTATTATCCAATCATTCATGTGTTTCGGGTCTTTAGATGAAGGATTTCTATATTTATATTCACTGACCATTCGTTCGTATGGATTCCTTACAATACAGAATGTTCCATCCTTATCGGTTGCATAATGCGAAGACGTTGAGAAATATTTAGGAGGAACATGCCAATATTTACAATTTGGACTGTCAATTGCATGAATATAATCTTTATGCGAAGGTTTCATTCTTCCCCATTTAATGTTTTTTTCATTAGCAATATTTTCAATTGTTGTGCCAGCATTCTTAGGAATATGTATGAACTCCAAAAACTGTTCCTTTTTTTTCATGTTCAAAAGTATCATAATAAATATCAGAACACTGATGTATAAAAGATATTTTCGTGTCATAATTTTATATTTAATAAAAAGAAGAAATTATTAAAAAATAGTATTTTGAATTATATTTTAATCTCGTATCACATGATGTCAGATTGAATCAGAAAAAATAACTATTTATTTAAAGATTTAAATTGATTAAAATACCAAAGCTCATAAGTGATGCACAAATGTAATCATTGTGATTACAGCACCACACGATTATCAGATTTACGAAAACATCAATACAGAAAAACTCCTTGTTTTAAGAAAAAACAAACTAACAATATAACCGTAGAAGCGAACCAACAACTTGAAGAAAATATAGAGAAAACTGAAGTGCCTGAAGGAAAACGTATGTCAAAAATAAGAGAATATCGATATTTAAAACACGCATGTTCCATATATATAGACCGAGCTGATGATATAAGAGAAAATCATTTTTCCAACATAGAAAGAGATGATTTTTTCGAACTAATGTTTCCAGTATTAAAAATTGCCATGGAGGGGACAAAACTGAACTGTAGGGTTATTGAGGCATTACATGCTGCCGACAACTTTATGGAGGACGAATTAGATTTACATCATCTATATGACGATTATATGGAAAGAGCAGTTGAAGAAATTGATAAAATTGACAAATTGCACTTAAAACAAAAAACTCTAGTTAATGAGTTTAGGGATATACTCCTTCATGATGAAGAAAAAACTATGACAAAAACTATTCAATAATCTTCTGAACAGTATTCGTGTAAATCAAATGCTTCGAACAAAATTATAATTATGGGAGAATTTAGAATGGTTTTGATTGAAATAATGTTTTTCACAAACTTTTGAAATTATAAATTCAAAATTCAACAGTCTATAAAATTTATTTTCAAGTTAAAAGGTTAAAATGAAATATTTAATAATATACATATGAGTTTGACGAGAGCATTAATGGGAATCAATTCAAACGAAAAAGGTTGTGCAAAAATTCAAAAAAAAATCAAACAATGTGCAAGGTTATCCAAATATATATACAGGGCACCGAGTGATGTTTTAGTAAATGAAACTCAAAACGAACTTATCATAACGATTGAAGGTACGGATACGTTATCTAACTGGATAGATAATTTATCGATTGGATTAAAAAAAAATGATATTCATAAAGGATTTTATAGATATTCAACACAATGTGTAAGAAAGTATAATTTGATTGATGTGGTAAAGAAAAATGAAAAACCATTGTATATTTGCGGTCACTCATTAGGAGCGGCAGCAGCGACAGTGATATTATTTAAATTAGCAATGCATGTACGGGATAAAGAGTGTTATTTGATATTGTTTGGTTCTCCAAAACCTGGAGGAAAAATGTTTTCGCAAGAGTTTGCAAAGCGATTACCCAATGTAAATGTGTATAACTATCAAAATCCGAAAGACTTTGTGTGTAAGTTTCCAATGTTTTTTGGATTTTCGCATATCAACGAAGAAGTCTTCTATACATCAAACATATACTTCTTTTTTTACTTTTTAAAAAATCATGATATGGACACATATATTAATGGAATAGATATGCTGAATAATAATTAATTGAAAATAAAAAAATTTTACACACTATTTAATTTTTATGAAGTATATCTTTAATATCGCTTATAAATATTTCTTCTGTTTCAGGATCATTACCCGGTTCAGATACCCAAACTGCTACTCTGTGTATAATAGCTATCGCTTTGTTGAATTTCGGAAATATAATATTTCCGAAAACTTCGTTTGTAAAAGTAGGAATATTTTTTATTTTTTTTTGAAGAGAATCCTTTACTTCATTACCAAAATTTTTATTTTCGACCCATTGTAAAGGATCTTTATTGCCTTTTTGGCTGTTGCAAATAGAGCAGCATATAACTTTATTGTTTTTTGAATTTATTATTTTTTGTGTAGGTTGTCCCTTTATGATAACAGGAAAAATATGATCAGTAGCTTTTTTTGTTGTTTTATCTAATTTTGTTTTACAGTAGAAGCAGGTATCGCTATATTCTACTGTTGTTTCCACGTTTGAGTTAGCTATGTGCAAACTCATTGCTGTAGCATAACGCCACGACCCTTCTCTACTATGAAGAGTATTTTTTGAGCTTTTTGAAGTTTTTATGTGTTTTCCACATCTCCACATATCGGGTTTATTTTTGTGTTGGAACGTTGGTTTTGCTGTACATTTTGTACCATTCTTTTGGATACATCCACATATAAGGGGAACGATAATTGAACTTTTGAGTTCCGATTTTGAAACTTTTGTGAAATCGTTATCCAATAAAAGATCCATTGAAATTATATGAAATTGCTTGTATGTATATACGTTCTACCTCTGTATAATATCAATTTTTTATTTTCCGACCCTCTTCTTGTGAGTTGTGTGTGGTGTGTATCGTTGATTATTTGAGTTCGATGTGATTTTTTTTATTCAAAGTATATAAAAGTTATATGTAAAAGTTTTTATGGTGTAAAGAAATAATACTGAATATAAAGTAAAATGGTATATTATTGTTATATTATAGCAAATAATAATGATCGAACGTATAATGGATATACAGTAAATTTAGAGAGACGACTGAAACAGCACAATGGAGTTATAAAAGGGGGTGCAAAGGCAACAAGAGGAAGAGGGCCATGGGAGTTTGTGTTGGTTCTAACTTCTGAATGCTGGGACAGTATTTCAGTTGCAATGCAACACGAGTGGTCGATAAAGTACCCTACGAGGAGACGTCCCCGACCGAGGGAGTACAATGGAGTACTTGGAAGATTGAATTCTTTTGTTCATATCTTTCAACATATGGAAAAAATAGGTTGTGATAAAATTGTTTGTCATGTGAAAGAAGAATATAAAGATTTAATGAACGAAATTACAAAGTTGTATGATTTTGTAGAAGTTAAAGAGTTCAGTTTATTAGAATATAATGAATAAATTCGAATGAATAATCAAATAGAAAATAATAGAGCAAAAAGTTGTATTTTCTGTTTCCTTATTTGTAATCATCAGTTTTGAATACTTCTGTGTTGTTTGATTTCATATTTATTTTATTAACATGTTTTTTATTACAACAAAGAATGTATAGATGGTTTATTGTCAATTAATAACATAATATCATTTTCCAATATTTTCAACACAAATATGAACATTCATAATTCATTAAGTATATTCTATTTATAAAATGTGTATTACAAAAATATTAATTTAAAACAAAAATAAAGGAAAAGTTTTTAAATATATTTCTTGTTTGTTTATGTTTCACAATCATGATATTATTATCAATGAAATATCATAAACAATTACAATATTTTGAAAATTACACTATATATAATAATATTGGCGACAAAAATATTGGATGTACTCTTACTACAAGTGATCATGGTTGTAGTGGAAATAAACATATTAAAAAAATGATAATTTCAAAAAAAGTTTGGTTTTATTTTTTTCTCAGAGATAATATTGTCATAAGAATAAGTCAGAAAGTAAAAGTTATCATATAAGCTAATTGAAAATTTCCATGGGGAGAAACGAAAAATAGAGTGTATTCATCACACGCAGAGGAGTATTTATAAATTATTTTTAGTTAAAAAACTAAAAATGATTTAATTATTATCTTTGTTACTTTTTTGATTCATTAATCTTTTATTCAAATGTCTGTTCCATACTGAATATTTCTCTCCTGCATAAAGGACAACTTAATTGCTTTGATGATTGTTGTCTCCAGTTGTTAATACAATTTGTATGGAACGAATGGTTACAATATGTTACGTATTGTTCCTCTTCGTCATGACACATGTCTTGGCAAATTGCACATTCGAATTCATTAAACACAACTTTTTTAAAGAAGAGGGCTGTTTTATGATATCCACAACACAGAGTACCGTTGGTTGTCGTAAAGCTTGTTTTTTTGTTACAGATAAACTTTTTTTTCGAATCGCCTCCCTTCTTACAAATAGCATAGCATGTAGATTGATCCATCACTGTATTTTAAATAAAGAGCTAGTATGTAGTTGTTTTTGTTTTGTATTCATAATTTAAATATTTTTTTTCAATTTTTATATTATGAAATTTTATTGAATAAATTATTACTTTGTATATTTACCACATACGGCTTGCTGGGCACAGAAGCCGAATACACAGCTGCTTTTTGGATAATACCATCGTCGTTCATAGAATCTATCTATCACCCTTGCTTTTGTAGAAACGGGTGAAGTCCGCCATCCCCTCTCTGTTTGATTTAAACCGCAGAATTTTTATTAAAAACACCATTACTTCCCGAACGACTCAATGGCCTCCTCTCGAAAAGCCTTCAGCGAAGAGTCTTTCCGCATGAAAAGCGGATGCTTAGGGACGCCGCCCTTTCCCGTTTCGATACAATACGGACTCCGAACCAACGATCGGAGCCACTCCGGTTCGGCGCGACCGTTCCCCCAGGCGTAGACCGTACGGCTCACTTCGGACACCAACTCCGCGACGATTTCGACGTTCTCCGGACCCACAGGGTCACTCGCGGATCGCAAGCCCTTCGGATCAGTGCTTCGAAAGGCGAACAGGTTCGCGACGTACAAACGACCGTACCCCCACGATTTGGCGAAGTTGATGACGCGGCGAATCGTGGGATCGTCGGAAGTCCCGTCCGCAGTCGACGGATTCAGCATCACGAACAATATCGCGGGGAGATTCGCGTCCCACTCTCGGTACAACTGATACCGGTACACACCGTCCTTCGATATCACTGCGGTCCGAATCATGGTTCTTTGTTCAAAAAGCAAACGTCTTCGAACACTTCAATTTTTTTCGACAATAGCATAAAAAGCATGAGCTCCCGATTCGCTCTATTCGTGTTGGTGTTGCTCTTGATATTTGGGTTGCTTTTCTGGTTGCTGTGGAGACGTTTGAGGACGAAGCACGACCAACAACTTAGAGTGTTGCACGAGGCCTACCCTCGCCCCACCTTCGAACGCTTACGACAGTATTTGGAGGCCAGCGTGGACATCCGAGCGGAGCCGAAGGAAAAGAACGAGTTGGCGGATCGATCCTCCGTGAAGTGATGTATTACCATGCCGGCCAATGGTGTGAAATTTCTGAAATGAGTTTTCTTGTTACTAACGATTTGAAACTATGTGATGGGAGTCATAATGCTATCGCTTCTATCACTTATAGTAATATTAATTATTGTCATTAAATATTATTGATAACTTATGTTAACAAAAGTGCATAATCTTGTTAAACATTATATCCTAAAAAAATATTTGAACTTCCGTTCTTAAAACTTTGACCAGAGTTAGTACCAATGAATGTATTTGCATTTGGTTTTTTCAAGTCAGTTTCGTTCATTTCTTCACCACTATTCCTTCCGACAAGAATATTTTCACTACCTCCAAATAATAATTTACCAGAATTATGACCGATAAATGTATTATATCTTCCATTGTATTTTTGAACGTTATCATTTCTTCTTCTTGAAATAACAGAATCATTTTTAAATTTAACACCTAAATCTGGTTCAGCAATAGCAGATTTACCTTCATGATATATTTTATTTACTTGTTGCTTTATTAAACCCATTTTTAAAACTAAATTAATAATTACCTACATAAAATTTTTAAACACTCATATCACCTTGTATTGATTTATGTGGTAGATTTAACAGACTTAAACACGATGTACAGGACCTTATATATTATTTATCCGACAGACAAAAATATGAAAAATATATTACTACATTTGACAAATATATTACTAGCACATATCAAAGAAATGCGACAGATATTATAATAAAAAATTGTATTGACCCTTCAACAAGGACGTGGTGTGTGCGGTCATACTTACAAGAAAGATAGATATAGAAGTCAAGAGAAAGATAAGGATAAAAAATCTACAAATTATGTAAATTAGAAAATTAGATAAATTAGAAAAAAGATGTGTGAAAATCTATAAAATTATATATTTTAGATAAAAAAAGTGTGTGAAAAAATATGTATGTCTTGTATTATTTCATTTATTTTTGAATTCTCTTTTTCTAAAAATAAACTAATATTAAACTAATATTAATATCATGAAGAAGTTTTTAACATTTGTTATGATTGTTGGGCATTTATTGTCTATTATGAGTTTTTACATGATATCTAAGATTAAATACTCTTCAATCATCGTACAAATAGTATTATTTATTTTTGGATTTTTGGGAATTACTGCTGGATATCACAGACTATGGTCTCATAAAAGTTATGAGGCTAATGAATTTTTACAAATCTTTCTCATGATTTTTGGAACCACTGCAACTCAAGGAAATGCAATCACTTGGGTAAAAGAACATCGTACTCATCATAGAAATGAGGAAAAACATGGAGATCCTCATAATATTAATAGAGGTTTCTTTCATGCACATATAGGTTGGTTATTATTTGATTATGACAAAAAAGAACTATCCGAAATACAAAAGACTGATATATCTGATTTACTAAAAAATAAAGTATTATTATTTCAAACAAAACATTATTCATTATTATGGTGGTTATTTAGCATATTTATACCACTTATTCTTTCAATGATTTGGAATGATATATATAATATGTTTTGGTTAAACATTATACGTATGTGTTTCATTATGCATTTTACTTTTTTCGTAAATTCTCTAGCTCATATCATTGGAAACAAACCTTACGATAATACACTTAAAGCATCTGATAATCTTTTAGTATCTATTCTAACATTTGGTGAAGGTTGGCATAACTATCATCATACATTTCCAAAAGATTATAGAGCATCACCTGGAAATGTATATAATCCAACAACATGGTTTATTTATCTTACAAAGATTTTTGGATTATCTAAAAATTTAATCACAAACAATGGTAAAATACAA
>Ga0181407_1000818_pt1 | contig 10311 bp, 6 predicted proteins | sample 30SPOviralmetaG_FD_130136 | JGI IMG/M metagenome (GOLD analysis project Ga0181407, IMG submission 130136) | Marine viral communities from the oligotrophic San Pedro Time Series (SPOT) site, San Pedro Channel, CA, USA - 30 SPOT_SRF_2012-01-26 | ecosystem: Environmental > Aquatic > Marine > Strait...
ATACTTAAAAAATTGATAATTCGTTGGTCCTGATGGATGACTGACATGATGATCGAAGTTGAAGTCATAAGTCCAACCAGCATCAGTAAGTTCGGTCTTACTTGATATTCTACCTGAATCTGTGCCGAATAGTCCCCATGATACTTGTGAATATGTTGGTGCTACATAAAAAGGGTCTGTAAATTCATATCTCATAGCATTTGGAGAAGCGTCATTATGAATACTTATTACACTTCCGTTTATTTGCAAATTCTTATCAAGAAGACCATCGTCATACCATCCTGCACTACTATCATATGCTATAAAGTAACTATACATCACGCTTGCGTCAATTTCTCCCAATTCATATCTATATTTACCATTAGCATCAGGATATCCTGCCATAAGATGAAATCTATATATCGTCGCCCAGTCTCCATCAGTCGGTTCAATAATTTCTGGTGATGAACTACTTTCTTCTTCTTTTAAAAATTGATTTAACATAAAGTTAAACATATTATTATTTTTAACAATTAAAAAAAATCTTTGATTTTTTGAATGCCTCTCTTTATTTAGGTAAATCCACTTGCACTCATGTAAATTTGATTGCTTCCTGAAACATCTGCACCTATTAAAAACGATATAACAGCGTCGTCTGTATTTGTAATGGTGATGTCTGTTGAAAAGTTTTTCTTAAATGTGCTATTTACATGTGAATCTCCTGCTGAGATTGTTGGGGAAGCACTTACTACATAAGAAGCACTTGCAGCGGCACATGTTAATATAATTTGAGCTCCGTTATTTGGAACATTTAGGAACTTGTATGAGTTAATATTTCCTATTGCTACGATGTCTCCAATAAAGTAGGAAGTGTCATTTAGATCTATTGTAATCTCATTACCGCTCATAGTTGCGGAAGAAGCATTAGAGTTATTATAAGTAATACCTCCAACATCTAAATCTGTTTGATTCGTAATTGTATCTTGCTTAGAAGCAATACCACCTGCCGAAGCTAAAATGTCTAATGTTGAATGCCTCCATAGAGAAGTTGTAGCATCATAGTAGATTATTGGAATATTAGCTGGATTATGAGGAGATGCTGGTAAACCAGTTGATAAATTAGAATCTACCCCATCTATTTGTTCTAACTTTGGATTAATTGTTCTTGTAATAGTTGTTATACCTCCTGCTCCATCACCCTTAGTATAAGATAAAGTAGAAGCTGATGTATTACTATAAGTAATATCATGAACTCTTGGTAAATGAGTATCCGCCCATGTATCAGGGTCTTCAATATCCCATATTTCGGTTGAGTGATTATAAACTAATATTTTTCCAGTATCAGCGGAAGTTAAAAGAGTTGTTATTCCAACATCTACTATTTCACTTAAAAACGGAGTAACTCTTAAAGTGGTGGGAGATCCAGAATATCCATTAGACCAAGATAGTTCATTTGCACCTGTTATGGCATTCGGTGCATGTGTTAAATTATGTGTATTTGTTGAAAATGTAGTATAAAGAACATCACTACTTACTACATTAGTAGTATTTCCAGAGGTAGGTGCTGGATCAAAGGTAAGAGTATCCTGTTTATCATCAAATAAAGTTTTAAGATCTTTTGATTTGATTAATTTATCACTTAAAGGTGTTGGTGTTGTATCATAACTGAGAAGTGCCTCCTTAGCATCAAATAAAGTTTTAAGATCTTTTGATTTGATTAATTTATCACTTAAAGGGGTTGGTGATGTATCATAGGTAAGAGTATCCTGTTTATCATCAAATAAAGTTTTAAGATCTTTTGATTTGATTAATTTATCACTTAAAGGTGTTGGTGTTGTATCATAACTGATGACATCTTGCTTAGCATTAAAATCAGCAGATAAATCTAAGGTGTCTGTTCTTACAGCTCCACCTGTTTCATCTTGAACCACTAATTCAATTTGATATGGATTTGCGTCATTACTATCTTTCCAGTTTGCCGAAGCTAATCTTACATCATCTAAGAATGTATCAATTACTACTGATACAACGCTACTATCTGTTAGAGTTAGATTAAGATTATTTCCTACAATTGCAGCACTACTTACTTTTGTATCTGTTCCTAATGAACTGAGTTGAATTTGTTCTACTGTTCCGTCCATTCTCTTAAACTCTAACTGAGTTCCATTTAATCTTGGATATATTGCGTCTGCTTCTAAAACTGTTTCTAATTTAGTAGATAGTAAATCTGTTCCTGAATCCCAGTAAATTTTATCTGTCTTTACATATTGATTTGTAAATGATGCTCCTCCTGTTGTTGAATTTACCATAAGAACCTGACCTACTTGTTCTGCTGCAATTGATACATTTGATAGTTGTTCTGCTTTAATAACATTTATAAAAGTGCCTTGTGTTGTTGTATTACCATTTATATCTGTTGATACTAAATTCGTCCCTGTCATTCCTATACTTGTGAGAGGATTATCACTATTGTTTGTCTTTAAATCTAACTCAGCTTTAACAATTCTATTCTCTACTGCGTTTGTGCTTGTTGCTGATAAGGTAGTATCAACTACACTTGTTAGTGCTGATAATGGTAAGGTATGTGTATTTCCATCACTCTTAACAAATATTAATTCCCCTGTCCCTGTATCAAACGATACTGATTGTAACACTACGCCACCTGCGATTGATGTTAAGTCAGTTGTAAATTGTGTTCCATCTGCTAAATCTATGATTAAATCATTAGAACTTAAACTTACTGAACTAACTTTATCATCTGGGATTATGATTGTATCTGGTGTGGAAGAATCTGTTTTATTAAGTGTAATGGTTTTACCTGTAATACTACTTGAATTATATGATACTAATGATGTTAAATCGCAGTTAATAACTGAACTACCTGTGCTATCTGTTAATGTTGCTGTGAGTGTAGTAGGATTACTTAATGCTAAGTTTGTAAGCTCTTTTTCTTCTAAATCTTCTAAATCAACAGTAAGACTTGAATTATCACTAAGATTAATAGTTAAATCCGTCCCTGTTAGTGTAACATTTGTAGGTTTGACATTAACAAGTGTATCTGCTAATGAACTAAGGTCTGCTGAAATTGTATTTGCCCCTATTGTTAAATTTAAGTTAGTTCCTGCCATTTGAGCGTTAGACACTTTAAGATCACTTAAATCAATATACTCTGGTGAATTTAAACCTTTTCTTAATTCTAATTGTGTGCCGAGAAGAAAACGGATTGAGTCGTATTTAGCATCAAATAGAGAAGTAAAATCAACACTCGTTACTGAGGAATCTGATAAAGTAGCTTCTAAGCTTGTTCCGTTAAGTGATAATCCTTGGAGTTTTACATCCGCTAAGAGAGTTGAAATATCCACTGAGATTGTTGAGGAATCTGATAAAGTAAAAATCATATCATTACTTACGATTGCTATACTTTGAACTTTTGTATCAGTTGTAAGAGAAGATAAATCTACGCTGTGAGTTGTAGTTCCATCAGCCATAGCAAGAGATAATATAGTCCCTGAAAGCGTTGCTGTATTTAAGTATTTATCAGTTGAAGAAGGAATTGTTAAAGTTACTGGTGATGTTGATGACCTACGAGTTAGTGTGATGTCTTGGCCTGTGATACTCGCTCCTGTAAAATCGTCAGTTGATTCAGGTGTTTCCGCAGGTAAAGTAATAGTATCAGTTCCACCTGAACGCTTTGTTAATGTAATGACTGAACCTGTTATTGAACTACTAATATAATCGTCAGTTGATTCAGGTGTTTCCGCAGGTAAAACAATTGTATCACTTGAAGCGTCTCTTTTAGTTAAAGTAATAGTATTACCTGTAATGCTTGAACTTACATAATCATTTGTGCTTTCAGTAAAAGATGGTAAAGTAATATCTTTCGTCGTTGAATCTCTTTTAGTAAATGTAAGAGTATTTGAAGAGATACTTGCATCTACAAAGTCATCTGTATTTTCTGCTGGAATTGTTATAGAATCGGTTGTAGAACCATCATTTTTGTTTAAACTAATAACATTTCCAGAAATACTGGAACTTACATAACTATTTGGAATACTTGGAATTGTTGGTTGTTGAGGTGTGATTGTTTGAGTTGTTCCATCTTCCTTGGTAAAAACTAAATCAGCTCCGCTTACAGCAACACTTTCAAATGTGTTATGACTATCGTGATTTAGTGTAATAGTTTGATTTGTTCCATCGGTTTTTGTAAATAGAATATTATCTCCTGCTACAACTGCATTTGAGTATGCTACTGGGTGATTAACTTCAATACTATCTATCGTAGCATCTTTCTTAACTAATGTAATTGTTGATTTATCATTAGCGTTTACTACGCTTGATGAAGCATATACATCAGTAGCAACAGAAGGAATAATAGGAGATAAATCTACTTCTGTTGTTGTTGAGTCGCTAAGAGTTGCAACTATTTTGTTATTAGCAGCATCTAAACTTAGACCTTGGAGTTTAATGTCCGCAAGTAAAGTTGAAATATCCACTGAGATTGTTGATGAATCACTAAGAGTAAAAATCATATCATTACTAACGATTGCTATACTTTGAACTTTTGTATCAGTTGTAAGAGAAGCTAAATCTACTGAATGCGTTGTTGAACCATCAGCCATATCAAGAGATAATATAGTTCCTAATAAACTTGCGGAATTTAAAAACTTATCAGTCGCTGCTGTTGGAAGAGTAATACTATCTGTGGTTGAATCACGCTTCGTAAATGTGATTGTAGAACCGCTAATGGAACTACTTATAAAATCATCTTGACTTTCACTTGGTAGAGTTATATTCGTATTGTTGCTGTCTCGGTCTGTTAAAGTAAGAATATTACCACTTATAGAAACTCCTACGAAGTTGTCCGTTGGGTGTGAAATTGTTTGAGTTGGTATTGTAATTGTTGAAGAAGAACCGTCGCCTTTTGTAAATTGTAAATCTTGTCCTGTAATAGAAACACTTGTAATACTATTATTAGCACCTGTGCTTCCACTATCGGCTTGATTAATCCATTTTCTCGTAGCAGTATCATAAACTAAAACTTGTCCTCCTTCTGGAGAACTAATTGAAAAATCTTGAATATCATCAATACTGCCGACGACAGCTGTGTATGGAAGGAAACTTGACATATTTATTATTAAGAACAAATAAAAAATTTATAAATTGAATTTAGGAATCCAAGAAAAAGAATCACGAATATCTTTTGCTATTCCTCCTTTCTGCCTCTCTACTTGACCCATACCTAATCCTTCATTTCTACGATTAACACTTTCTTTAACATCATTCATTACCTCAGGTTTTATAGTATCACTTGCGTATTGAATACCTACTCCTACTGCTACTCCTGTTGCTACTGCACCAGCAATTACTAATACCTCAGGAGCGGAAAGTGCTACGAGAGTTCCAGCAACAACTTCCCCAGCAACTCCACCAGCAACAAAAGAGCTAACATCTCTACCTACATCAAAAGTTTTACCTTCTCTACTTTGATTACTTCGTGCATCTTGAACTACATCATATCCTAACATTCCATATCCAGCAACTTCCGTAGCTCTACCTAAGAATTTTTTAAGAGTAGTTTTAGAAGTATTCCTTCTTACTAAGTAATCTCCGCTTGAATGATATGATTCAGGTTCAGGATTAAATAAATCGCTGGAATGATGGTCTATAATAGTTTTAGTTTCAGGTAAAGTGCCTAATTGTTCTGTAATGATTTTTGGGTTGTTTCTTATAGGACTCGCCCACGAATTAATACTGACTACATCACCAGCAACAGGTCTATATATATGAGTATATGTTGAATTATTAATGTATTTACTTTGTTCTGCTATTTGTTGGAAACTTATTGCAGGGTCATAGTTATAAGATGTTAAATCGTATCTCTGCCCTAAGTCCATACTGATATATGCTCCTGCGGAATGTCCTGTTAAAACCACTTTATAATCAGGATACTTTTCAAATGTGTCTTGAACGAGTTTTTCCGCATTTTTGTATCTTTGTGTTGTTCTAAATTTATTTATACCTAATTTTGCATTTAGCACCCAGTCATTCATATTCATAGTTCCTCTAAATGATACTACTACTTCTCGTTCAGCATTATTAACTAATACAAGATTGTCTCTAACTTTTGCTTTTAATGGTGATAAAAATTCATCTACTCTAAAACCTTTTGTAGATTTAATAGTTTTTTTAGAATAGTATTCGTATGAGTTATTCATAAACTTAGCATATTTATGCTGAGCTACACTTTCTCTAACTAATTCTGTTTCTTGATTAATATTTAAATAATTCTTAACTGAACCAAAAGTTTTTTTCCAATATTGCATTTTGTTATGATGAATATCTTGAATAACATTTTCAACATTATCTTTATTTGCTGAACCATCAGCAACTTTTTTATAATGATAATCATCACCATTTATTCTTTTTGGTCTTCTTGTTATACCTTGTGTTTGATACGCATAATAAGGAACTTCATTTGAACTTTTGTCATTCTTATAAAATCCAAATGAAGTAAGGTCTTTAATCATTACTTCGTTATTCATTACAATAAAATAATACTTTATTTATAAATCATCAATAGTTCTCGGCATAATTCTTATTGGTTTTTTCTTATATACATAAGTTTTACTTTCGCCATATAGTTTTCCAAATCCAAAGGCATAAGCATCTTCATTCATACCTCCTTCTACACTTCTTACATTAACTATCGATGCATCTGTTTCAACTTGAATTGGTGTTCTTTTTTCAATTCTGTTTAAACCTATGGTATTTCCTGTTGTTGTTGTTAAAAACCCTCTTGGTTTTTGAGAGATGTTAGTTTGACTTGCTTGACTTGTTTGTCCTGATGTATGAACTCCTTGATAGATGGGTCTTTTGTTTCTGTAATCTTCTGCAACTATGGAAGTCATAATACCTTTTACTAATCCTTTTGTATAGGTTGTATATTGGTTGCTTCTTGTCATTTAATATATGTAATTAAAAATTTATGCTTCTACGATTGTTGTAGCTCCTCCCTGCTGGATTCTAACAGAATGAACTGATTCAACGAAAGATACAATATCCATCGCTGATGTTACTCCTGTATCCATATTTAGATACAACTGAATTGGAGAAGATGTTGAAGAAGTATTCAATCCATTTATAGATTGTTTATTAGCAAAGGTCTTGAATGACTGAATAATAACGAAGTTATGTTCCCATAATCTTTCACCATTACTCATTCTGCGAGAGATAAAGTAATCATTCATTAGACCATCATTTTCACTTAGAGAAGTTAGATAAGTCATAGTTGTATCAAGTTTTCCATTTTCAACCTTAGCAGGGGGATAATACTTATTCATATAACGGAATTGGTAGTCCCTTACCATATTAACGTTAGTAACATTTCCATTACCATCATTTATATTGTATGTCTTAGAACCTGCACCACCAAAGAAACAGATTGAATCGTTAATTTCCTCACTTACATCAGTAGGAATCATCTTGGTCTGTTGAATATTTACAGGCATAATAACAGAATAAACTCTGTCTATGTTGTGTGCGGACTCACTAATATTTAGGTCTAATGTTGGAGAACCGCTCGGCATCGCTGTCTTATGAAGACGGAAAGACCTGTATGGTAGTGATACTGCATTTCCGTTAAGGACAGCACTATTGAATGACCTCATAACTTCCTCTTCAAACCTGACGACTTCAATCATAAGTTTAAAATCACTTAGTCGGTAATCTACATCATTAGTAGTATCTTCATCATTTCGGCATACAACTGCCGATGAATTTAGGTAAAGTTCAACCTGTAAAGCCCACCCGCCAGATGCGGAGTAAAGACCGATAGGGACATATGACTTCTGTGTCTTACCAAGAATTCCTGAGATAAGTTCTTTTTGATAAGTCATAGCGTTTACTTGTGTTTCTTTTTGTTCTCCGTATAGTTTTGGTAGAATTGTATTACCTTCATCACTAAGGATTGATGCTCTTGAATCACCTGCGAAATCTCCCATAGTTTCTTTCATAGGGAAAGATTCCATGTTTGATAGAATTCGCTCTATGATATGGTAATCCTGAATGTCCTCTAATACGAGACCGTTTCCTGCTCGTAGAACCATTCGTTCAATAATAGGAATACCTGAATTGAATCTAACATTAGTAGCGGTTGATGTCAATCTGCCCTTAAAAGAAAGGAATGACCTCTTAGGATTAATAAATGAATTGTGATATGCTGGAATTTGGAATGTTATGCGATCCGAAGATGAGAACTCATTAGCACCTGTGGAATTTACAGGTCTAAGTTCAACGAGCATATTTTCTATATTTTGATTTGCATCAACTAACGGAACTGGTGCGATTTCAGTTGGTAAACTCATGTTTTATGTAATATATAAAAACAAAAAAAAAATTGAAAACAATTTTAATTTACCAAATGAGCCATACTATACCCTTGCTGGGAATACATCTTTGTTTGTTGTTCTATGAGTTGCTCCTGTTCTTCATATTCAAAAACTAAGCAACAATTAAAATTATCACTTCCATTTATGGAAAAGTTCTTATTATTATGATTTCTAAGTTCTAATGTAAAATGTGTAATACTTTGATTATGTAGTTCGTGAAAGAATATTTGATTTGCGTAATATTGTAAGTATTCATCTCTGTTTACGCTATTATGAACTACTAAAAGATGATTAGATGGTGTTATTTCGTCTCCTGATTGATGTGATTGTAATACATTATGCGATTGTGTAAGTTCAGGTGAATCAATAAAGAATACCTGTGGATTAAATAAAGTTGGAATGGTTGTTGCGATGTAATCATATTGGTCTGTATTACCAAAATTTCCAGTTGTTACATTATACCATTTATTAGATGCACTTGAAAATGGTTCTAATAGTTGAACTAACTCATTTGCTCTAAATCCTAATTCTGTTGGTAATACTTCATCATCACTAAAACCTTTATGCTGATGACCTAATGCAAAATATACTTCTCTGTTTGCTGATGGATTACCATCAATCACTCTTAAAGAAAACCTAAATCCTGATAATGTTGCTAATGTTTGTTGTGTAAATCTTAATTCAGCACTAATACCTGTGAATGTTGCATCATTTCCTATTAATGTTGTTAATTCGGTTGCTAATTTAGAATTTATTTCTGTGAGTAATGTAGAAACATCATAAGTTCCTTCTGTAATATCAATTTTTATATTACTCTCTGTTGTTATAAGAGTTGAAGTATCTACAACTGCTAAATTAAGAGTTAAATGGTCTGTGGATTGTGAAGAATCAATTTGACTATGAGTATTAGGAATAGTAGCACTAATAACACCTACTCTTTTAACTTGACGAAGAGGGTGAGCGTTGCACTTAATTTTATATTTACTTAACAATCTGTCAGTTCCATCTTTATTTTGAAACTCGTGCTTTGAATCTATGTAGAGGTATTTGAACGGCATGTTATTATTATAAATAAACAAAATTATCGTTTAAACCTTCTTAACATCTCTAACTTATCAGGGTTCTTCATCTTACTCTTTTGAATCAACATACCATTAATGAATACAAAATCATTATCAGGTTCAGGTTCAGGTTTAGTTATTGGTGTAGGTGGAGTTGGTTCTTTAATTTTTGGTGTTCTTATTACCTTTTTTCTCTCTTTTTTGATTTTTGTCTTAGGTGGTTCAGGTTCTTGTTCTTCTTCTTTAACTGGTTCAGGTTCAGGTTCAGGTTCAGGTTCAGGCGAAGGTTCTTTAACTATTGGTTCAAATGGGTCAGCAGGGGCAGGAACTTCTTCTTTAACAGGTTCAGGTTCAGGTTCAGGTTCAGGTTCATCAACGTATTCTTCTTTTTTTAAATTTTGTTTTGTTTGCACTTTCTTTAATCGTGATTCTAAGTCCTTTTTCTTTTCATATTTCTTTTGTTGTTTCTCTTTTTGTTTGACTTCCTTCTCTAAATCTGTAAGCTCTTTATTTTTTTTCTTTTGTTCCATAGCAAGTTGTCTTGCTTTTTGAAGTTTTTCAAGTGCTTCTGGTGATAAAACTCGTTTTTTTTTAATAGGTTCTTCTGTATTTTCCATTTTTAATATATATTAATATTTTTTTATTAGAAAATAAGAATATAATCATTCACTTTTTTTAACTTTTCGTAAATAAGTATTATATTGAGTATCTACGGAATGTTGCATCTTCCTTGCTTGTTCTATTATATCATCTTCATTAGAACTTTGATATACAGGATTACTAACAAATGCTTTACGAATTGCTCGTGTTCCCATCTTCTTACCATACTTACCAAATACCCTATTTACCTCTTTGGAAGCACCGCTCTTTTCAGTTTTCTTATC
>Ga0181407_1000825_pt1 | contig 10272 bp, 10 predicted proteins | sample 30SPOviralmetaG_FD_130136 | JGI IMG/M metagenome (GOLD analysis project Ga0181407, IMG submission 130136) | Marine viral communities from the oligotrophic San Pedro Time Series (SPOT) site, San Pedro Channel, CA, USA - 30 SPOT_SRF_2012-01-26 | ecosystem: Environmental > Aquatic > Marine > Strait...
TCCATTTGTTCTGCTACGAGGTCGCCCTTCGTCGGCGATTTGATTTGATTGTTCGGTGTAGGAGAACTCATGGTGCGTGGTGCGTGTGCCGTGCGTGTGAAAGTAAAAAAATAGTACTCCAAATTTGGAAACAAAACCTAAAAATAGCTCATGATTGTCTCAAATACAAGACGCACCATGCCCGCAGCGGGTAACGTTGAATATGCCGAGGTGGAGGGGTTTGAGGAGGGTGACTTCACCTTTCCCGACTCCACCGTGACCATCATGCCCAAGAAAGAAACCAATGAAGGCCTTGTCTACGTCGGCTATTTGACGGCAAAGGGTAAAAATACGGGGAAAGTTTTTTACTCGTTTACATACCGCACCTCCGAAGACTATACATGCGTCCTTGACGAGAAGAAGTCGGGCGGCAAAAACTACAAGGCACTCGTCGGCGATGGTGACTGTGAGGCTCAGATCACGGAAGCCATTGAACAGGCGATCATACTTCAAAAACAGGACGACCTTGACGGCCAAGAGGGTTCTTCGGACGAAGAAGAAGAGCCTCCTACTATCAAGAAGACCCCCAACCCGAGAAAGTCAGCTCAATTGGCCATCGTCAAAACTTCCCCGCAACCCAAATCCTCGGGTAAAAAACGAAAGGCAAATGATGAACTGACTTTGGAAGCTCAAAAAATCGCTGGTTTGGGTTCAAAGATGACTGCTTTAGAAAAGAAGCTGAACGATAAGAATGATACGAGTACTGATCTTGAAGATAAAATGGACACCTACAAAATGAACTTGGAAGATGTCGCCAAGGGTAACAAGTCATATGCTAAACAGATTAATAAAGTTCTTGATGCTCTGAATGTTATTCAAGAAGCTCGTGATGTCTGGTCTGATTACAAGTATACTGCCCAAAACAAGAATGGTGATGATGTTGACCGTATGTGCCTCACGGATCTTACTGAGATTCTGAAAATCAAGGGGAAATATCTCCAAACGGTCAACAGAGACGTACTCGTTCAACAGTACGCAGAACTGGTCAAGGAACACTCTGATCGCTCTCGTTCCCTTCAAAACAGGAAGGACAGAGCCCGTCTTGAAAACATCGGATTCACAAACTCTGATATCAAGAAGCTTGGTCTCCACGTTTTTCCTGGGTCTGACTGACTAATATCTTTATATAGATGGTGGTTCTATGACCATATGCGTATATAAAGATGTTTGAACTAGGAAAAAATGCCCAAAAAAATAGTACAAACTGATTATAAATATGATGAATTCTAAATTTACCCCTAATGATGAATGGTACACTACTCGTAAAATTTGGGAGAGTGTATCTCACTTCATACCTAAAGATAAGATTATTTGGGAGTGTTTCCACTCAGACAACTCAAAATCAGCAGCCCACCTACGGAGTCTCGGTCACGAGGTCGTATGGGAGGATTGTGATTTCTTTACAAATGACTATGGCGATATATTGGTCTCAAATTTACCCTTCTCCAAAAAGAAGGAGGTACTGACCAGACTTAAGCAACTCAACAAACCTTTTATAATGATATACCCTACGCAGAGTCTACAGACTAAGTTCTTCAAAGACCTTTTCAAGGATGATAAGATACAAATAATATTTCCCTCTGAGAAATTACACTATGAAGGAGCGTCAAAACACTCCAAAGGAGCTTCGTTCTATACCTGTTTTATATGTTACAAGATGGGGTTTGAAAAAGACGTATACTTTATTTAATCCACGGGGGACTCACGAGCAGACCCGTTGAGAACGGTAGCCTGTCCAAACTTGGTAACGTTGAGAGTATACGAGTTACGGCAGAAAGACTCAAGCCTGAGAGGAGCTTGGGCGGGTTTCGCAAGTGCGATGTCCAGTAGAAGTGGAGCTCCAGTGGCTGCTGACGAAAGCCCGTTGGTGTAGTCATCCCTGCTCGTCTTGAAATTTGTAGTGAGACAGAAAAGACCATCGTTGTCCCAAGCACCCTTACCCGCACCGTTGTTGGACATAGTACCCACGAAGGAGTCGCTGTCCCAAAGATCAAGAGTGCTTAGAGTGTACAGGAGAGCATTCTTAGAGTCTCGGGAAGACATTTCAAGTCGTTTTTGAGGAAATAATTGAACGTCATAAGAATATTGAAAAGACTTGACCTTGCCTGTTTGATTATACCCTGCCGCAGAATCAGCGGTGGTATAATCACCGTGACCACCGAGGAACATAAGGTTATCAACAGGGTTGGAGACGGCATTATAATTAACAATGGCGGGTAGAGACTGCTTACGGATAGTAGTGTAAATAGACTCCAAATTAGCCGCCGATTCATTAATGCTCAAAGACGCATTTTGAGCGTCCTGGGTAATGTGATTAGTGTGAAGCCTGAAGGTAGAGAAAGGAATTGAGACCTTTCCACCGTTGTAAAGCTCCTTATCAAGCTTGTCGTTGACGTTCTGAGGCATCTCCACGACTTCCATCTGGTATTCTACCTCGGAAAGCTCGTAGTCAGGAGTACCAGCGGCATCACGGACACAGGTGATGGCGGGATCTTCAAGCCAGAGGGTAATTTCCATAGCACTACCTCCCGTGCTGTTCAGAAATCCAATTGGTAAATAATGTTCCTGGAAGTCACGACCGAGAATACCAGAGACGAAATTATGCTCAATGGTTGTGCCGTTAGTGTAAAGAGCCTTAAGAGCGGTCGCATCCTTGAGTTCACCCCCAGTCATATTAGGGGTCGCACGGAAATCACCCGAGAAATGGGCGTTACCCATCTTCTTACAGACCGAATCAAAGTTGGAAAGTACCCTCTGAATTGTACTGTATCCCTGGATATCTTCCACAACCTGGTTACCAATACGAATCTGAAGGCGGTTAAAAGGTGCTACACCGTGAACAGGAAATGAACCCGCATTAGACTTAAACTTGAATCGCAGTGCCGAACGCTGGACATTTAACCACGAGTTCTTAAAGGCGGGTACAGATATAACGATCTGATTATTACCATTTACGGGAGAAAAGGTTGTAGTACCACTAGAGTTGATAGGAAATACGGTATGGATCTTAGGTTTGATACCTTTGAGACCCTTGACTTTCGGCATTAGGCCAATAATTTGTTTGGGAATGGCTGTACCAGACATCTTTGTATGTAATATAGACTTACAAAATTATTCTTTCTGGTGTATGAGCCATCGTGTAAGCTTCGTTCGCCTGTGCCTGGAGAAATTCTTTACTGTACACGGGTTCAACAAGAGTTTCAAAAGCGATCACGAGATTATAATCACCACACTCATCGTGATTTAATAGTGTACCCAACTCTGATCTGAGTTGAAGATCTATGTCCTGAATATTCTGATCATTTATGTAGTGGTAGTGAGGCTGGTTAGCGTCGTAATGTACCCAACTAAACCTGCTCACGTCAAACTGTATGAACTCTACCACGTTACTCGGGGTGGCCATAACAGCGAAAGACTGGGGATCAGTACGAGTTTCATACGTTCCACCTGAGGTTAATCTATCCGAGGTGAGGAACAGACCACTCGGAGATTCTATGGTGGAAGGTAAAAACCCACCAAGAGTCGCTGGAGACCCAGTCGTACCCGCCTGGTGTACGGCGAAAAAATACGCATACGCATTAGTTAACCCATCCGTAATGGCTACTCCGATATCATTGAGATCATCTGCCTTCCTCTTGAGAAGATTGACCACCTGACGATCCACAAATCCGAGCATACGCCAAATACTGTTTCTCCTGTTGATCGGGGCGAAATACTTAGTACCGTACCCATTTTCAAGAGATACGAATACCCTGTAGGTGGATGAATTTTGGGTAAAAGACATATTAAGAGGAGTCTCATTCAGATCGGAAGATACCGTATGACCAGACATAGTCTGAATCTGAGTATTAATCTCTGAACACAAATCGTCTGTGGTATAATATCCAGTGGGGATAGTGATGGTAAAATCTTTATGAGCGTATCCTGACCCTCCTGGAGCTTGAAAAAATTCAGCCCAAGTGAGGGTATTCTCCCCTGAACGTATGTTGTATAAGTGATTCGCTATAGTAAAAGATTTCAAAAAGCACCTGTAACAATTTTTAATCGGTTGTTGAAGGTGAATTTTAAGGTTAGCGAGATTCTCAGCAGTCTCCAGACGATGTTTGGAATTAACGTGGACATACTGCGTCCGAGTTTTAGGTTCGGTCATTACTATAAATACTCTACATTTTATTCGTAAAACATCATATGACCACCCTCATACCGTAAAGATCTGGGTTCTGGTTCTGGTTCTGGCTCTGGTTCTGGCTCTGGCTCAGGTTCAGGCTCTGGCTCTGGTTCTGGCTCTGCTTCAGGCTCTGGTTCAGGCTCTGGTTCTGGCTTTGGTTCTGGTTCAGGTTCTGGTTCAGGCTCTGGTTCTTTAGGAGCAGGTGGCTCTAGTTCTACAGGTTCGGGTGACTCTTCCGGAGGAGGTTTTTTTGCCTCGGCAGCATCTCTGCGTTTTTTATACGCTAATTGTTGGGCAGCCAAAAATTGAGCTTTCTGCTTTTCGGATCTTTCCTTTTTAGGCATCATTCTATATTTGGAACAGAAAATAAAAGCTGATAGGACACTTCATGGACGCACAAACATACGAGGAACTCCTTCGCCGCCCTTGGAACGAGCTCCCCACGGAGATAAGAGAACAGGGCGTTCGGGACGCTAAACGCATTTTCTTCTGGGTTCCGTTCCTGTTGACGCTTTACCCTGCGTACTACATCTCCGGGTTTCTAGACGATTTCTTGGAGGAATACATCGGGTCGTTTGGGGCTGCCTTAGTATCGCTATTCATTTGCCTTGGAGCGTGCTATGCCGCCAAAGAAATCTCCACTCAAAGATGGCGAAGACATCAAGCCCGATTGGATCAACGAGCAGTTTGACGAGCACGGCGGCTACGATAATCTGATGGGAAAATCTTCAACTCCGGGTGTCGCCGCCTCCATGAAGAAGTACATGAAGAAACGGGGCTTAAAAACTTCCACCGCCACCACCAACGAGCAGAAGTGGAAGGTGATCGTCGCCGACTGCGTTGAGTCCGAGATGGGTCACGCCGATCCCGACAACTACAAGGGCGTTCCACCCATACGCTTCTGGACACGCTGGGATTTCATCAAGTCCAAGCTGCTTGACCCCGTGAAAGTGTTACATGGGTCACCCTTCCATTTCGCCGCAGCCGTGTTCCTGATGTATTACGGTCATCAGTATTCTCACGAGTTATACACGAAGCCCCTACCTTTTCATCCGATTTCGTGTTCCAAATATCCAGCTCAGTTACCCTGTGATGTGTTGAAAAAAGTTCAAACGTTTACGTATCAGGGGGTAAATGACCTGTATAGAGTGGTCTGTACTTTTTTAATTGCGTGGGTCATTAAGATCTTCACGTGGTCTGTTGTACCTTTCAACACGAGGACATATTAGATTCCTTCTTTCTTTTGTTATATTCACGATGATAAGCCAGTACTTTCTCCCTGTTTCGCTCCCTCCATAAGAACGTTTTGCGTTGTTGTACCGTCATATCCTCAAGAGCGATATTCTTTAATTTGGAATTCCTCCTCTCGTGGATCTGAGATACTCTGTACCCGTGGTCTTCAAGTAATTTGATAGCGTCTAAGGTGTTCATCCTACACATATACAGCTTTTATTCTTTAAGTATCTTTACTCCTTTCGCTGTAACCCAAGTTTGTTACCTCTCGCCAGTTCAATAGCACCCGTGTTAAGCTCCGAGATATCCTCAAGCTCCCTAATGTACTTAAGAGACGCTGATGGTGAGTGACGAAGCTTGAAACTGAGCTGTTCACGTTCAGCTGCGGATGTGACTTGTTTCATGGCGGTACTGATGTAAGATCTGCGAAGGTATGAAATATTACTTCCACCCCTATCTGTGATGCCTAAACTATCAAGTAACTTACCTACCCACGAGGTCATCTTTGGTTTTCCGAAGAAATATACAGGTGAATTATTCTTTTCCCAGTATTTGACCATACGCTTAGTCAAAGCTTCGCTGAATTGATACTCTTTCGTACCGTACAGAGCCTTTGTTTTATAATCCACGAGTACGAGTAAAGCTTTTTTCATATTTTTACGGGTTGAATTGTTTGGTAAAAACAGGGTGTTCTTATTAATTGAAGAGATCTGAGCCTGATTATCTTTCTGAGGTACTTGATTAGTACTCGCATCAACAAATAAAGCGGAAAAATCATCACGAGAAGGAAATTCATTATACATATCAATATACAGAAACTCTTTACTGAGATGGTCGTTATACTTATTTTTGACTTTATTCACAAGAGTATTCCAATCCACAACAGGCTTGGGGTCTTTAGGATTTTGTAATTTATTAGCTGCTATCTTAGCGTCAGTCTCTGTGAATATGCGATCTAGTTCTTTGTACGCATCCTTAAATCTTTGATCATTCGCAAAATCTTCTTTAAACCTTGGGTACTCACGAAGAGCAATAAGAACAGTCACATACTCAGCATTCGTAGATTGAAGATCCTTAAATTCATTTTTACTACCTTTTTTCGTATTCCTTCGGGGAGCATTGATCTTCTCTCGTATGTGTTTAGGGGCATCCCTGCGTAATACGAGGCTAACATCTTTGACGTAATCATCTCCGAGGTATTTTATAAAATTGTAAAAAAACCCAGTCTCGTTACTGTTCGGGAAACCATATTGAGAATTCGTGGTAGTCTGACTGACTGTTCCAAACCTCTTTGACGTGGCTTGACGAGGATTATTCCTGATCCATCGTGTAATGGACATAGCATCCAAAGCTCCTGTGTACTCGCCCATAATCCGTCGCTGTACAACAGCAAGAGGTACTTCAGGCTCAGGCTGGTCAACTTCTTCATCGTCACGAGGCACGTACTCGTTACGCACTTCAGAAACGTCTGGTACGAAGTCGTCCTCAGCTTCACGTCCGTCCGCACCATCTCGGTACATACGAGACTGTAAAAACATAGGGATATTCATGACCAGAGCTTCTAAACCGTTAATTCTGCGAACTTGATTAATGTCCTCAAGCGTTATATCGTAGCGAGCCATACTGTCCACATTTGGAACAGACCCCGTCGCCACTCTACGGAGGACTCTTTCCTTATTTTCTTCTTCTCTGTACGCAGAACCAACGTCCCCACGGTACTTTTTAATATAGTTTTCATAGTGTTCTCTGCCCTCTTGAATTTGTTGACGTGTTCTACGTCTCGCTACCATATACCTTTCCCTGAGAATATTATTTTACACCAGTTTCGTCCACAATTAAATATTGGTCAAAGTTTTTACGAAACTGTTGGTGCGGCTGTTTCGGGTGTAGATCTACGTAAAGAAAATCGTGATTAGAGTATTTCGTCGCTTCGTGGTGTACTTTGAGAAATGTCTCGGGACTAATTTCACCTGCGAATGACTCTGCGATCTGTTTCCTTTCTTCATCATCCTTGGTGCGACCGATTAACGCTATACAGGCCTGATTCCTGATCGCTCTGTTGAGTCCGTTTTGTGACTTAAAGGACTGTACGAGAAAAAACAAAGATATACCCACAGCGTTACCATCAAAGGTGGGAGATTGGTGGCGATGTTTCTGGGTAAGTTGTAATAAAGAACGAGCATTACATATTTTTCCACCTAAAATATCATCTAGTATCCATCCAATTACTCCAGGACGGTTTTGTAAGTAGCATTTGTACCGAGGTTCGGGCATACGAAACGTATTACTTGAGGGGTCGTAATATTCCATCAAATTATCATCGTACTCGCCATTTAATGGGTACGACCCCATTTCTATATGTTTCATGACCCTATCGTAATTAGCCTTGAGTCTCTTCCATCTTAAAAAGTTATCTCGTTCCTCGTCGCATATGGCTTTGACTCTATCTACAACAGTCACATCATCAATATCATCAAAAATATCCTCAGGCTTTATATCCAACTGCTCAAGAATTTTGACGTTAGAATGAAATGTGGGACTTAAAATCAATATCCGATCCATAGCCCCAGTCTCTTTGTACATACGGAGAAGGTTTGAGATGGCCGTGGTCTTGAATGAGCCTCGCTTCGCCACTGCTATTCCCACGGTGTGGAGCTTACTCAGGTATGGAGCGGTCTCAATACGAAAAGCATCCCCAGAAATGAGTTTAATCTTCGCTTTGGGTTCATTCCTCGTTTCAATTTTCATATCTACTATATAGAGAGATAAAAATGACTAATAGGTGGTACGATGAATTTAACTCTACATTTTGGTTAACTTTGGCTGGAGCATTATTCGCATTTGGGGGCGTAGTCCTACAGGCTATTCTTAAATCTAGGTGTGTGGAATTCAAATGTTTCGGCGTGAGCTGTGTGCGTGAACCACTACCAGCTGACGTAGATGATGAACTTGATACGTCTGAATTAGTTTAATGGTCGTACTCTTGGGGATACGTGTTTACATCAAGGTAGGCTTTTGTATGGGCATCTAGTCCCGTGAACTGAGGTGTTCCCGTATGTAGAGCCTTTTCCTCTTCAATTTCATCGGGGATCAACTCCGCATTTGTGATGTACCAATCTTTTTTCTTATTACGAGTTGTAGGTTTCCAGGTTCGCCCCGTCCATATTTTAATTTTAGACTTGATATCGGCTTTGTTGATGTATATAAGCTGCTTCTTACACCTATCCTCTAAGTCTTTTAGGTACAGCTTATTCTCTTCGTCAGCAGTCTCCTCGTATTGCCCCTTTAACATTTCGTCAAAATCATCTTGTTCAAGGTACTCGTCTGTCTCTTGATCAACGATTGCTGGGACTGTAGGTTTTGTAGGTCTGTATGCCTCGCACACCATTTGTGCGAAAGCCTGTTGGACATCCTCACGTTTTAAATAATCTTGCTTGATGGTAGGATCGGCTGGTTTAATATGTTTCGGGATTTCCTTACCAGCATCCGTGTACTGTTTTTTACGTTTTATCATCTCATCAGGATCAAGATACTCACTGTATGTGGTGATGACTTTGACTTTTTTCTTCGTAGACCAGTCAAAATTACGAAACTGGGGGATCTTATTACCAAACAACCAGAAAATACCCTGTAACTTGAATTCTTTTTCATCTTTGTTATTCTGTCTAGCTTGTTGGTAGTCACCTCCAGAGGCTACATTTTTTATCATTTCACCCTCAAGTGGGGCTGTCGGGCATTCGTGAGCCATCACGAGTCTTTTATCCTTAATTGATACCTTCCAGCTGTCTCTCTTGGCTATGTCGCCAGAGTTTGTTTTCGCACAGAGACTCCCTGCGTTGAAGATGCCGCAGAGATTCTGGAAACTGTTCACTGCGAGATCAGTCAGGGAACTCTTGCCCGAGGACGGGAGTCCCTTGACGATCACAAAGACACGATCTTCTTTCTCACCAGCCAAACAACGAGCCAGGAGGGCTAACACGTAGTCCGCCTTCTCCTTGTCTCCGTATACATCAAGTAGAATCTTATTGTACACAGCATCTACGAGTTCTTGACTCTGTTTTTGATACTCAATTAATCCACGTTTCGTGAAGTACATAGAGTGGTCATACGGTATCAACTCCTGCCGATCACAGCAGTACACACCATTTTTGAAGGGTATTTTCTTGTGAATCGTCACATCCGCATTTTCTCTCCATTGGTGATCAGTCTCAACCAGTCCGATTAACTGAGTACTGATTTCGTTCTGAAATTTAGTACCACCCCTCGTATCATCGGGAAGTTTTGTTGAAGCATTTATGTACCGTCGCAGTTCCCCCCAACTTTTTTTATTCATCTGTTCATACACACCGTATTTAGTCTCCGTCGGAGGTCTGAACCAATATATCTCATCTTCACCGTAAATGAAACGATGACCATCTTGCTCCATTTCTTTTAGGAACGCTATGGCGAGATCAGTGTGACTGCGATCGTCACAGGATTCGTCTGTCGTTTCGTTTTCATCCCCAAAGATTTTAGTACTGTCTGGTATCATAGATTTCTTCACGAGACTAATTTCGTAGCCTAATTTATTCTTGACTGCTTTTTCAGAATCTCTGAGTACTTGATCAGACACATTGAGACTCTCCACTAAGAATCCATCGTGAATTATTGTGGAGGTCACATAGTCATTATTAGTGAAAGTTTCCATCACTGTAAGAACAATTTTCTTTTCTAAATCTTGAGCCAGGTACGAGAGACCCCCACCGAGAGGATTTTTTCTCTCTTCAGCATTTTCGCTTTTGGTGGCGATAGCTATATAATCTTTTCCGTAATCGCTGAGTCTTAATATCGCA
>Ga0181407_1000826_pt1 | contig 10264 bp, 8 predicted proteins | sample 30SPOviralmetaG_FD_130136 | JGI IMG/M metagenome (GOLD analysis project Ga0181407, IMG submission 130136) | Marine viral communities from the oligotrophic San Pedro Time Series (SPOT) site, San Pedro Channel, CA, USA - 30 SPOT_SRF_2012-01-26 | ecosystem: Environmental > Aquatic > Marine > Strait...
GTTAGGGGCTTTTTTAGTGCTAGTGTAGTAAGACAATTAGTTGTAACTCATGGCATTACGCGCCATTGACCGTCTCAAGAAAGCCGCAAATTTAGAAGCAACAAAAAGAGTCGTTACTCTTTCAGATGACAGCGAGTTTGAGATGTGGGTTACGCCATTGACGATGGCAGAACGTGAACGCGCCCAAAAGCGTGCTGGATCGGATGACGCCAATGCGTTTGCTTTACAGCTACTGATTACGAAAGCTAAGGATGAAGTGGGGGAGTCTTTGTTTCTGGCTGGTGAAGTTGATGTATTGAAAAACGAGGTGAAGGATAAGGATTTGCAGGCTTTGATGCTGGCAATTTTGACTGAAGACGAAGAAGAAGAGGCAATCGACCCAAAATCCTAAGCGCCGAGCTTCGTAAGGACAACTGGCTCATGCTGCAATTTGGTATTGCCAAGGAGCTTGGTATGAGCTTGTCGGAGCTACGGTCGACGATGACTGCAGAAGAGGTCTTGGGTTGGAGCGCGTATTTTAAAATTGTCAATGAGGACCAAGAAGCGGAGATGCGAAAAGCTCGTCGTCGAAGGTAGACTGCGATAAGTTTGCGCGAGGTGCTGTGGCTTATCAGAGCGAGATCGAATTTCGCGTAAAAGTTCTGGATAGTGAACTTAAGGAATTAGAAAAACGTTTAGAAAAACTACAAAATCCTTTTGCTGCATCAGGCAAGCGAAGGCCGACAGCTGCGAGAGCCGCTGGTGTTCGTGCTCAGAAAGAAGAAGCCGATCTTATTAGGCGAAGTATCGAAGACCTGGATCGTTTACGCGAAACAAAAGCGCAAAAAACTCAGCAAACAAATATAAAACGTGTTCGTTTTTTACGCGATCAACGAATACGGGCGGCGCGTGATGTCGCAAACGCAGAGAAAAAGTTTGCCGCAGATCAACTTAAAAGGGATAAGGCCGCTATTGCAAGTCGCCAAAGGCTAGAAAAAGCTGCTGCTTCGGGGAGGTCCAGAAAATTCCAAGACATCGCAACAGGTGCTGGCTTTCCACTGTTGTTTGGCGGCGGCCCGCTCCAAGCGGTAGCAGGCGGCCTTGGTGGAGCGGCAGGCGGTTTAGGCGGATCAATTGCTGCCAGCGCACTTACTGCACAGGTCGAAGCATTTGCAACAGAAGCGGCAAAGGTTGGCCAAGCCTTGAACTCAACTAGCGGTGCGCTTGAGTTGGTGCGTGAGAAGTCACTATTCAGTAGTGAAGCAGTAAAAGAAAGAGCACTCGAGCTTGAAAAGCAAGGCAGAGTTGAAGAACTAGCAGCGTTGCTGACAGGTGAGCTGACCCAACTAATTGGCAATGAAGGAGTTCGTTCACTACAGGAGTTGGGTAAAACTACAAGCGAAACAACAAAGCTTTGGAATGAACTGACAACGCAATTGTTTGCGTTGGTTTCAGGGCCTTTGGACATGTTCCTGAAGGCCGTAAATGATTTATTGGGACGGCTAACGCAGGGCGGGAAGTTTAGCGCATTCTTAGGAGATCTTGACCCAGAACAACGTTCTGCAGCGGAGGCAAGAGTTGAGGAGTTGCAGGGCAGGGTTGGGAAGGGAAGAAGCGCGGCGCAAAACGAAAGAATGACGCTTCAAGCGGCTCAAGCGCAAGTTTTGGAGGAAATGGGTGGCCTAAGGCAAACAACCGTTTCAATCCCAGTCACAAAACAAGATCGAAGAGATTTTTCAGTCAGTGGCGAGGATAAAGCTGCCAAGGACAAGGCACGTTTAGATCAAAAACTGGCAGCACTTGAGCAAGAAAGACAGAAGATACTTGAGATCTCTGCCTTTAAGGACAAAATTGCTGCGGCCGAGGCTGCAAGCGATTCACAGCTTGTTATTCGTTTACAAGGTGAGCAACGAATTGCTCAGATTGAATCCAAGCGTCTAACAGATCTAACAAAGGTCAAAGACCAGCGATTGATTGATGCGATCAACATCAATGCAGCGACTGAAAAACTTGCAGCGCAGCGTCAAACTGAGCGTGACATTACGGAAGAACAGCGCCAGCGCCAGGAACTTTTTGACACAACGATCGAAGGTCTTGAGCATCAGCTTCTGATGACAGAGGCGACAAGTCAAGCGGAACGAGATCGCCTGAAGATTGCAAGAGAGCTGAAAAAACTTGAAGACAAAGGACTGAAAGGCGATCAGTTAGCGCAGGCTGGCAGCATCATGGAGCAGCTGGCTGTAGCGCAACAGCCTTTAAACGCGTTCATTCGTAAAGCCACTGAAGACCTAAATAACTTGCAGCAAGTTGCTGTTGATGTTTCTCAGGGTATTGGCAATGCAATTGGCGGTTCACTGGTCAACGGTTTGCAGGGGTTGGTTACTGGAGCGACATCAGTCAAGCAAGTGTTTGCCGACATGTTGAGGAGTGTGGCTGACGTATTAGCCAAAACCGCTTCACAGATGATTGCTCAATATATTGCGATCGGGATTGCAAAAGCGTTTGCTGGAATGGGCGGCGGTGGTGGAGAAAACAACTTAAATGTTGATCTTGTTCAGTCGTATATGGCTGAAGGTGACTATGTTTCCGGTGGTTTTAAAGCATTTAACCAAGGTGGTGTAGTTAGCAAGCCATCTCTTGGTCTTGTTGGTGAGGGTGGCGAACCTGAATACATCATTCCTCAGTCCAAGATGCGTGAAAGCATGTCGCGTTATTCGCGCGGTTCACGCGGTGGTGGTGTTATTCCTGACAACCGTGGCGGTTCTGCAAGCGAAGATGGTGGCGCTGCAGTTGCCGCACCAATTGACGTTCGCTACACCGTGGAACGCATCAATAGCGTTGATTATGTAACTGCTGATCAGTTCCAGAGTGGAATGCAAAGTGCAGCGGCACAAGGCGCACAACGCGGAGAACAGAACACGCTAAAACGATTACAGATGAGCGGTAGCACCCGCAAGAGAATCGGCTTATGACAAGTTTTGCCTTTGGCCATGCGCTACGAATAAAGCCTGAGCAAACAGAGCTTTATCGTTTCCAGAACTTTTTTATCGGGAAAGAGATTACGCACTCTGGCTCTGGCTATCAGTTTGTACCGTTTGCTTTTTCGGGCGTCACCGTTAATCGCACAGGTGACGGTTTAGAAGCAACGCTAGTTTTCCCAAATAACAGCTTGGCTCGCAATTGGGGCGTCAGTGCAATTGAAGGCACCTGGGTCATGGAAGTTGACGTGTTGATTATCGAAGACCCTGACCCTGACACAGGTTTATCAACGGCAAACACAATTATTCACACCTACACAGGCCAAGTGACAGGCGGGCAGTGGGACAACACGTCTTTGAATCTGGAGCTGAGTTCGGTATTAGATGCTGTTGGAACGGACGTGCCAAGGCGTTCTTTAACGAATCGGGTTGTGGGCAACTTGCCAATTAGCAATAATGTCCGGCTGCGCTGATCTCATCGGAATGCCGTATCGGCTAGGCGCTGACGGCAGCGATGGCCATATTGATTGCATCCACCTTTGCTACAAGGCTTTAGGCCACATTGGCATTAACCCGCCACCGTTCAAGCAGTCTTGGTACGAAGCGAGCAAATGGGAAGTATCGCGTGATTTATTGAAGTGGGGTTTTCGGGTCAAGAAGCCTGAGTATGATGGGGATATTCTGCTGTTACCACAGCAATCCTGGGCATTCGCAGTCACATGGCAGACGGGAATCTTGTACGTCAACAGGGGAATGGAAAGAGTGCAATGGTCTTCGGCCCGTCAATTTACGACGTACCACTGCTTCCGTACGAAAAACAATTAATCAAGACGATTGGGATTACAGAAGAAGAGTATCAACTTTTTGCTGCTGAAGTCAGGCGACGTGGTCGATTGAGACCTGCAGAATATGAACATATTCCTGAAATAAATAATGAGGTCACAACAGTTTTAATTAGCCTTGCGATCAGCCTTGTGTTGACTGGTGTTTCGTACCTGTTAACGCCAAAGCCCAAGATGCCTTCGGCCCCAAAGTCAGGCCGTATTGACCTAGAAAGTTTTACAGGAGCTAGTCGTTTTACCCCATCGAGAGGGTTTGAAACATTAAACGAGCTAGCAGACTATGGGGCACCAATCCCTATCATCTTTGGCCTGTATAACGAAACAGAAAAAGTTGGTGGCATGTTGATCGAGCCACGCTTGGTGTGGTCTCGTATGTTTAGCCATGGCACACAACAACAAGCCAAGCTTTTGTTTGTTGTGGGTGAGCAAGGCATTAGGACTGAAAGTGCCGAAGATGGCATTGCCCCACCGTCATTGGAAGGCATCTTCCTGGGCAACAACGCCTTAGACGTTATCTATGACGATCTGTTCGCTTTCTACTGGAAGCGAGGTTACACCCCAGAAGAAGGTGGCTTTGTCCGTAAGACGCATTTTTTAAAAGGTGACAAAGACGTCGGCAACTTAAGTTTTGGTCCAAACGACGAAGTTTTTGTTTGTCCTAGCGATGCAGAGAAAAACGACCCAAAGGCTTTTTGCCATGCGTTTTCACCGGTTAACAACGCGCAGTTTGGCGTGTATGGAGCGATTGTTAACGGAACAGGTTACAGGTTGAATTATCGAGTTATCACTGTTCCCAGAGATGACATAAACGACAAAGAACAAAGAGTCAATATAATTAAACGTATAAAGGTTATTGGCGATTTAAATCTAGGCAGAGACGGAGATTCTTCGCTCGGCGTAGACCCTGGAACGCTCCCAAGTGAAAGTGCTGACTATTCAAAAATCGTACGAAAGCAAAAACATGTAGGCGAAGGCCGTCAGTACAGCCCACGGATGGGAGTTGTTCGTCACACTCGTGGCGGAACTAACACAACAACTAGTGGCGCTGAATTGTTCAAGGTTATTGATGTTGAGGTAGATGACACAATAATTTTCCGAATATCTAATACTGAGATACCTACAGACGCCTACGCGTCAAGGAAAGATCAGCTTGGCGAAAAGGTAGACGACATTAATTCAACAGTTTTATCGGAACAAATTTCCGCCGATGCAGCGATGCAAATGGGCGAGATATTTGCAATTGGCAATACTTTGTGGAAAGTTATTGACAGGTCGCAAACTGAGTTCAACCCAGAGCTTGAAGAGAAACCTGATCAGCAAATCCGGCTTAGGTGCATTGATACTGGTGAATCATCTGAAAAAAAGATAGGCATTGTAAGCCTAGATAAGGTTGTTAGTCCAGAGATTTATCTTGACGATCTCAATGGTGTTGGCGCGGGTTTTTTCCCTTTGACTCAAATCGCGACGGCAACTGTGCGAAATAATCGCCCGGCAGTTGTAACAGAGCTAGGAATTAAAAGTACGGTATATCAAAACTTACAAGGGCTATGTTCTTTCCCTGGGTTGCCATCGTCAGATGAAATCAATGAATACGACCAGGATAATATAACGGTTGCTACTGGAACGATTACAGCAACAGTTGCAAGGTCTTCCTGTTTTAGAATTTTTATCAGGAGAGCAGGGCTTAATGCAAGCGGCAACCCGCGTAATTTTAAAGCTTTCCCGCTGCGATTTGTCGTTGTAGGTCAAAGACCTGTCGCTCAGTACAACTTTATTAGAATTGAAAGTCCAAAAGGTTTAGGGCCAGAGGAGTTTGAATTTAAAATTGTACCTTTGCCTGGCTCTGAATTACGCGCACTTCCAGAAACTGCTGAGTTTGTAAAACTTGCAGCAACTGTTCCTAATAACGATTCTGAAACAACTTTAGTCAACAGGCCAGCGAGCGTAGCAAACATTGATGGTGTATTTAACGTTATTGCTGCTGGGTCGGTAGTACAAAAGTCAGCAATAAAAGTGAATAAAGAATTTATGAGAAAGCCTAACTTTAATTTTACTGCTGCAGGTTTAGGGACTCCGTCGGTGGTTGAAAGGGAAAGTGTGCTCCCTGCGGACAGAAGTGGCACTGACAACCAAATTAATACAATTGAAGTTGTAAGAACTTTTTCGAACGAGGGTAACGCGACAGCGGGACGAATTGGCGCAATGACGTATGAAATTGCTGGCGATCCTGACGATGGCCCAAACAGCTCTGTTGCGGTGGGTCAAACGATTACAGTCGTCACAAAAGAGTTTTTAGATGAAAATAACGATTTAGATTTTGCCATAGTGCGTTGGACATTGATAAAAAGACGATTGTCTGATGGACATTTTGCAAGAGAGTACGGCGGACAAGATACTGTTTGGACGCCCACAACCATCGAAGTGCTAGCCAGTTCAGGCAATTATTCTGTTGGCAGCGAGTTAAGAATAAAGCGCGGTATAACTGGAACCAATGTCGCAGGAGGTGACACCAGAGCCTATCAAGGCAGTAATCCTTTTAAAAATAATCCAGACACTGGCCATACTCTTCGCTGGTCTGGGCAAGTTTATCGTGTGACATCTATAAGGACAGTTGAGGCAATACCAGGAAGAACAAACGGTTTTTACTACCAGTTGTTTGCCATTGATAATCACTTTGCAAGTAATTTGCCGGTTGGAACGGTTGACACGGTTTCGCAAACCTATACCGAAGGCAGTAAGAGCATTCGTATCCGCTATAGGTCAACAGTCAAACAGCTTCCAGACAACCACTGGTCAGGCGAAACAAAAGCCTGGACCGATCCAAGCATTGAGATAATTGAAGGAAATAGTACAACTTCAAACTGGGAAGTTAACGATAAATTTAGTGTTCGTTTAACTATTACAAACGACAATCCTTTCAAGACTGTTTATGGAGAGTCTGGCCTTAGATTTCAAATAGCTCAACGAAATGAGATTGTTGGGCAGAACACTGTAAAGGCAGATGTTATTTTTGAAGGCCAAAGCCAGTATGCAGACGTTAGTCATTACAGAAGCCTTGTTCAAAAGTCAAACGAAAGCGAGCCAGAGCATGAAGTTGTTTATGTGAACGAGATACTGCCTAACGATCCAAGCCCTACATACAACGATTTGACGATGGCCGGTCTTTCCTTGAAGGCCAGTCGCAATTTTACGCAGCTAGACCAATTACGAACTTGGATCGGCAGAGGGCTTCACGTAGAAAGACTGCATGAAGATCTAAATACTTACGAACCGAACGGTCAATCAACAGGTCCAAGCAATCTGCTGACGGACCTTGTGTTCTATTTGTTTACCGATCAGATGGGTGGAGCGGGAGGCTTAACCGGCATGACAGCGGCTAACCCAACCTTAATTGAAAAAGACAAGTTAAAAGAAACCTCCAAATTCTTGCAAAAGCAGAAATTATTTTTTAACGGCGTAATTGGCGAAAACATCAACTTGCGCCAGTTTGTGATGGACATGGCGCCAAACTTTTTATGCAACTTTGTTTTAGCCGATGGCAAGTTTGCCTTGTTGCCTGCTATCCCTCATGTCCCAGCTAGCGGTGAATTTGAGCTTGGGCCTATTACGATCAGTCAGTTCTTCACGGCTGGAAATATTCTTGAAGACTCGTTAAAGATTGAATACTTAAGTTCGGAAGAGCGCAGGCCGTTTAAGGCAAATGTCCGCTACAGGCAGGAAACCAAGAATAAGTTCCCAGAAGAAAAAGTTGTAGAGATTAAAGCTAAACGCACGGAAAGCTATGACGCATTACAAACATCTGCAAACATTGAAAGGGTGTCGCATGAACAATTTAACCTTACGCAATTTTGCACATCAAAAGAACATGCGATAAAAGTTGGCAAGTATTTTCTAGCCTTACGTCAACTCGTTACCCATACGATTAGTTTTTCGACCACGGTTCACGGTCTCGATCTACATGCTGGTGCGTTTATCAAAGTCTCTACGGAGTCCAGCCCATACAACCCTGCAAATAATGGAACGGTTAGTTCAACAGGCATAGTTACCAGCGTCAACCCGCTAAGTGATGGCCAGTACAATGTTTCTTATTACAAAACTAATTCAGAGGATGTGCAATCTGGATTTATGGGCGTAAGCGATGGAGTTGTTCAGGACGCAGCGTTTCATTCCTCAGTTTTTACCTTGGCCAATGCTGAGGTGTCTCAGAACGTTTATGTTGTTGAGCAACTGACGTTCTCTCAAGAGGGCACTGTAGACATCGTTGCATCAGAGCACCCTTGCAACGATGATGGAAGCAGTAAGCTCGCGCACATGATGCAAAGCGGGCAATTTGACATTAGCCCTGACGAAAACTTAAGCGACTAATGGCTTTCCCAACACTTGCCCCAACCAGCCGAGCTTTTGATCCTGGGGACTACCCGATCAAAACCTTTAAGTCTCAAAGCGGCGCCGAGACACGAATCCTGTACGGCAGCGAGCGTACCAACGTAAAACTGCAACTGTCTTACGCCAATATCGGCGATGCGTCAGCAGAGCTGTTCCTTGACCACTTTGACGAGACAAAAGGCACCTTCAGCACTTTTGCGTTGCCTGACGGGTCATTGGGTGGTTGGAGCGGAAACACTGATGCCTTGCGCTCAGAACCAACAACAATTCCAACTGTGACACTTGCTGTGACAGTTGCAGCTTCTGGTGGCGGCAATAGGTATCGGATTGATGGGTCTTCGACAGATAACCAGACGTTGACGCTGACTGAAGGCACTGTTTATTTGTTTAGCCAATCGGACTCGTCAAACTCTGGTCATCCATTACGGCTTAGTACAACAAGTGATGGCACTCATGGCAGCGGCGCTGAGTACACAACAGGTGTAACAACCTTTGGAACTGCTGGCAGTGCTGGAGCGTACACACGGATCAAAGTCGCTAAAGACGCTCCAACTTTGTATTACTACTGCGTTAATCACAGTGGCATGGGCGGTCAGATCAACACTCCTGCGGGCACTGTGTCATCTGAATCAGGAACAGCAGCAAAGTACAGGTACGAAAGTGCGCCACAGTTAACGCAGGTGCGGCCTGGGGTTAGCACTGTTACAGTGAATCTCATTGGCGTGATCTGATGGCAAAGGTCTATACCGGCAGAGATGGCGTCTTACAGGTCGCTGGTACGACTGTTGCCAAAGTGTCGAGCTTCTCGGTGCAAGCAAACCTTGAGACCTTGGAGACCACAACGCTTAACGAAAGCATCCGCAGTTACGTTCCAGGAATTGTTGGCTACACGGGCAGTTGCAGCCTGCTTTATTACAAAGACGACAACGGATCAATCAATACGACAAGCTTGCTAAGCGCATTGGTCAAGACTGGCTCTGATGGCGTTAGTAGTAGCGACACCGTTGATTTGACATTTCGTTGGGTTGATGGGGTAGATAACAACGACATCAAGATTAAGGCTTACGTTTCAAGCGCCACGATGGGTGCTGCAACTGCTGATTTGGTGCGTGCTGAGATTTCGTTTATTGGTACGGGAGAGCTGCTAGCCGCCACGATCTCATGAGTGTTTACCTTGGTACGTTTGGCAAAGTTGAACTGCAACGTCAGTTTGACGGCAGCGAACTCAACTCAACAATTAATACGGACGATGTAAACACTACGGCAAGACGCTTTAGTTTTGATTTTGAGCGCGGACAACTAATTACTGGCGATCAAATTGAAATAAAAAGCACTGACGGTAGTGCTCTTGACTTTATTAACGGTTACACAGATTCAAGTGCAAAAAGGTTTATTCACGTCAACGAGCTTGGCGGGATAAGGCTTTACAGCAGTTTTGCCGATGCTGTGAACGGCGGAAGAACGAACGCACTGGTGCTTGCAACTCCTGGCAATGCCATCCCAATTTCAGTAACTGTTGAAAACAATATTGCTCGTCTGTTAGCGCAAGTAAATAGTTACGAGCTTAATACCGAACGAGAGACTGTCGATACAACAACACTGTCTGATGATTTTAGGAGTCGCATTAGCACGTTGGTATCTGGCTCTGGCCGGATGTCTTGCTTTTGGGAATATACGGGCGACACCGTAAAAGAGCTGCCAAATTATTTAATTGAGCTTTCTTTGCGTACTAAAGTTGGCAGTCAATTCCATGCAAAATTTTATCTTAAAGCAAACGGTTACACCCCTGACGGGTCTGCGCTAAATCAAATCGACGATATTTTTTATGAGTTTGATGCTGTCATAACAGCATGTGCGGTGCAGTTCTCGCCAGATGCTGCAGTCCAAATCACAGCAGATTTCATTACGACTGGAGCGGTAGAGCTGAAAATAGATACGTTTGTCGGCGAAGCGGTCTTGCAGGAAGACGCCAGTGACATACTCTTAGATCAAGACGGTGCGGCTAAACTGCTGCTAGAGACCGACCTTTAAGCAGGGAGCTGACCACCAATGGCTGATTTAAAAATCAGTGAACTAGCA
>Ga0181407_1000845_pt1 | contig 10138 bp, 10 predicted proteins | sample 30SPOviralmetaG_FD_130136 | JGI IMG/M metagenome (GOLD analysis project Ga0181407, IMG submission 130136) | Marine viral communities from the oligotrophic San Pedro Time Series (SPOT) site, San Pedro Channel, CA, USA - 30 SPOT_SRF_2012-01-26 | ecosystem: Environmental > Aquatic > Marine > Strait...
AACTCACTGAAGTCCTCCATCAATTCATCGCAAACGCTTGTCATTGTGGTCGTGTTGTTTGACCAGCCACTGCTGTTTTCGACTGGAGTGCGGGCGTATTCGATCTTAGCATCGAAGGGTTCGCCGGAGAGAGATTCTTCGAAGAAGAGTTGCGAGAGTCCTACCCCGTAAGCAAGAACCGTCGTAATGACTAGAGATGCGAGGAAAACACCAGCAATGACTGCAAGGCCACGCTCTTTCCCTCGCCATGCGCTCAAACTGGCTAAGCGCAATTGTGCCGGAGTTTGTGAAATTTTGTGCAGGATTTTCTTTCCGAGGTTCCGAGAGGAAGCAAAATCAGTTGCTTCGAGTTCGAGGTTTTCATCTCCTTTGGTCATTCTTCTTCACCTACGATTTCTTCCGCATCCAAGCCCCATGCAGAGCGAATGTCCGATGCTTCGGTCCTTCCATCGTTCAGCAGCAACATACGATCTGCGTTTGACGCCAAATCAGGGTCGTGGGTAACCATAAGAATCGAAATCGGATTTACCTCATCGTGACACAGGTCTTTGAACAATTGCAAAACTTCCCTGCCGCTGGCAATATCGAGGTTACCCGTTGGTTCGTCAGCCAATAACAACGGACGGTTTCCGGCAATTGCACGGGCGATGGCTACCCGTTGCTGTTGACCGCCTGACAATTGGTCGGGGACGTGATTCATACGATCTTCAAGACCGACTTTAGCGAGGGCAACCTTTGCAGCAGCTTCTGCATCCTTGGCTTGCATCCCTGATAATTCAAGAGCCATGGCTACGTTGTCAACTGCGGTAAGGTTGTCCAAAAGATGGAAGTCTTGGAAAATCCACCCGACATGTTCTCTACGAATGTGTACAACACTGGATGGATTCTTTTTACCGTACTTTTGGTCGTTCAAATGGATTTCTCCACTGTCGCCAGCCAGCAAACCACCGATTATGTTGAGGAGGGTTGATTTTCCTGAGCCTGATGGGCCCATGAGGGCAACCATCTCGCCCTGTTTGAGTTTCATGTCCACGCCCTTGAGAACCTGCAGTTTGTTGGACCCAGACCCGAAAGCCTTCGTAAGATTGTTAACTTCTAGCATTTTCATTTCCTCCTAATCTTTAGTTTCTCTAAATCAATATATCAATACATGTTTTACGGTATTATGAATCATTGTGGCCTTCTGAAGTTAGAACAAAACGCAGCGTCTTGCCGAGTAACTCGTGAAGTGTGACGGCCTGTGCGAAAGGTGCCGAGTCCTTATCGTAGGTGTTCAAAATTTTACTGTAAAAAACATCACTTAAGCCGTCGGTCAAATCATAAAGGGCGGAGGCAGAAAGGTCTGTACGAACGAATCCCCACTTTTGGCCAAGTTGAATACCGTCACAAAAATGTTCTCTTAATGGTGCGCCACATTCCTGCAATCGCTCGTAGAGCGGGTGGTTTTGAGGAATCTGCCGGTATATTATTTGACCGATTTCAACAAAATCTTTTTCTTTCCACAACATCTCTGAAATGAGTCTCGAGTTACGCATGTGCTCCCAATACTTCGACTTCGACTTCGGCATTCCGTGATCGTTCAAACGCTGTTGAAGGGCATCAATTCCCTGTTTCAGTACAGTAAAGAAAAGATCGGCCTTATCCTCAAACCAGTAGTAGAATTGGCCTTTTGAAATATCGAGTTCTTTCAGCAGGAGATTGAGAGACATGGCATCATAACCATGATGCGAGAATTGTTTTTTCGCTATCTGTAAGACCCTTTCTTTGTCTTCATGTGGAAGATTAAGAAAACGGTTGAGAGGCATAAGCACACTTCAAACCGCCGGTCCGACCACCGGTATAAATATCTTTGTTCAATGTGAACAATGCACTGCACCCGTTTGGCGAATGGATAAATCATGCAGATGCTTCATGTTGTTTCTGCATCATCCTGCCGAATAAGGGTGGCATGAGAGCCAGCCAAAACATGCCGTAATATCCTGCTGGAAGTTGAGGGGCTTCGTCATGGACGGTCAATCGATGGTACGGTGTGCTGGATTTGAGGTGATGCGACGGATGCAACGGTAATTCGAGTAGAGTCCAACGTGAAAGACGATGCCGGCTTTCCCAAGCATGAGACGCGTTGGCACGCTCATCCATACCTCGGTTCAAACCGTGATGCTGAATGTAGTTAACGAATTCGAGAAGGAAAATTGCGACGGCAGCTTGCCCCAGAAAAACCACCAGCAGTGGCCACCCAGCGATGAGTAATCCAGCAAGCAAAACTGCTTCGAAAAGTAGGGCGTTACGTGTATCGGTAGGTCGGGCCTTGTAAGCGCCCTTCAACTGGCGAGGAACTGTTTGCAGAACATGGAAGTAAACGCCCCGACCCCATGGGGAAGAAGTCGGGTCAACTGAACGCGCCCAATGTTTGTGATGGGTATGGTTGTGTTCAGTAGTGAAGTGGAGATAGAGCACGGAGAAAAGCGACAATCTTGCACACCACCAACTGAATGAACGAGGCCGACGGTGACCCAATTCATGGGCTGCGACAATTCCAGATGCACCGTTGGAAAGACCCACTGACAGTACTGCGAGAAGGGTGAGAGAGGTGAGCCCATCTACCGAAACACGCCATAACAGAGCAGCGACCAAGACGATCGGGAAAAGAGCGTGCAAATGTGCAAGAACGCTGTGCGCTCGCCCATCTTGGAGCGGGTCAGTTGTTGAAGAGCGCCCAAGGATGACTTCTAAGAACGGATAAACGCCAAGAAGCAATACTGCAGTTGAGGCCATCCAGAGACCCCCTACATACAGGGAAAAGAGCGTGATCAGCGGTGTTGCGAGGCCCCATAAGTGAGGTAACCAACGCTGATTCATGCGTTAAGGACACAATGCCCCCATGTAAAGGCTGGCTTCACTCTTTGGAGAATCGGCGCATAAGACGCTGGAAGAAAGTACCTTTGCGGAATATTCCACTCTGGTATTCTTGAGAATCAAGTACCTGGTCAACATAGCTCGAAAGGTAGTCGTCCATCAAAGAACACCTCGGCGGGACGAGAAAGCGCCTCGAGCGTCGGCTCCACACCGGTAATCAGAGATTGCCCCGATGACGACATCGAAAAGGTTGGTAAAGATACCACTTCGATGTTCTTGTTCATTCATTATTTGGTCTACGTATGTTTCTAAGTTTTTGTCCATAGTGCTTCCGCCTGTAGTTCTTGTTTGCTACAGTATATATTTGGAACCGGCAGTATATCAAGCCGTGGTAAATTTGCCAACACATAGGTGCTTTAAGTAAAGTGAGTGTTTTCCACTACACTTCTAAGCATTGCGTCGAATTTCACTAAAAACCTTCATATTGAGGAGGATTTCTCCAAAGTCTCGAGAATATGCGCAGAGCCTTCGAACCGACTCAGAAAGACTCAAATCAAACGCCATCCATTCGTTCTGTCGATGGTTTGCGAGCAAGTCCTGTTCGTGGAGAACCAGTACATGTTGAATGTCTTTGAGGGTTTTTCGAGCCTCTTCAATTCGGAATGAGTCCCTTGTCCGTATGTTAATCATCAGTTCCTTGAGCGATGCATGCCAATCCGGTATTTTTTCTAAAGCGGTAGTACCTGAAAGGGCTCTAGTAATTTGAGGGTTTTCAAGGATTAGTTGCGACATGGTGTACGCGTGATCCATCATTCTTTCAAGAGATCGGGCAAGATTTGTGTATTCCAAAGCTTGCGTTCGTGAAAGATTCAACTTTGTTGCCACGAGGTGTGAATCAAGTAAAATTCGAACTTGCCGTTCAATCAAGTAAAGGATTGCGTCGACTTCACTTTCTCTTTCTTCAGCATCTGAAAGATATTCTCTGTCTTCACCGTCGAACACGCTACCAATGTCACGGATGAGGGACGTCACTTGCAAGTACATCCTGTTGAGGCTCGCATGTAACGGCATGTCTCCTGCATTCATCAAGCATTTGAGGTCAATCTGCTCATCACTTTCTTCAAAGATTTCGAAACCACGGGTACTCCGAAGAAAACGGCGAATTTGCATTGAAGTTGTCTTTTTAAGGCTCTTCTTGAGACGGATTGAGATGTTATCCGCCCCAGATATATAGGCACCCATGAGATGGTCGTGAAGACTGTTATCGGGCAGTAATTCTGCATCAAATGAAACGTTGTTCTCTTGAGCACCGCTCACATTGAGTGGAGTAATTCGAAGGGCTCCGCTGGGCCTCCAATCGACGCGCAGTGAATCGCGAGCCTTGAGTTGCTGCTCAAGAACCCATGGCTTTGGAAGACTTACCGTGAAGGTGCTACCACCCGTGCTCTGTAGTTTCCTTACTTCGTGTTCCCCAGGTCCGAACGCCATAGTATCATCACCGCCGTCTAAATTGACCTATATAGAATATACATGATTTTGAATATATACTGAATTGAGGTCAGTAGAACCATGGAACCCATAACAATGGTCTTGATTGGATTAGCATTGATCGTATGTGCCTACATGGCATGGAACATCGGAGCGAATGACGTAGCAAACGCAATGGGCACATCCGTTGGTTCACGAGCATTAACGCTCAAGCAAGCGGTAATCATAGCAGCGGTCTTCGAATTTAGCGGTGCTTTCTTCGCTGGAGATGCAGTCACCGATACAGTCCGAAAGGGTATTCTTTCGGTAGATTTCTCAGATCCAATGGTTGATGCGGCGTTCTCTCAAGACATCGCCTTTGGCTTCATTGCCGCCATGATGGCTGCAGCGACATGGCTTACTATTGCAACTCGATACGGCCTACCAGTATCCACAACTCACTCCATTATTGGAGGAATTATTGGTGTTGGTTTGATTCTTGAAGTCAAGCACGACACGTCTCTTATTGACTGGGAAGTTGTCCAGAAAGTCGTCATGTCTTGGGTTGCAAGCCCACTGATGGGTGCTTTACTCGCCTTCTTTTCCTATTACATCATCAAGAAAACAATTCTTGATTCTGAGAATCCAGTTGACCGGTCACAGTGGCTCGCTCCAATTCTTGCTTTCCCGACCTTCTTCATTCTCGGTCTCGCACTTCAGTTCAAGGCGCTCAAGGGTTTCTTCTCAAAAGCAGATTCAGAAAACTGGAAAATCGGTTTTATCAATCTTGAAAACAAATACGATTGGCTACCCGTCAAAGAGAACGGAGTGTTCAACCCATTTGTAGAGAATGCCTGGTTCCCAATTAATTCGCTTATTCTCGCAGCTGTAATCGGAGCAATAGCAAGTTTCGGATTGTATTTGGTTCTTCGTCGAATCGATATCAATGAAGAAAAGCGAGGATTCCGTGGTGTCGAGCGAATCTTCGTTTGGTTGCAGATTATTACCGCCGCTTACGTCGCTTTCGCACACGGTGCAAACGACCGCTCAAACGCTATCGGCCCTATGGCTGCTGTTTGGCAAGTTCTCAGCAGCGATGGTGGACAACTGATGGAAAAAGCACCTATTCCTGTTTGGCTGATTCTCTTAGGATCTGCTGGAATCGCAATTGGTGTGATGACCTGGGGTTGGAGAGTTATGGAAACGATTGGTAAGAAAATCACTGACATCACACCAACCCGGGGCTTTGCTGCTGAATTCGGCGCAGCTACCACCATCCTCATCTTCTCTATGCCGTTCTTGGCAGTACCTGTCTCAACAACACACACGCTTGTCGGTGCTGTTGTAGGCGTGGGATTGGCCGGTGGGGCGAAGGCTGTTGACTTCCGAGTGTTCGGAAAGATTGCCGCCTCATGGGTTGCCAGCGTTCCTGCTGCCGCATTTGGAGCAATCGTACTGTTTGTCGCCTCTGGTGGAGATTCGCTGAACATGATCGTCTTGCTCCCTCTATCCTTCATAGCAGTTGGATTTGCTATCTGGAAGAGCAGTGGTGAAATCCATGTGGAAGATGCTCTGTCTGATGCAGGTGCTGGCGGTGAAGGAGCTGGCCAAGTAAACAGCGACACAACACCGTTTGAGTTGTTCCACGAACACGCCAAGGCTGTCGAGAAGACCGTTGAACACATGCTTGAAGCCGTAAACACCGCTTGCGACGGCGAGGATGCATCCGAAGCCATTGATGCGACAATTGCTGCTGAACTCGAGGCTGATAACGTCAAAACTGAAGTTCGACGCTTAGCTGGTGAAGACATTCGATTTGGTGTCCATGTGAGTTACGATGACTTCCTCTACATGGTTACTCGGCAAGACCGAATCGCAGATTATGCTCAAAATGTGGCGGAACAGTTAGCATTCAGACCACTGTTTGATGATAAGGAAGCAAAAGAAAATCTCAAGGACATGGCGAACGCAGTAGCAGAAACTGTCGCCAAGTACGAGGATGCTGTAGAAGCATTGCGCGACTACACCATCAGTGGAGAGACCAAAGCAGCGAAGACCAAACTCGCTGAACTCATTCGAGAAGTGAACCTCAAGGAACACGAAGCGGATGTTGTCGAAGCAAATGCTGCAGGCTATGTCTTCACGAATGGAGACGATGAACCCCTGGCTGCTATGCACATGTACCGTGTCTTACAACGGCTTGACGACGTCGCTAACGCCTGCGAGAAGGCAGCTAATGCCTTCTTACCAATTCTCAAGCGCTGAGCGAGGCATTGATAGCGAAGAAGTTCGACGACTGCTTATCAGAGCCCCTTCCCGACCGTGCCAAGCACAACAGTGGAAATCGGACTAGGAGTGAGCCTCATGGCTGGAATGGACCTCGCGTTAAAAGCAAAACTGCAGAAGCAACGTTACCACATTGTTGGTGAACACGGCGGCGTCAAAACATGCCACTGGACCAAAGAATCCCTTCTCCGTGACCGCCAGTGTTACAAGGGCAAATTCTACGGCGTTAAAAGTCACAATTGCATGCAAATGTCACCGGTTGTCGACCAGTGCAATCTTGCCTGCACATACTGCTGGCGTGAACCGCATATGGACACATTGGAACTCACCGACCAAGATCCACTCGACCTGCTGTATGAGTCCGTTCGCGCGCAGCGCAGACTGTTGTCTGGGTTCGGAGGAAATCCAAAAGTACCTCGGGAAAAGTGGCTTGACGCTCAAAATCCTAAGCATGTTGCCATCTCACTGAACGGTGAACCAACCCTTTACACTCGCCTTTCTGAATACATGGACCTGTGCCACAAGCACGGCATGACAACCATGCTGGTAACCAACGGCACACTTCCAAAGGTTATCGAAAAATTGGATACCTTGCCGACACAGCTCTATGTTTCCGTTGATGCTCCAAACAAGAAGGTCTTCGATGAAGTCTGTAAGCCAAAATGGAACGACAATGCGTGGGACAAGTTCTCGGAGACACTGGATTTGTTGCCGTCTCTTGATACTCGAATTGTATGCAGGCACACGCTAATGAAAGGAATCAATATGTCCGATGAACACATCAAGCAATTTGCTGCCCTTGACATCCGAGCAGACCCCGATTATATCGAGAACAAAGGCTATGTTTTCGTTGGACACAGTCGAGAAAACCTCGGTGTAGAGAACATGCCAAGCCATGAAGACATCATGGATTTCTCTGCCAAAATTGCACCTTTGACAGGTCGTAAGATTTTATCTGATTCACGCCCGAGTCGAGTGGCGCTTGTTGGGCAAGAAATCTCACCAATTCCAATTCCCGAACCGACCATGTTCTTCCCCGATGATTTAGGAATCGCACCGTCTGTCAAGCACCTACAGATGGCGAACTGAGCAGTGCTCGAATTGGCACTCAACAGTTGCGAAATGAGGCAATGATGACTTTTCAAATCTTGACAAAACGGGTCACTCAGCACTTGAAGGAAGAGGTGTACCAAGAATCAACAGGTTGAGTGCTGCTGCAATTGCATCGGACTCCTCTCTCGATGGAGAACCAATATCGGTCGCGCATAGGCACAACTCTTGATTTTTCCTGGAATCAGGTTCATCTGGGTTGTACACCAGTATACTTGTGACTTGACTCACGGATATTTGGGTACCGCCATCTTCGTCAGTGCTTTCTGAGACGCGTTCGTGGCTGAGGATTTTAACAACATCTGAGAGAGGAATATGCTTGTAGGCCTCTGGAATCCCTTTGTCGCTTTTCTCATGACGCAACTCAAGATGATTTTCATGGATGAAAAGCCATTTATCTCCTCGTAAATGTCGACTAAGCACAAAGAGACCCAAGCCGCAAAAGACGAGCGGCACCAAGATTATAAAAATCAAATTAGAGCCCTCCATAGGTTCTACAGATGCTATGAAGAAAGGTACAATTATTCCAATTGCAATTAAAATGATTCCTCCAAAAAGCGGCGGTGCTCTTTCAGCAACCATGCCGACTGAATCATCTGGCATAGTCATACGTGGGTTAGCATAACTTGAACGTTCTAAAATCTTGAAACGTTGTCTTAAAGTTCCAATGTCTTCTTTGGCCGCAGTATCCCAGACGCTTACTCCACTCATAAGTTGTTATTATTCCGGCATGTAGTATGAAGGTGATGCCGTTATTGGATGAAGAAAACTGGCTCATGACTCTCTTCCCATTGTTGGAATTTCTTCATGCAGGTTGTGAAAGCCTTACTGTTCAAATTGTTTGAGAGCCATGAATGTAGATTCATCCAGGGCTGAACATCAAACCATTCCCGGTCGTGATTCGCAAATTGACGAACAAAAGGAAACAACGCATCGCTGAGCGGTTCGCTCATCGAGGGTGTCTCACCAAGGCGAGCATCCAAATCAGAAAGATAAGATGAGGCAGCAGTTCGCTGTTCGATTTCATCCACATCTTCATATCGATTCGGATATTTGTAGCGGTCTAAATGGAATTTGAACTCCTCATCGTTGCGTGAAATCCAATGCTGCTCCTCATCAGAAAGCGTCCAATCAAGTACATGTTGCATAATCTCAAGGCTTTCCTCAATGACCGTTCCATTCTCCAAAACGAGTATAGGAACCGTGCCCTTGGGCGAGACTTCCATCATGTGAGCCGGTCGATCCCTCAAAACGACTTCACGAAGTTCAACTTGGTATTCCTTTCGAACGATGGACATGCGAGCACGCATGGCGTAAGGGCATCTTCGGAACGAATAGAGAAGAGGATATGCCATCGTATGGCCTCCTTCATCACTCTGGTGGAATCGGTGGGGCGTAACCACCGTTCACGGCTTCTTGGACAATACTCATGTCCGAATCGACCATCATTTGGACCAAATCCTCAAACGAAGTACCTGGCACCCAACCGAGTTCTTTCTCTGCAAGAGCAGGGTCTCCGATCAGCAAGTCGACTTCTGCTGGTCGGAAGAACTTGGGGTTCGTGCGAACCCGAACGTTACCGTTTTGATCGGTTGCAATGGTGTCAACACCTTCACCGGACCAGACAAGGTCCATGCCAACGTGAGAGAAAGCGAGTGTAATCATGTCACGAACGCTGTGTGTTCGACCGGTGGCAACGACATAATCACCTGGAGTTTCTTGCTGCAACATTCGCCATTGCATCTCAACATAGTCCCCTGCAAATCCCCAATCGCGCTTTGCATCGACGTTTCCAATCCATAGGCACTCATCAAATCCTTGAGAGATTCGAGCAGCCGTCATTGTCACCTTACGTGTAACAAATTCAAGTCCTCGTCGAGGGCTTTCGTGGTTGAAAAGAATGCCAGTGCAAGCAAACATGTCATAGGATTCTCGATAATTACGAGTAATTTCGAAAGCGAACACCTTAGCACAACCATAGGGCGAACGTGGGTGAAATGGAGTCGCTTCGGTTTGAGGAACATCACGAACTTTGCCGTATTGTTCGGATGAACCAGCTTGGTAGAATCGGCACTCGGGAGCATTCTTGCGAATTGCTTCAAGGCATCGCAGAGCTCCGAGGCCGGTAATGTCTGCTGTCATCATTGGTGAACGCCATGATTCAGGAACAAAGGACATTGCTCCGAGATTGTAGAACTCATCAGGCTGAGCACGAGAAACTGCGTTGTCAATGGAATTTTGATCGGCGAGGTCACCGTTGAGAAGATGGAAGTTCTCGTTCTCCATCAAGTGGTTGATGAGGCTGCGGCCGGAGGTCGGTTGAGACACCCGGCGAACCAATCCATAAACCGTATACCCCTTCTCAAGGAGTAATTCAGCAAGATAGGAACCGTCTTGGCCCGTTACACCGGTAATCATT
>Ga0181407_1000854_pt1 | contig 10100 bp, 14 predicted proteins | sample 30SPOviralmetaG_FD_130136 | JGI IMG/M metagenome (GOLD analysis project Ga0181407, IMG submission 130136) | Marine viral communities from the oligotrophic San Pedro Time Series (SPOT) site, San Pedro Channel, CA, USA - 30 SPOT_SRF_2012-01-26 | ecosystem: Environmental > Aquatic > Marine > Strait...
GATAATGTCTCAGAAGTATTAGACGAAATCAAAGATAGCGGAGAAAAAGTATTATTTATTTTTGATGATGTAATATCAGATTTAAGAGGTAAAGGTAAAGGTCAAATAGAAAATTTATTACAAAAAATATTTTTTAATAGACGACACCTCGCTGGATCCGGTGGATCATTATCTATTATCGCGACATCACAAGCATACAATAAAATAGATACTAAATTAAGAAAGACAGCCAGTCAAATTGTCTTCTATAAAAATTTACATAAAAAAGAAACCGAATCAATATTCGATGAAGTAATATTAATACCTAAAAAAGAATTTACAGATACATTAAGATACGTCTTTAATAAGAAGCACGACTTTCTATATATAGATACAACACAAGACCCAGACAAGATGTTACACAAAAATTTTAATCAATTATCAATTAAAAGCCCTAATATTACAGAAGATTTATTTTAGAAGTCTCCTAAATAATTTCTTTTCAGCAGTAGTTAAGGACAGAAATTGTCGCTCGTCTGGATCGTAATCTGGATGTTCTGGATCACCAGCGATAAGAAGATCATCTAATACCTGTTTATCATTATACGAGAAACACTTACGAGGTTTTTTAGGTATTTGATTTTTAAGATCTTCTATCTCTATGGCTACCTCCCCAGGATACCACGGATCCACCGAAACATCACCAAACTCTCGTGAAGCCATCTTTCTCCACTCAAAAATCTCTTCTTCTAATTGTTTAACCTCTGTAGTCCCTTCTTTCCAAATTTCTTCTATTTTTTCTAACTCTTGTTTATCGTGAGTTAATTCATCTATCTCTTCTGTTAATTTTTTAATTTGACTGGCTAATTTAAAAACATCGGTTTCTAAATTACATCTTACCTCAATATTAGTATCCAAATCTTTTTTCAGTTTTTCATAATCTTCTTTTAGATTAGGTGAATCATAATATTTTTCATAGATACTTTCTCTGTATTTAACAGATGCTAAGAATTCAGTATCATCATTAATCTCTTCATCCCAGCCGTAAATTTCTTTGATTTTCTTGAGAGTTTCAGCCATTATCGTTTTGTTTTAATTACAAAAATTAACTTTAAATCAAAATCAAATTTTTATAGATTTAAATCCACGCCTATGTAATTTCTTTTGAGGGCCTCACATCTCTTACTGACATAATCATTATGACAAGTCATATCAAGAATATTATCATCTTCATTAGAATAAGTTTTAATGAAATAATCTATTTGTTGATCTGTCCGCGTAATACCGCTTTTATCTTTTCGGATAGGCCAGTTTTTATAAGTTGTCGGATATCTCCCCTTATGACCTCCCTCATCTGTTTCTTCACCCCACCCCTCTTTTATCTTACAATCTCCATAATATTTTTGTGATCCCCCATAAATAACTTTTCTTTTTTTATGAAAATTATTACCCTCCATCTGTGGATTGTAGGTACTTTTCTTTTTATAATAAATAAATATTTCTTCTACTTGTCGTAACGGCTGATATTTAGCCTGAAAAAATCCAGTTTTATTATTTTTAATCCACGAATAATGATATTTAGGTTTCTCGTATTTTAATAAATCATAAGTAAAAGGACAAGACGCGTATAAACAAATAACCCCATTAGGTTTTAATACACGCCACATCTCAGGCCACAGATTATACCAGTCTAACCCTTTATCCCAGTCAGCCCCAGTAACAGAAAAAGGAGGATCTGTGTAAATAAAATCAACACTATCAGTATCAAGTGTTTTGATAACCTCATTAATATCACCCTTAATAAAATTAGAAGTAGTCATACTATAGTTTGATTTACTTTTTAAAATTAGAAATCAAATTTTTACAAAAAAAAGTTATTCTATTTATTTATAATAATGGATAATTTTACGCTTTCAGAATTAGGATTATTCATAGGTACCATAGGAGGTGTTATAACAACAATTATATTCGCGGTACAGAAGAGTAAGTGCGATACGATAAGTTGTTGTGGCTGTAAAATTCATAGAAAAGTCCCACCTGACGAGCCACCTAACGACCGGAGGCCTCCGGAGGCCCCTCTTCCGCCTCTGGAGATAGAAGAGCGGATCCAGAACCCTTAATTTCATCATCGGTTATTTCAGTCATCTCATTAATAGGTATGAGGTAATGCTGAATACAATTAGTCCCAGTATATTTACACTTAAACTCTGAATTTTCTTTTAATTGATATCGAAACATCTTATCAAGAAAAACAAATACTAAATATACTTCCCAGCCATCATCAATCTCCATAAACCCTGCGGTTATCTTTGATGCGGTAATAATCGTTTCATCAAATTTAGTGGATAATATTTTTCTACCTTTTACCTCAACTATTTTCTTTTTTTCTTCATCTCTGAAATCTAAAATATCATAAATATCGTTTTCGTTTCTCTTAAAATCACAATCATATAATTTATTGATAACCGGTAAAGCCATATCTTCTACTTTTCTACCATATTCCCAAAGTTGTTTGTTAAATTTAAAAACCATTCTAATAATTATTAAAGCCATAAAAATTTTAATTTTTTAACTTACTAATATATAATGACTTCACGGCTCGATCGTTTTGAGGACGCGGAGAGGTTTAGAGAAAGATTATTAGCATTACAAGTAAAGCCCCTGCCTGGACAACCTACAAAAGCAGAAAAAGTATTAGAAAAACATCAAGCAAGAAGAAAGAAGCAGAGGCTACGCGGTAAAGGTGGGCGCCTCGGTAAGGGTAGGAGAGGTGTTAGCGAGACAGCAAAAGGTCGCCCTAAAGCGGAGGATGATTTAGAATTACAGAGAGATAAATTAAGACAAGATAAGGCTGAAACAGAAAGAAAACAGAGAGAAAATTTTATACAACAACAGAGAGATTTTGATGAAGGTCTCAGAAAAGATAGAGAATTAGATATAGCAGATAGAACATCACAAGCCATAGTCCAGGCCGCACAATTAAAAGCACAGGCTGCGGATATTACATCATATAGAGAATTTCAGGGTAGGCTCGCGGATAGACAAGCACAAGCACGATTAGAAGATAGAAAACAAGAATTACAAAGAGAAGTAATGGCGGCTACACACATACAAGACTTTAGGCGGCGTGATGTAGAATTACGCAGAATAAGGGCCGATCAACAAAGATTTAATGATGATCTTGAGGATAGAAGACAACAACGAGTCGCAGATACCTTGAGACAAACAAGAGAATTAGACGCCGTCAGAGAAAGGGTAGAAAGAGAAGAAAGAAGAAGAGCCCAAGAGTCATCAGAACGATTCGAACTCGCAGCCAGAGAATTAGCCCAAAGGGGTGAAGAAAGACAAAGAGGACAAGAGAATGAAAGATTTAGAATAGATACACAAAGGGCGGTGGATGCCGAGAGGGCTGAAAGTGATAGAGAAAGAGAAAGGACATTACAACAATTACTAACAGTATTAAGAAGACAAGAAGAGCCCAGTATTTTTCAGGTAAGAGATACAGGGGGTGGTGGCGGTGGCGGTGGCGGTGGCGGAGGTCAATTAAGAAGAGAACCTTCGGCGATACCTGAACTAGTTGATGCCTTAGACAGGGTAAGTGATAGATCATTAGAAAGACAGAGGACTGGTACTCCGCCGCCTCGGTCACCTGTTAGCCCTGTGCGTGGCTCCCCCAGAAGATTAGAAGAACAGCCAGGAGTAACACGGACAACAACGAGAACCTCAGAAAGAGATAATCCATTATCAGGTGGATCACTTGATCCAGCCACCCCAGATGAGCCCAGCCGCCCACCTCCGAGACTTACTCCCTTAACTGGACAATCTGAAAGAGAATTAGTCCCAGACCGACCTGCCCCAGCAGGACGGCGTAGGACAGATCAGCACACGCCAGTCGGTCATTATGAGAGACAACCTGGTACAACACCGAGACCTACACGACAGCCAAATTTAGATGATACAAGAAGTAGCCGATTATCTCCGAGGTGGCCTCAGACTGGCCCTGGATCTTTAGAAGAACAAACCCTTAGACAACAAGAAAGAGAAGTAGTCCAGCCGAGAATATTAAGAGGTGAGCCGGAGAGCCCTGAGAGATTAGGTGAATACGCTTCTGAAGAAGAAGTAAGTCGCCGTCTTTCAGGTCAAAGGCGTGTAGGAGGTAGTGAAGGCGATAGGCCTGATGGACTTGATAGAAGCGGATTAGGTCCGGTAGATGAGGTATCTAATGATGATCCATTAGGCGATGATGAAACTTAAAATTTTTTTGATTGATTAAAAAAAATATATCAACTACACTATAAATAATATGCCGTCTAAAAATCCAACTATCATCAAAGCGTTAAAATCTGGTAAAATCTCCAAGAAACAATATGAAAAATTACCTGATTCATTACTTTTAGGTATCGCCAAAAAGGGTGATAAAAAAGGGGGTATCAAAGAAAAAAGAAAGAAAGCGAGCGGTAAAGTAGGGCGGCCAAAGAAGGGGTCAAAGGTTATGGTTGAGATGTAATTAATTTATTTTATTTTTTTTATTGTTTCTTGATATAATGAATTATCAGGATAAGAATGAAATTAAGCGTGCCGAAAATATTATTATGGCTTCGAATGATTATAGATTTAATTATCAATTTATCAAAAATCAAGATAATATTGATAAATTTAATGAAACCCCTGAAATTATTATGATGGATAGGTATGATTATTCTATCAAGCGTGATGAAGGTAGTGATACTAAATTACCTACTTTATGTCCGCTATCATTAGCCTCTTGTAAAAATAATTTAGAGGATATGGAGGCCTTCTACTCGGCTAAGTTTCCGAGATTACCTTCTGAATATCACGGAATACTGGCCAGATATTCATCAGGTCAATTATTAACTAAAAAGGATGTTAAAAATAGTATCAAAAAATCAGTTAAGAAAAATAAAGAATTACCGGTCGGTTTAAGTGTGGCTACTGGCGATCATATTTTAAATTTTGATTAGTCTAAAATCTAAAAGTGTAATAATAACACTTTTAAAAATATATAATAATAATAATAATGAATAATCTACCTGATGATTTTTTTACAGCAAAGGAGGCTAAGAAGCGTGGGCCGGAGCGTCACTTGACTAAGAATTATAATTTCGCTGGGCCTGGTACTGAATATTTCGCACGGATGAAGGGTAGCGATTTTTATGAAAAGATGATGAAAGAAGCAGGACGCCCATTAGTAGGTACTAAACCTTATAACAAACCTTATGATAAATTAGATGGCTGCGGTAAAATACACGATAAAGTATTCGCTGACCCTAAAGCCACACCGGCCGAAGTTAGAGCCGCTGATAGAGAGTTTCAGAAGTGTGCGCAAAAAGTTAAAGTATCTGAGGATGGACTTACAGAGAAATTAAGATCCATAGCAGCCAGAGTAGGATTTGAGGGTAAGATAGCAGCCGAGAAAGCGAAATTATTGAGGCCTGGATCATTCGCATCTGGAGGCGAAGAAAAAGGTAAGCACGGCTCAGGTGAAGTAGGATCTCAATTAGGTAAGAAGGGCGGACAACTTGTAAGCCTCGGTAAGAAAGCAATATCAATCGCAAATAAAGGTCAAAAATTAATTGATAAATAAAAAACTAAAATTTAATTGATTATTTTTTTTATACCTACATTAAGTATAAATAATGTCCGCTATCCCATCCTCGATTAATTACCAAGACGTATTACCGGTCGCCGTGCCGGCCATCGCACGCCGTAGAAGATTTTATCCCCAGAATGGCCAGACCTTTAGTAATACTGGTACTTCTGAGATCCGCGTAGAGGTAGGCTCAGTAAATTCACTTTTAGATCCGAGACATTCGTATGTTGAGTATATTGTGAAAAATATTAGTGGTCATTCAGTAGGATTTGACTTAGGAGGTGGCCACGTATTATTTAGTGAAGTATCAGTAGAACAGGGCGGCCGCGTACTCGCGAGACAACAGGCTCATAATCGCCTTCACGCTGGTATCTTATCTTCGGCTCAGACAAACGATAACGCTCAACTCGCTGAAAGTATCCACGGAGGACAGATAGGGCTTAATGATCCAGCCGGAGGTGCGGCTGGTCAGTTAGCACCGGCTCCGACAGGTCTTATCGGCTCTGCGTATGTGAATCGCCTTCATAATGATGTACTTCAGGTAGCCAATAATGGCGAAGTAAGAATGACTATGGCTATGCCTACTGGTCTTTTTACTCAGGATAAATTAATCCCCCTCCCCCTCGTGCGTCAGAATGAACCTATTACTTTAGTATTTAAGATGGATATCGCCGCTAATACCGGTGTCTGGTCAGGTAACCCTGGCTTCGGTGGTCTTGAGATAAATCGCTTTAATTATGTAGCCCAGTTAATTGAGGTCGGCGGAGATGTCATCGCACAGATGAGACAGATACAGAGTATGTCCGGAGGTCAATTAACTATCTCTACTCAAGATATAGAACATTCATCTGGATCCGTGACTAATAACACGACTAATGAATTACCGGTCCGTGTCCCTACTCGTAAGAGATCTATTAAATCATTACTCTTTCAGGCTAACTCCGAAGATGTGGCTAATGGGGCTGTCGGTCTGGCGATCCACGATATATATAATTTGTCTTTCGGTGGTAATATGGCTATGACTAGTTATCAACTTAAGGTAGGCTCGGTTGTCTATCCGCCGCAGCCTGTAGCGTGCTGGGGTAATCCGGCGAGGGCTGTTGTGGCCGGTGTATCTCAACCGGATTTAGAGAGGGGTGAATGTGCTATGGAGTTAGCAAAAGCGTTAGGTACATTAGGTTTTACAAATCCTACTGGTCGCCTTGATACTACTACCTATGGTGTAAATAACAATACTGCCGCAGGTGTGGCGGCTGGGCCTCTGGCTGATGGTGATAATGGTGACGGAGCCGCGGCTACTGTAGCCCCAGGTAATCATATGATACAATCTACCTGTCCCTTCGGTTTAGATTTAGATTCGTTTCAGCATACCGCTATAGAGGCTGGCGTAGATAGTGAGACTATGGCGTTAGAAACAAACCTCGTCTTAAATTTCGCAGCCGCCGGATCTGGAGCCGAAGATAAGAATGTCCATACCTATTTGATTTACGATCAACATTATTACTTTAATGCGGATGGCTCGATTACTTTCTCAAACTAAAGTGTTATTATTACACTTTCTAAATTTTAAAGACTTCTATAATTTTTTATTTAATTTACTCAAACCTTTTGATTTTTCTAAAAGTGTTATTATTACACTTTTACAAATATATAACAAATATATAATGGTCTTGACTTATAAACAAAAATTTAACAAAAAGTATGGATTTAAAAAAGATGAAGATCATTCTTTAGATGAAATCAGTAAAATAACTGGATTTAAAAAAAGTGGATTACAAATCATATATAATAAAGGTATAGGGGCTTTTAAAACTAATCCGAAATCAGTCCGCCCTTTTGTAAAAAGTAAAGAGAGGTGGGCTATGGCCAGAGTTTATGCCGCGATTAATCCGACATCTAAGGCTTATAAATTTGATAAATCTCATCTGAAAAAAAAATAATTAATATATATAATGCCTATTAATTTAGTAGTTAAACCTGCCTCTGAAAAAACAAAGAAACGATTTACTGCTATATTTAGACTCCATAAAGGGGGTAAAGTTATCAAAATAACTCACTTCGGACAAAGAAATCCTAAAAAGGGTACCTATATTGATCATCAAGATAAGAAACAAAGAGCCGCATACCGCGCTCGTCATAAAAAAGATCTAAAAACGAATGATTACAAAAGGGCCGGCCATCTTTCATATTATATTTTATGGGGCGATGAAACTAACCTCAAAGACGCAGTAGAATCTTATAAAAAAAGATTTAATTTAGATTAATTATTTTATCCTATGTTATTTTATTATGAAATATAATTTTATCAAAAAATTATATGAAAGGTATTCATCTGCCGAATTTTGTAAAAGGTTCGATGATTATATCAAATATGATTATCCCTGGTTCTAAAAGTGTTATTATTACACTTTTGTAAAAATCAAAAAGTTTTAATTTTTAATTTTTATATTGATATAGAAATAAATAATGGAGCCATTAGATATAAATAATATTATTGAGGTACAAGATATAAAAAATATAATACGCCATCATCAAAATCTACTTGATTTTTTTGATGATATGATAGAAAAAATAAATAAACAAATTAATAATGAAAAACCGGTATTAAATATACACCTAGATGATATATCTCACACTAAAATACAATATGCTACCTCCTCTGATGATGATGATGACTAATCTACACAATCCACACACTCACTCAAATCCTTCTGAAGAGCCTTGACCTTGTCCGACAGGGCGAATACTTCAGCCGCGAGGCCATCCGCTACAGACTTAGCGATATCAGCCCTCCTCTCGGCCTTCATAAGGTCAGCCGCCATCTTCTTATCCAGGTGATCAAATATCTCCTTCTTCTTGACCCCCATTACGTCGGTCTTTGTGAGGGTATCAATTTCGGCCTTGAGGCTATGATTCGCCTTCATTACCTTAGCCAGATTTCTTTGATTGACCTCCTTCTCCTCCCTCAAGATCTTGATAACCTCCTGAGCCGGCCCCATACTCTCAAGTAGTTCGGCCTTCTCGGTAGCCCACTCCTGACGCTCATCGCTCATCATCTTTTCGAGTGCCCTCATACCCTTCATCACCTCCTCCTCTCTCTTATCTCGGTAATCCTTAAAGTCCATCCGTGACACCTTCTCCTCCAGACCCTCCACCTTCTCCTTGAGTATCTCCTTGTCCTCCTCAAGGTCATCCCTCTCCTCCTCAAGTTCTTCTATCCTCTGTTCGTAATTGTAATTTTCATTCTCCAGTTCATCCTTCTCCTCTTGTACCTCATCCCTCTCGATGATGATATCCGTCACCTTATTCTTGAGGGTGATCGGATTTTTGTAGAAGTTAGGGCCGTCCAGAATGTCGGCCTCCGACGACGAGATGACCTCACCGATAGCCTCGTACTCTTTGAGGGTGGCCTCAAGCCTCTGTATGGTCTTGTCCCTATCCTCAATCTGAGCCATCAGTCCGTCCATCACAGCCGCAGACGCACACTCCTCCTGTGCGACATCGCGAAAGCGATACAGATCGGTAATGTCGCTTGAGGTCTGGGTAGCGATAGTGGTCATCTTGATAGCGTGGGCTCGAGGGCGGTTGTGGATCTGGTGTATGTCCCCCCTGGGTGTCCGGCTGCCTATACCGATTTGACAAAGACCTTGCTAATTTGACGCGGTGGATTTGACGCGGTGGATTATTTGACGCGGTGTATTATTTGACGCGGTGGATTGTTGATATTGATGCTTAAATAAGATCGATTATGAAATCAAATTTTTAAGTCTCGACAAAAAAATTTTTTCATCGTTATGGCCGATTAGGATTTTTTTTTAGGTAGGGTTGCGTTTTTTTACCTGGGTAGTCCCACGAGAATTTTTTTTTCTGGAGGGCTATAAATTTGATTTCATAATCAGATCAGATCTCATCACAAAATAAACAATCCACCGCGTCAAGTAAATCCACCGCGTCAAAAATCGGTATAGGTAGCCGGAGTGTGAGGGGGGGCTTACCGCACATCCACAACCGCCATCAAGCGTGATGTCCGATTATGTGATAGCCTGTATCGAGCATCAACTACTCCGTAAGCCTGGCTTCTATCAGAGGCCTGAGGCGGAGCCGGAGCCTGAGCCTGAGCCAGTAGGAGACATCATAGACATCTTCGATAATGATGTGATGAGCCTCATCGGTAAGGAGGTCGTCAAGATCCGTGAGGCGGCTACGCTGAAGTACTGGGTGGATCGGACCCCTACTGAGGATGATAATCTACCTATACCGCGTGATATGGGGCGTCATCTATACTTCGTTCTGAGGGATACCCATAAACTCATAGTGGGTACTCAAGGCCACCTCGCTAAGAGGTGGGCTCAGGGACCGAGACCTGGCGACCATAGGAGGCACGGACGCCGCCCTGAGGACTACTCCATCAAGCCGAGACAACTCAGGACTAAATACTATAAAAAGTGGGTAGATAGGGCGCGGTATGGCGGAGGCGGGGACAATCCACACACTTGGTAAAAAAAAAATA
>Ga0181407_1000855_pt1 | contig 10092 bp, 16 predicted proteins | sample 30SPOviralmetaG_FD_130136 | JGI IMG/M metagenome (GOLD analysis project Ga0181407, IMG submission 130136) | Marine viral communities from the oligotrophic San Pedro Time Series (SPOT) site, San Pedro Channel, CA, USA - 30 SPOT_SRF_2012-01-26 | ecosystem: Environmental > Aquatic > Marine > Strait...
GAAAAAAATTTTTTTTTGAAAAAAAAAGATTTTTTTAAAAAAAAAAAAAAATTTTTTGAAAAAAAAAAAAAAATTTTTTTTTAAAAAAAAAAAAAAAAAAAAAAAATCTTTTTTTTTTTTTTTTTCTATATAAGGAAAAACAGACCCCTTATCCTACACCCTACATAGAGATTTTTTTACACTAGACAGTATCAAGACAAAAAATAATTTGTTTGTTTATTTTTACAACTAGATAAGGGCAAATAGTCAAACCCTACATATACATTTTATAAGAAGAATCCCTAATAAAATTATTCGTCAATAGTATCACTATCATTTACTAAATAAGCTCCTTTATTCCTTAAATGTTTCTTAGTTTTATTATGTTTACCCCAACCATTATTTTTAACTTGGATATTACAACATTCACATAATCTAGTTTTATTATTCCATTCTTTCTTTTTTTGTTTTCTTTTCTTTTTTTGTAATTCTGTAATAGTTTCTTCTATTGAATTATCTATTTCTTGACTTTCTTTATCTAGTGTTAATTTATCAATCCTTTCTTGTAATTCTTCATTATGTTTTTGTAATTCTTCTATATCTACAGACATATCTTTTCTGTTGTTTTCAACATAATCAAACTGTTCTTTTATTTTCGTAAAATTAGCTTTATGATTTTCAAGTATAGGATATATGCTATTTATAGCTTTATATGTTATAGGCTCTTGTTCTATTAATTCATTAATCTTTTCAGTATGAATTTGACTTTGTGAAACAAGAGTATTTAATGTATATAATTGTCCTTCACAGAATTTTAATCTTTGTTCTAGTTCTACTGGATTCATTATATCATAAAATAAAACAAAAACAATTTTAAAAATAATTTTAAAAAAAAAAAATTATTTATTTATTTATTCATTAAAGCTTTTACTTCTTTATATCCTGCAGTATTCTTTTTAGGGACAGTATATTTACCTCCCTTTTTACTGTTCCATTTTTTCAATGCTTCAATCCAAGTCATATATTATATAAAATAAAAAAAAAAAAATTATTTTAAAAAAATTATTTAAAATTGTTTTTATTAAAACATATAATATACAATGGCTATGTTAAATGACTCTCCTAAATATAGTAAAAAAAAGAATGATTATTATACACAGAAAAATATGTGGAAAAATATTAGTCATTTAATTCCTAAAGATAAAGTAATTTATGAATGTTGTTTATTAAATAGTAAGTCTAAATCAAAGGAATATTTAGAAGAATTAGGATATAAAGTTGTAGGTAATACAAAATGGGATTGTTTAAATTATGCTCCTATTAATTATGATATAATTTTAAGTAATCCTCCTTTTGAGCTTAAAATGAAAACAAAAATATTAAACCATTTAGTTAAATTAGATAAACCATTTATTATAGTATTAAATTGTATGAATACATATTCTAAATATTTTAGAACTATATTTGGTGATAATTTAAAACATTTACAAGTGATTATTCCACAAGGAAAAATTAAATTTGAAGAATGGGATAATGAAAAAAATAAAATGGTTAAATGTCCTGATCCTTGTTTCTATTGTTGTTATGTAGCCTATAAAATGAATATTCCTAGTGAGGATTTATGGCTAAAATAAAAATTATTTTACTCTGATTTTGACTTTATGTTGTGATTCATATTTTTTGATTGCTTTATTTAAACTTGGTTCACTCCATAGTAATTTTCTTGAATGGTATATTGAACTATGTTTTGAGTCCCAATTAGGATTGACTTTATGTCTTTTTTCCCAAGCATTTTTTTTATCTTTATTTTTATGGTCTATAAAAGTAGAGCCAGTTTTAGAACCGAAATGGTGTCCGTGGTCTCCCATATTTATAAAATATCTTTTATCCTTTTTATTTGATTTCTGTAAAATATATTCTTTTTTCATATATTAATTTTATAAAAAAAAATTTTTAAAATTGTTTTATTTATTTTTTATTTACAATGAATAACAATGAAAAATTAGCTGAAGAATTTTGTAATTGGATATATAAATTAACAGAAAAAGATTTAGATTCTATGTGCAGGTATGAGAAGAAATATATTGTGTGTTGTAATACTGAATGCCCTAATTGGAAAGCATTAGTTCCATATTATACTAAAAATGAAAACAATAAAAAAAAATTACTTGAATTAGAAAGAGAAATTCTTAATGAATTAGGATTTTAAAATTATTCTGTATCTGAATCAGTATCACTCATACAATAATTTTTATTATTTAATTTAGAATCATGATCATTGAATTCATTTTTTAACATATCAAAATCAAATATAAAATCTACACCGTGCGTTTTTCTTTCTTTAGTTATTCCTTTCAAATTTAGATTTAATATTTTACCACTGAATCCTTTATGTGTATACTCAAATTTAATATTTTCTTGTTGTAAATAATCTTTGAAATCTTTGAATAAATAAGCTGAACCTATAATATTATATTCTTTATCTGTATTATAAACAAAATATTTAATAAAGTCTTTTACTGGTTCTTCAAATTGAAATTGTATATCTTGTTGATATGTATTTTGTGGAATATCTCTTGATTTAAATAAATCTATATTAGGTCTTTTTATAAGATAATTATAAAATGTTTTTTGTGTTCTTTTACTGGATATAATAGTATATAATTCTTTACCATATTTTTTATTACCACATAATTCGTCAGAACACCTAATAATTAATTTTCTTCTATCCCCTTTAACAGTCTTCATGGGGCAATCAATATTATTAGTAGAACCTATATATCTATGATAAGAATTAACTGTAATTTGGTCTTTACCTTTTGGATTAATTATTATAGTTGGTTCAGTTATTATGTTTTTAAATATTCCGTCCCCTCCTTTTGTTTGTTTATAATCAGCTTCGTCAAGTATGACTAAATAGGCATTAGCCATAGGGGCATTATGGTCGCCAATTATATCACGTGCTATATTACTAGTTTCAAATACTTTACTTTGTCCTAACATAAATTTAATTAATTGAAAGAGAAGCCCTTTACCAGCTCCTTCTTGACTTACTAATAAAAGTAATATACCAATTTTTTCTTCTGGATATAAAAACATATGAGCCAACCAATCAAGGACATATTCATAAGTATCTTCACAATAATTACATAATATTTTAATATGGTGTAATATTCTATGTAATGATTCAGTATCTTCTTTATATTCATTTACTAATTCAATATCAAATTTAGTCCATATATTAAAATGATTTGAAGGACAATCTTTTTCATTAGGATAAATATTTATATCGTCATAAAATCTGATAGTAGGATTACATGTCATCCATTTTTTTATAAATGGTGATAATTCAATATTTCCTTCTGTTGTTTTTGTTTCATAATATTTATGTTCGTATGCGTCTTTAAAAGATACTGGTTTAAAAAATATAATTTCATTGTTTTCATATCTACAATATAAAGATTTATTTATAATTTTAAAATGTGTTTTATTAAATTCTTTATTTACTTCTTCAAAAGAAATACCATTTTGTATAGTAATGTTTACTTTATTATATTTTTTTTTAATTCTATCATATTTCTCTCTATTTTGTTTAGAATACCAGAATAAAGTAGAAATATTATAATCTATAAAAGTGGCTTTTTTTTCATAATCAAAGTCAAATTGCTCTTTTTTAAATTTTTTAGATTTCATAGAAATTTCTTCAGCTAAATCTTTAAAATTATATTTTTTTAATATAGATATAATTTTAATCCAATCTTCATAATTATCTATATGTTTTCTAGGAATATTTAAAACAATTTCTTCTAATTCATTATAATCACCTTTATATTCAGCATAAGCATATTGTAGTTCTTGTTTTAATTTTAATTCTTTTTTTTTGTTTTTATTTTTTACAAAATCAATAGGATAATCTTTAAAAATAGTTTTTAAATTTTCTTCTGTTAATTCATTTATTTCTTTGTTATATAAAGGTTTATCTATTTTCTCCCAAATATTATCATTTATAAAATCACCTTTTAAAGAATTAATACAATCTTGTTTACGAACTATTTTATCTTTTAAATCAAAATTAGAAATATAAAAATGAAAACCTATAGAATTGCCTTCTGTATAATATGTGTTCTGCAGGAAAGGATATAATGTATAAATGTCTTCTAATGGAATATCTTGGTCTATATCTATAACTAAACAAGGTTGATTATCTAAATGAATTCTACGTGCTATATAAAATTCCACATTATCCGGAATGTTTTTCTTTTCACATAATTCTAATATTTCTAAATCTTGATAATTTTTATTTATACCTATTGGGTGTTTTATTAATTTACCTTCTTTATTTTCACCTTGTAGATATACATAAATAAATTCATTTTTAAGTTCTAAATCGTCAATCAAATCCTCAATAGTTAATTTTTCCATATTATTTAAATTATTATTATTATAGACATTTTTTTTTGTTAGTAATTGTTTTTCCATATATAATATATTATGTTTTATTTTTTTAAATATTTTAAAACAATATATAAATCTTAAAAATTTTTATCTTGTTGTATAATAACTCCTCTTAATGTATTATTATCTTTTATTATAGCTACTTTATCGTCAATATCTTTATTCTTATGTTTTTTTTCTAAATTTATGTTTTCATTAAAATCTTTTATTTTAATTTTTGATTTTTTTGATTTCATATATATATACTTATATTTTTATAATTCATAATTAGTAAATTTAATAGGTCTATCCCAATCACCTTCAATTCCATATTCTTCAACCTCATTCCAAGACCACATATTTTTTTTTGATTTATAGTCTAATTTAATATAATCATAAATAAATTTATTAATTAATTTTTTATCTGTAATTTTTCTAGATAATATGTTATGTAATTTTTTAACACCACCTTTCATATTAACAATTCCAGCTAAAAATAAAACATAGAAAAATTCCATATCACCCTTTCCTTTACACATAGTCTTATTATCTTCTAGTATTTTATCTATTTTATTAAATTTTAACATATATCTATAGAAATTATTAAATTCGTCTTCTAGTGCGTCATATATGTCATGATCTACATTCATATATATATATGTTTTCATAATTTTAAAATACTTTTTAGAAAAAAGTAATATCAAAAATTTCGTTTTGCCTTTGCTTTTACAAAAGCATATTTAAAATCCCATTGCTATTTGAAATTCGTGTGCCGTAAGTCCTGATCTTTGAAATCTACTTCTATTATCTACTACTGGCTGTGGTGGTGCTTGTTGCTGAATAGGCTGTTTAGATTTCTTTTTTGTTTTTATAATTATAGGTTTTTTATATTTCTTTTTCTTTTTTATTACAATCTCTTCTTCACTAGAACTAGAACTTTCTTCTTCACTAGAAGATTCTTCTTCTTCACTAGAACTAGAAGAGCTTTCTTGAATAACAACTTTTTTCTTTCTTTTTGGTTTTACTACTACTTGCTCTTCTTCACTAGATTCTTCTTCAATTACAGTTTCTAAATTCTTTTGTTTTATTTCTTGTTTAATTTCTTTATTTACAGATTGTTTTTTTTCTGCTGGTTTATTACCTTGTTTTCTTTTTTCTATATTTGCTTGACGTGTAGCTCTCATTTTATCAAAACTTTCTTTTCTAGCTGGAGTCATTGTATAAGCTCTTTTTTGTTTTTTTTCTTCTTTATTTTGAGATATATTCTTTTCTAAATTATCTGATTTTCGTGTGATTGTTTTTTGTGTTAATTCAACTTCTTCTTCTTCAACTTCTTCATTTGGATTCATTTATATTATTATAATATATTATTTTTTTTAAATTTACGACATTTTTATTACATATACTCATCCGCAGTAATATACACAACCTATTAATTTATAATCTGTATCACCAGTAAAATTATAATCTTGTGTGGCTTTTCCTATTGTATAATTCTTCATAATACCGTCATTTTGTTTCATAGCTAATCCTTCTTTACTACTTGTTGTTAGTAAATCTCCATTAGATATATTACCATTTTCATTACATACTTTAATACCACCTTCTCCTACTGAATTTATAAATAATCTTTGTTTTTCTATTTTTTTATTTACAACTGACATAAATACACCAGCACCATATTCTCTTTGAGTATCTTTTGTTTCTACATTAGATATTATACCGTAGACTCTTTTATCTCTTACTTTATTACTTAATTCCACTATGGGTTGTGCGTCATTAACATTTATTATATCTGTGCTTGGGTCATCTTGTTTATTATCGTGTATTATACTATTATATTTACCAGTTGAAATTACAACTAATCCTATATAATTATCTATATTATCTATTATTGATTGATTTTCAGTAATACATCTGTGTTGCCCTGTGAAGTTCATTTTATCGTAAGCACCTTCATTCATAGATACATAACCCTGCGGATTTAAACTACCTAAAGCAGTCCCCCAATCCCAGTGGCAATCTCCACCCCCCCCCTGGTAAATATGCCACGTGTGGGCGTTTGTGATAGAAAAATCTACATTTTTAGTTAAATATACCCCTGTGTTTTGAGTATTCAAAATAGCTCCTGTTGCTATATATCCTTGAAATGTAGAATCACCATTTACTACGAATCTTGACCCAGCAGGAGTTCCTGAAATAGCACCTATATTTACATTAGTGCTTGTTCCTGCACTTGGGCTCAATGTGGAACTTGATAAAGTCCATTGTGTAGCTGTTGACGGAAACGCCCATTTACAAAAACCATTTGAGTCGCAAGTAAGCACTTGACCGTCAGAACCATTAGTGTCATTTAATTTTAATTTGAGCTGAGGGTCATTTGCGTCTGCTTGAGGATTAGAATTTACAACTTCTATTAATTTTTGATAATTCTGTTCTGAACCTCCATCCCAAGACCGAGCTGTTAAATTAAATACAGATACTCTTGAACCAGCTGAAGTATCAGAGCAATCAATAGTAATTTGACCTCCACGCACGGAGGTTGAACTTGTGTTTGTATTACCTAGTGCCACCCCACTACTAGTATTAGTGCCGAAGCTTGTATTGGTTTCTGTATCGTCAAGACAGGCTAAAGTGTGTCCGCTGGTTTTTGTGGGGATTGCGATAGTTGGTTGACTTGAACTTGTCCTAATTGTGGTTGATATTAAATCAGTCCAAGCTGGTATACCACTACTTAATGTTAAATAATGACCGTTAGTTCCTACTGCTAATTTAGCAATAGCAAGTGAGGCATCACCATAAAATATCTCTCCCTTTCCTATACCAGTAAATCCAGTCCCTCCTTTAGTCATAGCTATAGTTGTGGCGTTCCATGTTCCAGTTGCTATAGTGCCTAATTTTGTGATATTATTTCCTGTTCCGTCAAAAGTGGATATAGCTGTATTTTCAACATTACTTATATTTAAATAAGTTCTCATTTCAGTTGCGTTTTTTGACTCTAAACCATTAGAAGTAAAACACGCATATTCAGTAGAAGCTACACTTGAACTATCTATTTCAACTATTTTATTATCTGCTATACCAGTATCAATATAAGCATTTGTAATAGCTGTGGCGTTCCAAGTTCCTTGTGATACAGTCCCTAATTTTACGATATTATTTCCTGTTCCGTCAAAAGTGGATATAGCTGTATTTTCAACAAGATTTAAACTTAAATCTGTTTTAACTTCAGTATAACTTCTGCCCTCCACACCGACGGTTGTAAATTTAACATAATCATTATCAGTTGCGAATGAACTATCTACTTTTACTAAATCATTGTTTCCAATTCCAGTCAACTCACTAAATTTTATTTTTTTTAAAACTTCGTCAGATTGTTCCACTAAGAAATAATCAGTTGTATTAATATTTGTTTTTGTTGTTAATCCAGTAATATCTAAATTAATTGTATTACTTGTGCTATTAGTTGTCCCAGTTATTTTTATTCCAGTCCCTCCAGTGGTGCTTCCTGCAGCCAACATATAAATATTATTTCCTATACCAGATAAAGACCTACTCATTAATATAATATATTATTTATTTTTAATTATTTAAACTTTTTTGATTATATAAAAAAAAATGAAAACATTATTTAGATTTATATGCTGGTCTAATATTTAATAACGTATCTTTATATTTATCTATATAATTTTGTTCTTTTTGTTTTATGTTTTCAATTTCTATATTTTCTTCTAGTATTTCAAATTTCATATTATTAAAACCATTTTCTAATAAGTATTTATATAATTTCCTTTTATAACATCTTCTCATTTCGTATTTGTGGTCTGATATTCTTTTATTAAATCCTCTTGTTGTAGAACCAATATATTTAACTATATCATTATGTTTCATTAAATATATACAAGGTTTTAACATTATATATATATATTAAAACATTATATTTTTAAACAATACATAATAAGATATTAACATTTTTCAATTTCTATGTTATTTTTCATTATTTTATTATAACTATTACTAGCATTTTGTAATTTTAATTGAACTGTATAAGGTGTAGCAATTTTAGCACCGTGATAGAAATTATTAATATAATCAATAACACCCTTTCTTCCTAAAATTTTAGGTGATTTAACTTCATTATCATTTGACTTTATTATAACTATATAAGTCTTTGCTCTATGAGAAGGTTTATACATTTAATTATATATATATACATTGTTTTTTTTTTAAATATTTTAAAACAATATATATTTAAAATCTTAAAGTGAAAACACCTTCTTTGATTTTGGTTTGTGTTGGATCAGGACATTCAACTTTTTTATTAATCTTTTTTTGTTGTGATAATATTTTTTTCATTTCATTTTTATTAACTCTGTTTTTACATAATTGCCTACAATGAAAGTATACTATTTCGTCAGGCATAGATTTCCAACCGTCCTTTAGTTTTAAAACATTAAATAATCCTAAATGGTCTTGACGTTTCAATAATAAATCTATTATAAAATTACATTTTCCTTCGTCGTCATATAAATATTGTAATGAACCAAAATATTCACTTTCTTCACAATATTTTTCTACATTTTCATTAACTTTTATATTAGTATCAGATTCATAATCAACTCTATTAATATATTTATTAAATGTGTTTTCATAATCAGTTTTTTTTACAGATAGTATATTTTCTGTAAAGATTTCGTGTTTATTCATAATATTATACAAATATAAAAATTACAAATTTTATACTTAATCATAGCCTTCAATTCTCATTATAAGAGTCCATATATTAGCACCTAAATCTATGCTAGTATTATCTGCGTCTGTTATTCTTATATTTACGTCCCCAAAAGGAGCATTGCCTATATGAATCGGACCTGATTGGTCTGGTCTTACTTCTAAAGTTATATCTCCACTTTGTATAACACACGCATTCAATAATATTGTATTTAATGAACCTGTTGAACTATCATAACTATTTATTTGTGAAGAAGTTTCTAATCTAACATTAATAATATCTGATATGGTTAAACTTGCTGTTGTCAAATGGAAACTTTCAACATATAATAAAATTTTAGAAACACTTGTTCCTAATAGATTATTAGGCATAACAACAGTAAATCTAGCATTATCAGTTGTTCCACTAATTTTATCTTCACTATTTAAATAAATTCTACTAGTATAAATCTTTTCATTCATACCACAACCCATTATATAATATTATATATATATTATTTTTTTCCTTTTACATTTTTATTTTTTTTTAGGTTTCATTTTAACATTTTTTATAGCTTTTTTTATATCTTTACTAACACCTCCAAAATAAGTAGGACTCCCTTTTTTTTTAGGTTTAGCTTTTACTTTTTTAGCTTTTGCTTTAGCATCTTCAGCCATTTTTTTAAATTCTCTATTAAGTTTTCTTGTTCCTAATACGTCCGGACCTTGATATTTTGAACCACCACCTCCCATTATATATTATATTATATTATTTTTTTTTTTTAGGTTTAGGTTTAATAGGTTTAATTTTTTGTATAGGTTTAATTCCATATTTCTTTTTAAATTTCTCTATTTCTTTACTTTTTTTATTCATTGCTTTTTGTAATTCTTTTGCTAAATCTACCATTATAATATTATATTATATTATTTTTTTTTTTTTTTTTTTTTTTTTTTTCTTTATTTTTTTCC
>Ga0181407_1000857_pt1 | contig 10086 bp, 10 predicted proteins | sample 30SPOviralmetaG_FD_130136 | JGI IMG/M metagenome (GOLD analysis project Ga0181407, IMG submission 130136) | Marine viral communities from the oligotrophic San Pedro Time Series (SPOT) site, San Pedro Channel, CA, USA - 30 SPOT_SRF_2012-01-26 | ecosystem: Environmental > Aquatic > Marine > Strait...
GAACTGCCAATCTCTAAACGCTCAACACCACCAGTGGTGACATTCACCTTATCTGCTGCACTACTGAACAGACCACTATCAGTCCCCCCTAACTGAAGGGAGGAAGTAGCAGCTGAACCATCAGCTAAATTAACAGTAAGCCCAGTTGAAAGCTTCGAAGTAGTGACGGTCGCATCACCAGGAGTATTAGTATCAGTTACGTCGCCCTGGATGACACCAAAGAAATCAAGGCTCGCTGCAGGAGCCGTGGTAAAAGTAATCTGATTACCTGCGATGGTGAAATCAGTGAGAGGGTTCTGGATTACACCACCAACTGAAATCCACAGCTGGAGGGCACTGCCAACACTTACGTTCTGACTTGCAATCTGTAACGTAAATGTCGTCTGGCTCCCGTTAAAGCCACTGGAAATGTCGTCTAACTTACGGTTCTGGCCACGAACCAGCTGCTTTCCAATGTAAGGCACTTTCTAACTACATCTAGATAGATCTATTCTAAAGGTCTTATTCTTGTCAATAAAAAACCACCCCTTGAAGAGGTGGTTCAAACTATCAGGCTGCACCACCTCGAGTGACTGCATCATTAAGAGGATCGAGGTCTTCACTCGTCCAGTAGGTTTTAGCAACCATCAACTGCAGGTGTTCGACATTGCGAGCAACTGTTGCTGTTTCTTCTTCGGTACGGCTGGACAGATCCATCAAGGTGTTGATGACAGTGACGGAATCAAGAGCTGCAGAATAGTTTTGGGCAATTTCTGCAGCAGTCAGAGTTTCTTCGGGCATTGTTTTGTAAGAAGTGGGGGTTAGATGCCTGCAGCATCAAGCCTAGCGGTAAGCGCGGCATTTTCTGCAGCAAGATCTTTGATAGCCGTCAGCATGTGCCAGAACACTTCATCCTGCTGAACTTGTTTAACGCCGTTGTCGTCTGTTGCGACAGCCGTAGGAATAATAGCTTCAAGCTCTTGGGCAATGACACCGACTTGAACACCTGTTTTTGGGATGGTGTAAAGGTCAATGTTGCTTTGCAGCTCTTCATCTGTAATTTCTGAAGCTGTTCTGTATTCAAAATTGCGAACAACAATTTGCTTGATTGTGTCAAGACCAATTGTGCAATCAACAATGTTTTTCTTGAGGCGACGGTCAGAAGTTGTATTCCATGCTGAAGTGTTGCCTGTGTTATAAACGCCACTATCACCAACAACCCGGAAAGTGTTATTGGAGGCAAACGTTGATATACCCTCCCCGAGAGCTATAGAACGCTGCCTGCTACTGCTGTCAACATCAGCGTCAGCACCAATGCAAACATTGTTAACGCCAACAGTAAGTCCGTCACCTGCTTGGTACCCAACGCAAGTGTTTTTACTGCCAGTGGTGAGGTTAACAAGGCTATTTCGTCCAACCGCTGTGCTGCCAGTACCAGTAGTGTTGTAATACATGCACTGATACCCAACTGCTGTGTTGGCATTAACAGTAGTATTTGAATAAAGAGCAGATACTCCTAAAGCTGTGTTAGCGTCACCAGTGGTGTTGGTACGAAGAGAATTATTTCCGAAAGCAGAGTTTAACGTTCCTGTGGTGTTGCTAAGCATGGCTGTATAGCCAACAGCCGTATTATGGTTTGCCGTAGTGTTGTTCTGGAGAGCACTTCTTCCAACCGCAACGTTCTCAAGTCCAGTAGTATTAGACAGAAGAGAATATAAACCGTTAGCTACACAGTCAGAGCCTGTAGTGTTGAGATATAGAGCTTGATATCCGGTAGCCGTGTTGTTTCCACCAGTAGTGGTGGTGTAGGAAGATTGATATCCAACAGACACGTTGTTAGAGCCGGTGGTGTTGGCACTGAGAGCCTGTCGCCCAACAGCTACGTTGTGACTAGCAGTGGTGTTGCTATTAAGAGCCTCTCGTCCAACGGCTACGTTGCTATTGCCAGTGGTGTTGGTCCGGAGAGTTTCTCGTCCGATAGCTACATTATTGCTACCAGTGGTATTGGAATAAAGAGCTTGGTATCCGACAGCTTCGCTGCTACCGCCAGTGGTGTTGCTACGGAAAGATTCGTATCCGACACTGTTATTTTGAGCCCCAGTAGTGTTGGATTGAAGAGCTGACAAGCCGACAGCAACGTTATTACTCGCCGTAGTGTTGTCACGGAGAGCTTGCAAGCCGACAGCTACGTTGCTAGATCCAGTAGTGTTGCCATAAAGAGCACGGTATCCAGTAGCTGTGTTATTAGCTCCAGTGGTGTTTGCTGTTAAAGATTGATAACCAACAGCGGTGTTGTTATTAGCGGTGGTATTTGCATCAAGTGCTTCCGCACCGACAGCTACGTTGCTAGCGCCAGTGGTGTTTGCCTGGAGAGCACTGGCTCCGGTAGCTGTGTTTAGAGCGCCAGTAGTGTTGAAAACGAGAGCATTGGATCCAGTAGCTGTGTTGTTACTAGCAGTGGTGTTGGTATAAAGAGCATTTTGACCAGTAGCTGTGTTAGTAGAGCCAGTGGTGTTGCTAAAGAGGGCTTGGTATCCACAAGCTGTGTTTTCATTGGCAGTAGTGTTAAGAACAAGTGCGTTATGGCCGACAGCAACATTTTTATCTCCTGTCGTGTTAGCACCTAAAGCACCTTTACCTAAAGCACTATTACTAAACCCTTCAGTGTTTGCTGTTAAAGATTGATAACCAACAGCAGTGTTATTGCTTGCGGTTGTGTTTGCACCTAAAGCATCATATCCAACCGCAGTATTACTGTTTCCAGTGGTATTTGCATCAAGAGCTTGAGCGCCGATTGCAGTGTTTTGCGATCCAGTAGTGTTCGAGAACATTGCTTGAACACCAACAGCGGTTAAATAAGCTCCAGTAGTATTAGTGCCGCAAGTTTGCCAGCCAACGGCAGTGTTGCTTGCACCAGTGTTATTTGTTAATGAGTTATAACCGATAGCAACATGATTGCTTGCGGTCGTATTCGCATCAAGAGCATTTGCACCAACAGCTACGTTTTGCGTGCCAGTGGTGTTTGCATCCATCGCCGCATAACCAACAGCAGTGTTGTTTTCTGCTGAAGTGTTTGAGTCAAGTGCTTGTGCCCCAAGTGCAGTGTTTTTTGCGCCTGTACTTACTTTTAACGCATCATGACCGACTGCGGTGCTGTTGTTTGATCCAGTGTTTGCACTAAGAGCATCTTGTCCAACAGCAGTGTTGCTATCTCCAGAAGTGTTTGCAGTTAGTGCTTCATCACCAATCGCCGTATTATTTGCGCCTGTTGTATTTGCATCCAGCGCGTTGTTGCCAACAACCGTATTCGTCGCAACGTCACCCGCTCCACGGCCAACGGTTGCACCGTGAATTAAAGCGTCTCCACCATCAACATCGAGAAGTGCTGAAGGAGTTGCAGTAGAGATACCTATCCTGTCATTGCCTGCATCAATGTGAAGAAGGTTGGCATCACCATTTCCTTCAACGCGGAAATCTAAATCATTACTTGCATCGTTAAATACAATTTCTGCGCTGCCAAACGAAGCACGCTCAACACCACCTGTCGTGATAATAATTTCGTCAGACGCAGGACGTGCAAGACCTGTGTTCGTATCTGACGTGAAAAATATGCTTGGACTAGCAGCAGATCCGTCAGCAAAGCCACTGCTCAGGCCAGTAGCACTAAATACACCAACCTCAGTACCAGCACATGCAATGCCAATCTCATTAGCTGCTTTAGAGAAGAACCCAGTATCTTTGTCCGTGACGAAGGTAATCGACGGGGCAGTATTACTGCCTGCAGGGAAATCAACACCTACATTGACATAATCAGCGCCAGCAAGAATTACACCAAAAAAGCTTGCACCACCTGATGGAGCTGAGCTAAATACAATATTACCGCCGCTTAGATTAAAACCAGAAGAACCTGTAGGATCAGGCTCCTGAATAACACCAGCGATTGAAATTAAACATTGCTGGGGGTTAATTGGTAAAGGTACAGGTGCTGCGCCACCTACTTGTAGGGCAAAACTTGTAACACTGCCATTGAAAGAAGAACTAATATCATCAATGATCAGATAACTTTGAAAAGCTACCTCAAGGTCGTTACCGATGTAAGCCATTTAAAATTTTTACAGACTGGGCTGGACAGGCCAACTGATATCTTCTAATCTAGCAGCCTGATAAGTTTGAGGAAGATCACGAAGTGCTTGTCTGTATGCAGCCCAAGCAGCCTGATCAATAGTAGAACCTGGGGTCATCACCCAGTCAGTGGAACGTAAAAGAGCGTCTCTTTTCTGTCTTACTACACGCCAAGAAGAATCTTCCTGCGAAAGAATTGCGACGGGATTAAGAAGAGCCTCCAGCTCCTCTACACGAAGAGTTAACGCCTTTACTAATTCTGTGGCCTCATTAGTTGTTAAACCCATGACCTATTAAGGAGTCTGCTCTAAGTAACTAATTGATAAGTCTAAAGATGTTGCTGTATTGCTACGTGCTCTAAGCACATCATTTGATTCAAGAATAATTTTTGACCCTGCAATCACCTCGAGGGTAGAGCCAGCAGGCACTGGAGCATTCCGAATTAGATAAACATCGTCGCCGGTGTTTGTGACCAAATAAATATCAACATCAGCGCTACTACTGGCTTTATTCGAAACAAGACAGCTAAGCAAAACCAAGGTTGCAGTGTTTCCTGCAGTAAGAACGTTAGTTGCGGCATCCGTGATTACCGTAGTAACGAGGCTTGACTTGGTGTCGATTTTAAAAGTGTTTGCCATATTATCCTAAGGCGACAATCAGAGCTAGGTTTTCGGATGAATCGAATGCACCGCTTACTGTCAAACTTCCAGTAATCGTGACATTACCAGGTACGCTAATAGCGCCAGCTGAATCTATTGTAAGCCTAGCAACACCACCCGTCACGAATGACACTTGGTCAGGTCCCGGTGAAATAATGCCGGTGTTGGGATCAGAGGCAAATTTTAAAGCGCAACTGCTTAGTGAGCCTAAAGCAAGTTGAGAGTTGCTCCCATTATCTCTGAGAAGAGGAAAGCCTCCTGCTGTTACTGCATCGTGTATTACGCATGCATTCTTATCAGTGTCGACAGTAACTTCACCAGCAGCGCCTGTAAAGACTGAATGCTGGACAGTTGTGCCTCTGCGAAATTGTACTTGGGTTGCCATAGATCTATCCTAATGCAACTGCAATTGCGGTAGCAAAATCTTCTGTAGCGATTGTTCCGCTCGAATTAGGAACGGTCATCGTCCGAGTTGTCGAGGATGCTATACCAGAACACTCGAAAGCAAGTTGTTTTGTGTTGTCTGAGTTATCTCTAACTCTAAAGCCACTATCGTTAGTTACCACTGCAGCTGAAGTTACTGATGTCAAGCCTGCAATAGTGGTGGCTGAACTACCTAAAGCAATTGAGGTAGAGCCAACTGTTACTGTGGAGTTTGCTAGTTGAGAATTAGGTATTGCATTTGTACCGAACTCCCCTGTTGAACTGTTATACGAAAGTCCCGATCCAGATGCCACACTTAGATGAGCACGCACTTCACTAGCACTCGGACCTGTGTAAGTTATTACTCCTGTCGAATTGTTATAAGCAAGACTGCCATCACCTCCGGAATCAGTGACTGAGATTTCACCTCTTATGTTTGCAGCTGTAACTTTTGTATAAGTAAAAGCACCTGTTGAATTGTTATACGCTAAAGATCCATGGCCCGTTCCGCTGTTACTTGCACTTAAAGAGGTGAGCAGCGCTACAGTGCCACCGGCATCTGGAAAAAGTATTGAACGATCTGCAGTGGCATTCGTTACTGAAATAGTTGTTTCATTCGCATCAGCACTAGAACCTTCGAATGTAATGCCAGAGGAATTTAGAAGAATCCCGTTTGCTGCATCTGCTGCACCAACTCGTACGGTAGTTGTACCTTCAAGTGTGGTAGATGTGAGTGACGTAAGACCAGCAACCGTGGTTGCGGTGGCACCAAGTGAAATACTTGTCGAACCGACCGTTAACGAGCTGTTAGCTAGCTGGCTATTTGGTATTGCACTTGTACCAAATTCTCCTGATCCGTTGTTATACGTAAGTCCTGATCCAGATGCAACACTTAAATGAGCACGTACTTCACTTGCACTAGGTCCTGTATAAGTAATTACACCGGTGCTTGAGTTGTAAGCAAGAGACCCATCACCTCCGGAATCAGTAACAGATATTGCACCTCTTGCTCTGGCATTTGTAAAGTACTGATTAGTACCTTCAGACAGATCAGAAGTACTATTTCCAGCAAGATTTAACTTATCCGAAGAGGTGTTCAGCTCCTGGATAAACCCTGAATTAAGGATTAATGAGTTTTTTGTTGCCATGGATCTATCCTATCAGTGGTAAAAATTAACTCAGAAGAATCGGAGGTTCTAATTGAATGATTAAGTTCGCTGTTGTAGACGCCTCACCTACTCTCACCAGATATTGTCCAGCTGTCGATGGTGGTGTTGCCGTTATACCCCCGTAGCCTGTAGCAAGGTAAAACGGATCTCCTGCATCTAAACCAGAAGTAGCGAGGACACCAACCGTAAGAACACGCACTTCTTCGCCTGTATTCTTTGCGGTCTGAGCAAAGCCGACAACAGTAGCTTCATCAAGCGTTCCTGCAGCTCGCGCTAAACCAACCTTGCCATCTGAAGAACGTGAATAAAGAGCTGCACCCTGAGTCACATTTTCAAATGCTAAAGCACCAAAACCAGCGACTGCATAGACAGTTTTACCTGCCATGGTGTCTTTCAAGTCAATAAGTACTTGAGTAAAACCCTCAGCGTTTGAAGAGTATGGTTCGTAATTACTGACTCCTGCCATCAGTTCAGTCTCATTGGAGGCTCAAGTTGAATGCTAAATTCAGATGTAGTTGCTCCTTCACCAACACGTGCTACAAATTCACCAGATCCTGTAGGTGGCGATGTGGCTATGGCTCCAGGCGTCGTGCTGAGAAAGTACACATCGCCGGGGTCGATAGCGCTTGGATAATCAAGCAATCCAGCAACAAGGACTTTTACAGTTGCACCTGATGCCGCAGCGTCATCTGCGAAACCAACAACAAGAGCTTCGTCCTGTGTGCCATCAGCCTGCGCTTTACCTACTTGACCATCACTACTCCTCATATACAGCGCGTCACCGTCAGACACGGCCTCGAAAGTGGTGGCGTCAAAACCGATCCTTTCCGGCGCAAATACAGGAAAACCTTCTTTTAGATCAATAACTGCATCAACCAAGCCACGATAGTTTGGCTCGTAAGGTTGCCGAGTCATTGTAAAGGCATTGGCAGTCATTAGGTCTACTAAGACTGCAATTGCGCCTTCTATATTGGGCTCATAGCCGGTTGCCATATTTCAACCCTATAATTAATAATTCTAAATTGTTTGACCCTTTAGAATAGACAGATAAGAGAAGCAAGCATGTCACCTGAATTGATAACTGCTGTAATCACAGGTGGCATTGGCGCCTTTACGGGACTTTCGCGTGCCTTGAACAATTTTAACAAGAAAATCGAAAAACGCTTTGAACGTCTTGAAAAGGATTACGATTCTCTTTATGACAAAATCACAAAAGAATATGTGCTGAAAGAAGATTTCAGACGTGAAATTGGGTCAGTGCATACCAAGCTTGACCGAATACTGGACCACTTACTATCTCGTTAGAGTGTCACCCAGGCAGCAGCATCTGCGTCATACATAAGAAAATTAGAGGCGGCGCTGTCATAGTGAAGCTGACCATCGACAGGACTTGTAGGTTGGCCTGCACTTCTTGATACAACAGCCTTCACCGTCTTAAAGCTGGTGCCATCATTAATTTTAAGTATCTGCGTACTTGCTGTATCCAGCCAGGACTCACCTTTACTGTTACTTGTGAAGCCTACACCAGAGGCATTGGGTGCTGTAGCTCCTACAAAGGTTGGGCCTGCTTTGATTAAACCAGTGCCTGAATCTTTGAAAAATAGACCTGGCTCTCCTACATTTGTATTGATAGCAAGTTCACCGTCACCAAGTCTTGTGGGAAACGGGCGGTCTCTTAAAACTGAGGAGCGTCTGGAGAGTATTTGTACGGACATTTAAGTATTGATGTATGCACCAGCATCAACTATTCTATCTTGATCAGTCAATGGGCTGTAAGTACTGGCTTCAATCTTCACAACGGATGCTGTGCTTTCTGTCGGAATACCGCTGAGATATTCTCCTCCCTCCACAAAACCTTGCTCAAATTCATCGGTGTACTCACTCAAAGGTTGGTCAATCAATCCAAATTTAGCGTTCTCAATTACCTCAGGTTGTAGGTTGAAAAGCTTGTTCACCAGCTGCGCAAACCTACTAGTCGTGTTAAAAACAGTACCTGCTCGGTCAAGCAAGCCTTGAGCGTTACGTCTAATATCGTCTGTCAATAACATCGAAGGTGCCGAAGCTCTAAAGTCAGCAACATCTTCAGGATTATTGTTCTGCCCTGTGATGTTTTGCGTTCCAGCCCAGCCAAAAAACTGCCTATCAAGCACATATTTCTCAGCTGCTTCTTTTAATTTGATTGATTCTTTTTCAAAGTTTTTGTAGAAAGTTTGTAAACCTTTGCCAACAGGTTGATCACTTGGTTCTAAAAGCCAGGTCCCTACATACTCATGTGGTTGAAGGTTTGAAACATCACAATATCCTGCTGTCGTATCGCTGAATGGGTAGACAATTACAAATATATTAGAGTCTGTGACTGACGAAACTACATAATCTCCACTAAGGGCTGCTCCGCTGGTGAAAGTAATTTTTACGCGCTGATTCTGCTCTAACCCGTGGTCAACTGCATTGATTGTGATGTTAGGACCACTCTGTGTGTATGACGAAGACAATGAAATCGGTTGCCCGCCTTCATCATGAATCAAAGCCCACATGGAGGCATATATATGTTTACACCAACGGGGCTGATAGTAAAGCAGTGTTTGAGATGCAAACTCCGCTGTATCTTCGTACTCTGGTATTTGGTAAAAATTGTTTACAGTTGTATAGCCAAAATCTTCAAAAACACCTGGATTGTCCCTGCTATTACTAAGCTCATTGTTTTTATTTATTGTCTGTCCTGGGCTTAAGTTCTGCACAGGTGTAACAGGAAACTTCTTTTTATTTTTATCTGAAAAAAGATTGTATCCTCTTCTTTTTGTATAGTCTTGACAGCTACACTGCCATCTCAATTCAGTGGTAAGGTATCTCCCAACTGTAAATCCTCGGTGAGCTGGGACAACTGTGGCAGTCTGTCCTGATATGGTTTTAGCCCCGTAGCTATCTTTACGTTGAAAAATTATTTCCTTTGTTGTCGCATCAGAACCTGTGACCGTGAAACCAACATAATCAGTGTAATCAAATCCTCTTATAAGACGATTGACTTTTACATTGCCGCTCGTAGAACTACTCGTAATAGTTAAGAAAGTAAAAGTAGTTGTTGAGGTGACAGTAATTGAATAACGACCTGATGGTACATCTCCGGTAGAAACATCTAGAAATACTTTGTTGCCAGTAGCAAGACCATGAGCAGAGCTTGTGGTAACTGTTACTGTCGAGGCAAGTCTGCTATATGTCGAATCAATACCAGGATCGCGTTCGACAATACGGTCAGTCATTCGCTCATCCTTCAAAAGACTGATCTGCTCAGGTAGTTCGCGAAGCTTTACCCTGGTGTTAGTCCACCTTGTATCAGTAAAAATCGTCGATAAGTAATAAGTAACGTTGCCACTTGTCGTAGCAGAGGTCGCTGCTGTCAGCGTAAATGTATTCTGCGTCCTAGAAACAATCGTCAAGGTGTCATCAGTAGCTGAACCTGTTGTGAAGTCCAGATATATTTGGTCACCTATAAAATAATTATGATTTGACTTCGTAACAGTGATGGTAGTCCCTGCTTGTGCGTAAGTCGCACCTACGCCAGCCGATAAATAACGTACTTCCTCTATAGGAATGCCAATATCGTAAAAAGAAAACGAATTTGTATCACGCATCCCTACCAGCTGCTCACCTATCTCATTGCTTGCTGATGGATACGTGAAAAGGCGAGCAGGAACAAAGATTCCTGGGAATTGTTGGAACGAAAAGTATAAACGATA
>Ga0181407_1000859_pt1 | contig 10077 bp, 9 predicted proteins | sample 30SPOviralmetaG_FD_130136 | JGI IMG/M metagenome (GOLD analysis project Ga0181407, IMG submission 130136) | Marine viral communities from the oligotrophic San Pedro Time Series (SPOT) site, San Pedro Channel, CA, USA - 30 SPOT_SRF_2012-01-26 | ecosystem: Environmental > Aquatic > Marine > Strait...
ACTTCAATGTTCTCTAAAAATCCTGCTGCTTTAGGTAAAGAAACCTCAATGCCCTTTATTACTGTACCATGAGTAGCGGGGTAAAACGCATTATTAACTTCAGGCATTCCTATGACCGATGGTGAGCTGCTTAAGGCTATAGCAAACGCATCATCCCCTCCTAGTCTATCGGGATGTGGGAATAACATAACCCAACCAACTCCTATCGCTCCTTTTTCTAATAGCTTCGTATGTATGTTGGCTAAACTTTCTCTTGGTAGAGGATAACCACCTTCCGCATCTAAGTCTTCTTCAGTAATATTTAAAATGCTAAAATAGCCGGTAGGGTCGGGAGTCTCTATAAAGACATCAAAGGTTTTTAATTTTAAAACCTGTAAAGGAACTGCATTAAACAATAAGGGAAGAGTCAACAAGCCAATCAAAGGTAAAGACCATTTCATATTAGTTTCCTTGTGTTATAGTAATTTGTGATGAGCCACCGCCATTTACAACTATCTGTGTACTCTTACCATTCTGTACTAAGATAAAGGTATAGGAGTTGCTTTTGTCTAAGTCTAGTCTTACTGTATCTTCTAAAGATTTATAGAACGTAATGACTGTATCTGTCATAAACGTATTAATTTGTGTTTCTTGGTCAAAACCAAAGGTCGTTCCTTTTAAATCTATGTCAGCTTTTAAAAGTGTTTTGGTTGTATCTAGTTCATTTACTTCTTCAATAACATTTAAAAGGTCTTCTAAGAAATTTACATCTAAATAGTTTATATCTAACTCGGTGAACTCTAGTTCATCTTCTCCTAAGTAATCTTTTTCTAACTCTTCAAACTCTAAGTAGTCTATGTCTAATAGATTGTCGGTCTTTACTTCTGCAGAACTAGACTCTAAACCTTGTACTTCTCGTGGAGCACTTACTATTAACATGTTGTCAATGAGTTCTAAGGTTAAGTCCAGAATAACTGGATTGCTAGGAGCAGTCTCAAACATAGAAACTGTTGTAGCTTGATAGGGTTTATTTAAAATAACTTGACCCATAGCAGTACTGACCACTATCTCTCCAGATGGTAGTCCGTCTTCTTTAGGTAATAAAATAATTAAAGACCTTCCTAATTCATCTACAGTCACTGTGAAATCAGTGCCTCTTATTCCTACCGTTGCAGAAGGAGTTTGAATTAGAATGTTTTCTTTTTTAATTGTAGACAGTTTGCCCGTAATAAAACGTGCGGTTCCACTAGCGAACTGTAGAGCCATCTTAGATTTAGATGGGTCCGGGTCATAGATAAATTCATCTATAACTAATTCTGAATGCTCAGTCAAACGAACTTGACTGTCATCTAGAAATGTAATGCCTAATCTTCCGTTTGAAGTTTGAACATTATCAAAACTATTTATATCAAAGGATAAAGCAGCATTATAGGTATTATCTCTAATAACCCTGCCCGAACCTTCTAGTTCTGTAATGCTTCCTATATCAGCATGAAGTGGACGTACCACCATCAGACTGAACAACACAGACAGTACCACTACTACCTGTAGAAAGAATTTTAAGCCAATCATTATCTAATGTACTTTGTTGTTCTATATTAAATGTTCTTGAACTTCCAGTTTGGTCTAAGTAGAAGTAACCTCCGGCATAACCATCACCATCGAAAGTTACGTTGTTTGAATCACCATCAATATCTACATAGCTTGTACCTGAATCGTAATCAATATCAAAGTCTAGTGTATTACTATCGCCTTGTATTATCCAATCTAAATCAGTACTGCTTGCCATGTCTGCTGTTGCTAGGTCTAAAGTAAAAGTATTACTTGTACCTGTTACATCTACATTTAAGTTTGAGCTGTCTGCTCCATGAGTATTTGTTGGGTCAACCTGTATATTAAACGTGTTGCTATCTCCATCAAACTCAAAGAAGCCTACCAAACTATCAGCCAACATATCTCCAAGAAATTTATTTGAGTCACCTATTTGATTTATGTCTAGTGTCATACTAGTACCATCTAAATCTAAAGCTGTCATGCTTCCTGCTGAAGCGTCAACACCACCAATGATGTTACCTGAACCTAACTGCTCTAAATCTATATTGGCTGTAGCTCCTGACTGCTCTACGAATATCTCGTTGTCAGCCCCGAATGCCAATGCACTCGCCACAATCAATAGGCTTAATAATTGTTTCTTCATATTTCCAATAGCCCCTTTCTATTCCTGTTTCTATTATATTTAAAACACCTGTCTCTACTGCTCTTTGCAAAGCTATAGATACAGATTCGTTTTCTGTAAAACCTCCTTCCACTTCAACAAGCTCAGTACCTAGTTCTATGAATCTAAATATGTCTTGTGAAAGTCCTACAGATAAAATACTCTTAGAGACTAAAACCTCTATTAATACTTCTCCAGTACTTACAGAAACCAATCTTAGTGAAATGCTTACGGTATCTTCCCGGTATTGTTTACTTGTGCCTATTCCTAAATACCGAGCTCCGAGCCCACCACTTGTACGGTTTGTATCATAACTAACAACACCGCCCTGAACTAATAACCCTGCAAATAATAAAGGCTTTAGTTGATTATCCTCTTTAAATTCTTTTCTTGTTGTTCTTATAAGTTGTCTTTCTTTTGTAAGGTCATCCAGTCCTACTCGTTCTACAACTTTAAAGAACTCACCATTAGCAGCATGCTTAAAAGCCCTGATTAAAAATGCTTCAGGAGCTTGTGTAATAGCTGTACTAAATAAAGCAAACTCACTGTTACTCTTACGTTGCCCTGTCAAGTCTTTGAAGCTATTAGGGTAAACAGCAATGGTTGGTTTATTTATAGCTGCCGGTAAATCTTTTAATTCTTTTGACTGTAAATCTAATACAGATGATTCTTGTATAACTATGTTGGGTATACCACCTGTAGTTAATAATGAATCATACTTTAGTGCACAACTAGAAAGTAAAAGACCCAATAGGCAAAGTGATAATTGTTTCATTCCCTTCTGCATCCGTTATTTTTAGTGTGATATATTCCCCATCTGATTCATATTCAATGATGTTACCTTCTAGTTCTACTTGTCCTGAGTCAGAAGGATTCTCTCCAAATAAATTTTCTACTAACTGCCTAGATAACTGTGCGTATATTCTAGACTCTAAGTTTCTAATAAATCTAGCAAGTGTTGTGTTCTTTGCTTCTCTTGCAAGCTCATCTTGGTAAGCTTCTATTTCGGCTTTGACTGCTTCTTTTCTATTGAACTCTTGGTTTTCTATTGTGAGGTAATGAGAGCTTGTATTGTTACCTGAAAAACTAGGGTTCTTAAACTTGTGTACCATTTGGTCTGCTTTTGCATCTACAGCAATAACAAGAATTACTACGATTAAACCAAAAATAGCCAACCCTTTATCAAATATAGTCATTAGTCTTTCCTTTGGTCATCTCTATCTGCTTTAGCTATCTTATTACTATCTATAAGTTGAGGTACTCCTAGTATAGTTTTAATAAGTGTATCTTGTCTTATAATCTCGTTGTCTAAACTACGTACTCTATCTATAAGAGCTACTAAGATACCGTGTTGTGAATCTAACTTAGTACCTAATCGTAATTCCATTTGTTCTATTTGGTCCGCTACTTTGTCATCAAGTACATCTAGCTTAGTCTCCATACCATCAATGATACGGTTAATAAGTTTCCATATAAAGAAACCTAATCCTAATGCAGCAGCAATTGGAAAACCAACTTCATTAATAAATTGAATTGCTTGTTCCATATTTTAAGGTGCAAGTTCCCTGTGAAGCTAACAATAGCGTTCTTTAAAATCCTTCTTAAGTTTTAGTAGGGGTTAGAAAAAGTAATAGTATGCCGAAACTATTACATATGCCCAACCAACAATACATACAACGCAGACACTACTGGTCACTGCTTTCAGTTGATTTACACTCCTTTTTATTAAATTCATTCCATCTTAGGAATTTCTTGGTTTCTAAATCCCAAAATAATCCTTTATAACAATTATCTTGAGAGTCTTCTTCTTCGTCTGCGAGTCCGTACCAATTCCATCGTCCGTCTGCAATAACGTCTTTTATTTTCTGTTTCATTAATCTTGTTTATGTGATGCTCCAAAATAGAAGCTAACAATAGCTGATGCTAGACCACCTAGGTATCCTAAAATTAAATTGACTAATGCCTCTGAGTTGGCTTCTGGGGGCTGCAGGGTTATAAGAAATATATAACCTAAGAATCCACCTACTGTAGCCATGCCCATGATACGTGCTGTCCAATCTTTACTAAACTTTCCTCTAGCATCTTGTATATCTGCTGTCTCAAGTTTAAATACATCCACATCAAGTTCTTTCATCTTAACTTCAAATTCTTGTTCAACTTTTTTAAGCTCAAGCATCTGTTCAGGTGTAGCTTCTTGTATAGCCTTTTCAATCGCTTTAGGATTGTTAGGGACTCCAAGTACATCTGCTATCATATTAGCTGCCATGCCTCCCATAGGACCGCCTAATGCAGTACCTATTGTAGGTGCTACTGCTCCTACTAAACTTTTTAACATATCTTTCATTCTTCGTCCTTATATATTTCTGCCATGAGGTCTTCAAACATATTTCTGAAATCGTCTAAAGACATAAAGGGCATGTCTTGTTTTACTTGGTGGATGCAATACTGTCTATAGCATGCTTCGAGTTGGTCTTCTAGATATAGAATCATACTACATTATACAGGTAAAATTAAGAGTTGTCAAGACCAGTTATTCGTTGTTCTACATAGGGATATAATTCTATAATTTTATCTATGTAATCTGGGTCAGTTGCATAATTTGTACTTTCCCTATATCCTCCGTTTTCTTTAGATTGTAAATGTTTTGTAGCTTCTTTAATATTTCCTTGAGTTAATTCATTAAGAACTTGTGGGTATTCCCTAGCCATTAAAGTATTATAATGTTGTACATTTTTTTGCACAGACTCCTTAGATAAATCTACAAATTTTTCATCTGTTAAAGCTAATTCCTCACCTTCTAATTCTCTAGTCCTAACTGTTTTAGATTTTTCACCTTTTCTAGCTTTAATGCCATATAGATTACCGCCTGTTTTTTTACCCCATCCAGTTTCTTGAACTGCTTGAGTTGCTGCAAATATTGGATTAGGATGATTTTCTTGTTTAGCAACATCATAAATTAAATTAACAAATTTTCTTTTTCCTTCTTCATCATCAGTAATATTATATTCAGATATAATTTGTTCACCAACAATATCTAAAACAACTTCTTTCAGAGGTCTTTTAACTTTACCGGCATCATTAAAACCAAGTCTATCCATTTCTTCTTGATAAGGCTCACCGGTAAATTTATTTATTCTGTCTGCCGGGTCTTCTTTTGTAAACGGAACTTCTTCGCCACCTTCTACTAAACCGCCTGTTACAAATGTTTGTCTTTCTTCGTAAGGTTGTCCAGTAAAAGGGTCAACATTTATAGGACCACCCATGTTTCTCAATATTCTAGGTGTGGTATCGTCTGCGGTTTCTCTACCAGTAAAGACATCTGTACCGGCTCTAATTGTCCCTCTAATGCTTTTAGTAGCTTCTTTAGCTGCTTTTTGCATAGGAGTATAAGGGTCTCTAAAACCTGTGTATTCTTCCATGATATCTCCGACAGTTCTATCAAAGATGTTTTTTGTTCCTATTAGTGGAGCTTTACGAGCTGCTGTTTCTAACAAACCTCTATTGTAAAATGCAAGACCTATAATGTCATTTATAACGGGACCGCCAACTCCGGCTGTTGCTAATAGAGGATTCTGTCCATAAGATAAGCCTTCAGTTACTCTTACCCCATACTCTAATGGACCAAGCAGCCCAACTCTTTGAAAAGCTTTTAACGTGTCTCTCCAGTCTTCACCTTCTTTATCTATACGCTCTCTATTTTCTTCTGAGGTTCTCCAGTAGTTAGTAGCTTTTGCTACATTAGTAGCCATTACTGCGAAGGCAGCTATTTTAGGTGCGTTTGCTGTAGGGTCTGTTATAGCATCTCTAGCAAAGTTTTTAAGAACAGTATTACCAAACACTGTAGGGTATCTTAAAAACTGTGTAAAGATATCAACTTTAGGATTGGTCATATAGGTTGGCACTGTGCCGAACTCTCTAGAGGTTTGTAGGATTATGGAGTTTGTAAATCTACCTGCACCTTTAATAATATCTCTATAATAAGGGTCATCTGTTTTACCACCTTTTGTCAGCCAATTTCTACCTTTTGTAATATCAATTCCTAAATCAAACAACTCCCCTTCTAGTTTTTCTTTTTTATTTTTACTAAGCCCACCTTTATTTAAAAGCTGTAAATTGTTTCTAATTAAATCTTTACCAGTAGAAAAAGAAGCAAGCTGTACAGTCTTTGTCCAAGGAACCAACAAGTTAAATCTATAAAACCTTCTAGCTTGTTTTTTAAGAAACTCATTCTGTAGACCTTCACCAGATAAACGATTAGTAACATCTCCCATAGCTTCATCAACAGCAATAAAAACACTGTTCATTTCTCTACGAATGGCATCGTCACTTAGTTTGTGTTTTTCTTTTAGCAGTTGACCTATTTCATCAGTAAATATTTTATGTCCTTTGGTAACTCCATCTTGTATTCCTTTAAATGCAGAACTTGCAGGAGCCTTTGCAAAGGGGATTAGAGCCTCTGTAACAGACGAAATAGTAGCTAGTGGAAGATATGCTACAGCATTTGCTAACTTCGTAGTATCGTATATCCCCTGCATTAAACCACTATCAAAGTAATCTACTTGACCTGTAATAGATTTAAAGACATTAAGAATATCTTTTTTATCTTTTGCTGTTAAACCTGTACCTCTCGCAGTAATAAGCTCATCATCAATAGGATTAATAAATCTTTCTATAAATTGTTCTTCGTTACTTTTCTTAAATAAAATTAAATTGTCGGCTTCAGTTTTACCAACAACTCCAACATCTTTACCGGGACCTAAAAATGATTTTTTAATTTGTATAGTCCTTGCAGCATTCATGTAGTAGTTAGTTGCTACAGGCACTAAATCGTTAGTTAAAAATTCTTCAAACTCATTATCGTTTAAATCTTTAAAAACACGAGATTGAGTTAGTAAATTAGAGTGAGAACCATATAATTCATTTTGTTTATTAAGCATTCCATCAACCACACCCTTAACTTCATCTTCAGACACAATGCCTTTTTCAATTAATCTTTTTTCAAACTGTGGTCTGTTGTTTTTGATAGCTTCTCTATTCCATTGCCTAGGAAAATAATCTTCAATTTTTTTCGGGTCTAATCCGGCTTCTGCAGCTTCATCGCTAATTCTATTAAAAAAAGTTCGTAAGTTTTCTGCAGTTTCTTTTACAGCTTTACTAGCCTGTGAATCATCACCACCTCTTAAAATTCTAACAACTGCTATTTCATCTTCTGGTAATACTTGTCCTGTTTTTCTAATAGGAGCAACAGCTTCATCAAAGTTTAAAAGATAATTACCTCGTCTATCTCCTAAGTCTTCTGCGTAACTAAATCCACGTCTTCTTTTAGTTCTTTGTGTTAAAGTCTTACCAAACTCATGTGTAAAAGTTTCTCCTAAATCTCTAGCTTTTGAAGAATACTCAGATATAGTTTGTAAAACTCTAGCCGGACTACCGATAGTTTTACCTAGTATCTTGTCTTTTGCTTTTCTAAAGTTATAGGCTCTGTCACTACCGGCTTCTTTTCTAAAACCATCATCTGTATAAAGTCTTTGTAGCCTATCTTCAAATATTTCATTACGTCTTACTAAGCCTCCAACTAAACCACCTGTAAGTGCTCCTACTGCTGCTGAACCTGCTAACTCAGAGTTTGAGTATAGTTTACGAATATCAGTATTAAGTTCAGTATTCTGTCTAAAATGATTTTCTAAACCTGTCCATGCCCCTACTTCTGCTGCAGTAAAGCCTACGCTTTTCTTTGCACTTTTACTAATGTTTTTAAGTCCTTCTGTAGCTCCTTTGGCTAAAACAGCTCTTGAGGCTAGTGAGCTACCGCCTGTAACAGGAGTTAATAATGTAGCTGCAATAGCTGTAGGGTCAGTAGCAATATCAATAACAGCATCTTTGGCAAGCTCTGCATATTGTCTGAAGCTTCCCATGTCTGCTCTATCAAAACGCTTACGTAAAAATCTATAATCTTTTTTTTGTTGTTCGGTAAAGTTACCGCTTTCCATCGCACGTTGCATGCCAGAAAAAAGATTAAAGTCAGAGTCTCTTAAATATTCAAAAACATCATTAGAGTTTTCTCCAACAGATTCTAAGAATCGTTCAGAGACTTCTTGGAACTCTTCATTTTCTTCTAGGTCATCAAGGGTATATCCTTGTCTTAATCTAGACGAGCGAGCACCTTTACCTATTAAAAGTTTTGTCATAGGTTATCCTCTACCAAAAGGAGGTCTATAAACTATTTCACCATCTTTATTAAATATTGTACCTTCAGGACCCCTAAATAAATCTTGCTCTGGTTTTGGAGCAGGTTTTGCAAGAATACTTTCTGGCGATTTAATTTCATTCGGAATATAATCACTTAAAAGTATATTAAGTTGCATAAGTTCTCCTAACTTTTCTTCGTCAGTTTTATTATCTAACTGTTTAATTCCGATAATCATATCTTTATATAACATCGTAAGTTCTGGAATAGCAGTATCAGGTTTTTTCTTAATAATGTCTTGAACATACGAATATACTTTCTCTGTATCAACAAAAGCAACATCATTCTCATTTGCATCTTCTCTTAACTTATCAAAATCATATTGACTTACTGTTGTGTTTTTAAAAGGTTGAGGTTGCTTTAAAATATGTAATGCACCCATACTAATTGCTAAAGATTGAGAAACACCATATTGTTTTTGTAAAAATTTTGCAGTTTTATCTGCATTAAGTACTAAACCGGCTTCATTTTCTGCTTTTAAATATTTTTTATATTCGTCATTTATATCTGGGTCATTATAGCCCTCAACAAAATTACTAATTTGACTTCCTATTTGCAAACTTTCAACTGCAGTAGGCATTTTTTCTGGAGCTTTTTTTTCAAGTACAGAAACATCTATAAAATCTCCAAGCTCTACAGCACCTCTATCACCCCGACCAATACCTACAACTCCTTGTGATTGAACTTTAACAGTATTCCCAAACTCATCTTCTAATTGCCTATCTTTTACTACAAATTTAGCATCTTTTGTAACTTTAGAAGCTAACTCTTTACCCTTATCAGTTTTCATAAACTCAACAAGAGCACCAATAGGTTTACCAGAAGTTTGACCATATTCAGAAATAGCATCTTTTGCAGCTTTAAATTGTTCTCCAATTAGACCACCAAGCATTCTGTCTTTTGCTCTTCTGTCTGCTGCAGTCATCGTCTGCTCATCATGTGATTTAGCAATCTTTGTTAGTTTATTACCAAACCATGCTCCAATACTTCTAGGAGACGCTCCTTCTTGTTGTATTCTTGCTATCATATCTTCTTGACTTAAGTTAGGTATAGCTAACTGTGCATCTACTGTTTTATTCCATGAGTCTAAATTAACTTTATCACTTGAATATTGTCGAGCTAAATCTTCTAACGTATCATCATAAACACTTATATCATACTCAGCACCAAATCTATCTTGAACTTTAGTCCTTAAATTATTAAAAGTTTCTTGATATAGCATTTCACCACGATTATAAATACCTTTGTCATTGTACTCTTTTACCATTCCTTGCCAACCTTTAGCATTCTCAAGCTGTGTAAGATAATGAGCACGTTGAGTAGCTCTGCTAGTTTCTAAGGCATCTGCTTTTTGATTAAGAACAAAATTAACACCAGACACAGCAAGATTAGCCATCTGTAACTTTTTAGCAAACTTTTCTTGTTTTTTAGCTTGCTCTTCTCTATAGTCACGAGCTCTACTAAATTGCTGTTGTGCAAACTCTATACCATCATCTTCATATCTTGCCATTTTTTACTCCGGTTTAGCTAATAAGCTACCTTGTGATTCTTCTTGTAGGGGTTGTTGGGGCTGCGCTAATAAACTTTCAGGGACTTCTAAGGTTTCTATTTCTTTTAAAACCTCTTCAGGTAAAAC
>Ga0181407_1000882_pt1 | contig 9910 bp, 12 predicted proteins | sample 30SPOviralmetaG_FD_130136 | JGI IMG/M metagenome (GOLD analysis project Ga0181407, IMG submission 130136) | Marine viral communities from the oligotrophic San Pedro Time Series (SPOT) site, San Pedro Channel, CA, USA - 30 SPOT_SRF_2012-01-26 | ecosystem: Environmental > Aquatic > Marine > Strait...
ACAAAAACCACACCACATTTCAGCACAATTTAAATTCTGGCGCAAATATATATTTTATTTTAAAAAAAAAAAATAATAGATTTTACAAATTCAAAATTGATTGCTCTGTGTAAGTCTATTATCTCAAAAAAGAATATCCTATAAGTATTATGGCAATGTGTAATGACTCACCAAAATTTAATCCAAATAAAAATGACTATTATACCACTAAACAAATGTGGGAAAATATCAGTCATTTAATACCGAAGGATAAAATTATCTATGAAGCGTGTATGTTAAATTCTAAATCTAAATCTATTCAGTATTGGACTGAAATGGGTTATAAATGTATTGGTAATGATACTTGGGATTGTTTAACATATAAACCTATTAATTATGATATTATTATTACTAATCCTCCATTTGAAAATAAAATAAAAAAACAAATATTATCTCATTTTGTAAGACTTGATAAACCATTTATTTTAGTTATGAATGTTATGAATACATATTCTAAATATTTTAGAGAAATATTTGGTGATAATCTAAAACATTTACAAATGATTACACCACAAGGTAAAATTAAATTTGAAGTATTTAATGAAGAAACAGAACAAATGGAAAAATGTAAAGACCCAAGTTTTTATTGTGTCTATGTATGTTATAAAATGAATATCTCACAAGAAGATTTATGGTTAAAATAAAAAAAAAGAAATATATATTTTAGACAGAATTATAATTTATTAAAAATGTAATGTGATTTTTGTGGTAGTTTAATTAATTTACTAATAAAAAAAAAATAAAAAAAATAAAAAAAATATTTTTTTTTTAATTTATCACCATTACCGAATAAATAAAATATTTACTACTAATTAAAAAATAAATAAATTTTAAAATTGATATTTATTTATTATATATATAATTACTATTTAAAAACAAAAATATATATATATATATAATGAAAACAACAACCGAATATTTGAATGAAAATGATATTAACTGGGTCGCAGTATCCGTTGTTAATAAGAAACCAACTTATACTGATACATATAAGAATGTTTATGTAAAACAATTAATAGAAGATACTGAATGTTTAGAATTAATAGAAAAACAAATTGAGAAAAAATTAGAAGAACAAAAAATACTAATAGAAAAAAATAAGGATAATAAAGATTTTAAAATACCTACTCCTCCAAGTAATAGTTCTGTTATTGCTTCACAAGATTTTATGTTAAGTAATACTACACTAATAAAAAAATCTCAACAGATTTATATAGATGAAAAATTATATTCAAGAGGATTTATTATTGCTACTGATACAAGTAATATTATTCAGTTAGATATTGATATAGATACAAATGAAGATTATTCTAATCTTACTAATAAGGGAAAAAAATTATATCAACAATTAAAAAAAGAATATCCTTATTATGAGAGTATGAGTAAAAAAAATGGTCTTCATGTATTTATTATTGATAAGGAAGATAATAAACTAACTACTAAATTATCTAATTGTTTTAATAATAAAAAAGTTATTAGTGATTATGAGAAATGGAAATCAAATGAAGAAGGTAAATATATAAATAAAGATTTTGGATTTATTGAGATTATGTGTGGAAAACCTATGTGGTGTGGTGAAGAAATAAAAAATATTAAGAAGAAAATTGGTGGAACAAAAGCGGTTGGTGTATTAAATACTATTTTTAAAAAAGATTTTATAGAGAGTAATAAGAAAAAAACTAAACAAGAAATTAAACATTTAGTAAGTTTAAATACTATTGAACCACCAAGTCCAATAAAAAATAATTTAAATAAAAATATAGATCATACTAATTATAATGAAATATGTGAATATTTAAATAATATTAAAAAAAATAATTTTGATAATTATTTAACATTTGTTAAAATTGTATTCTGTTTATGTAAGGATAGTCAAGATAGATATAAACAAATATTATTTGATATTGGTTCTAAATCTTCTAAATCTAAATCTAATTATAGTGAATGGTTTGATAAATTATATAGAGATGGTAAAATTAAATCTACATTTAAAACTCCTTATGCGATTATTACATTAAGTAAGGATAGTAATTTAAATAAACATTATGAAATCTATAATAAGTATAATACTAAATCACATATATCACAATATACACCAGAAGAATTAGCATGTATTTTCTATGAAAATAATGAAGATAATTTTATGGTAGTGAAGAGTGAATTGCCAGGAGAACCACCAGAGATTTATTATTATAATGATAGTGATTTTACTTGGAGTAATGAAGATAAAAATAAATTTAGAATTATTAAGAGAAATTTATATGTTGATTTAACTGAATATTTAAAAAATAAAAAACAATCATTAGAAAAAGATTTAGAAACTTCTAATGAATTAGATTGTGATATTATTGAAAAAAAATTAGAAATTGTTATTGAGAAAATTAATAAATTAGGTTCTACTGAAATTAGAACTCAAATCTGCGAATGTTTAGTTCAAAAAATTAATACAGAAAATCAAGTTGATTGTAAGTTTGATTCTAATGGTTTTATATTACCATTTAAGGATTGTGTATATGATCTAAAATTAAATACAATTAGAGAATATTATAAAACAGATTATATATTAACTAAAATACCTTATGAATATAGAGAACCGTGTGAAGATAATTATATTGAATTAAAAAATTTTCTATGGTCGTTATATCCTCATAAATTAGTTTTTACTAAAATAGATACTTCTACACCACAAGGTAAATTTAGAAATATTTATAGAAGAATTAAATTTAATAATTATGAAATTAAAAAAAATAAATGGTTTGGATTTGAAGTAAATGTAATAGAACGAGAAGATTATTGGGATGTTATTTATAGTTTAGCGACTGGACTATTTGGAAAAACATATCCTTCTATTCATATATTTAATGGAGAAGGTTGTAATGGAAAATCTGTTATTTGTGATTTATTAAAAAATATTTTAGGACTAAATAAATTTTATGTATCTATGAAGGGTAATAATTTATGTGAAGATTTTGATGTGAATGGTCCTTCTCCCCATTGGGCAAATATAGATAATAAACGATTAGTATGTTTTCAAGAACCAAATGAAAATAAGGAGTTATGTGTAGCGACATTAAAATATATTACAGAGAGTAGTATAGAAGCGAGAAAATTATTTTCTAATAAAACTTCTGTAAATGTAGTAGCGACTTATATATTATGTTGTAATGTTAGACCAGAGGTCGATGGTTCTTCTAATAACGCATTAGAACGAAGAATTAAGGATATTCTATGGCCTCATCAGTTTTGTAATACAAAAGAAGAGTTCATTAAGGGAACACAAATTAAATATAAAAATAATAGAATTAAAAAAATAAAATTTAAATTTATGGGAGTTAAGAATACTAAATATGCGGAACAAGAATTTCAAGAAGAAGCGAAATATTCATTACTTAAATATTTATTAGGATTTATTAAGGGATTTGAAAAAAAATATAAAAAACCTATTTATGATTATGATTGGAAATATAGTAAATATGTTGAAGAACGAAGTAAGGAATATTTATGTAGTGGTGATAGAATTACTGAATTTTTAGATAATAATTTATTACCGAATGGAGATAAAAAATGTTATGTTAAATTAAGTGATTTATATAGAACATTTACAGAACGAAGTGAATTTTATAAAAATGCTAAATTAAGTGTTAAGGATAAATATACTAAAAATAAATTCTTTCATTTAATAAGTGAATCTAAAAAATATTATAGTTATTATAGAGATAGTAAGGAAGTTAGAGTAAATGGAGAACGACAAAATATAGGTAAGGTATTAGTTAATCATACAATAAAAACAGATGAAGAAATTAAAAATGAAAATGACCCAAAAATGAAATTTCAAATGGATAGTGATAATGATTGTATTAGTAGTGAAGATGAAGGTTTAGATAGTGATAGTGATATTGAAAATAATATTGAACTAATTACCGATAGTGATAGTGATACATATAGTAAAATTATGATAAATCCTCAAACTAATAAAAAATGTAGATGGTGTGATAAACAAAAAAAAATGGTGGATATTGTAGAATATAGTGATAGTGATAGTGATTAAGTTTTATATTACAAATAAATATATATTATAAATTATGAATTCATTTTTTAATTGGAGAAAAAATGACGATTGGGAAACACCGCAAGAATATTGGGAACAAATAGTAGATTTAATACCTAATGATCTAACTATTAATGATCCATTCTATATGAATGGTAATGCTAAAAAACATTGGAAAAAGTTAGGTAAGAAAATAATACATGAAAAGAAAGATTTTTATTCAATAGGTCAAAATAATAAAAAAGAAATATATGTAAGTAATCCTCCACATCATAAATTTAATTTTTTATTAGAACATTTATTCTATTTAGATAAACCATTTATTATGTTAGTCCCTATAAATAAATTGGCGAATAAAAAAAATCAAAAATTATTTATTGATAAAAAAAATATTCAAATTATACCTTCACCTATTTATATTGGTTTTATTGATAGTCAAGGTAATAAAACGAGAGGTTGTCCTCAATATTATTGTTATTTATGTTATAAACTTAATTTACCAAATGATATATTTTTTATGAAAAAAAAATAAAATATTTATTTTTGCCAGAATTTAGATTTACTCCAAATCCGCTGTGGTTTTTGTGGTTTCTAAATACCAATCCTCTACTGCTGTTTCATACGCTTTTTTGGCTTCTACAATTGTATCATAAACACCTACCCAATTTTTTTTACCATCTCTAAATAGATTTACATTATATCGTTTCTTATTATGACTATAAGTTATACCTCTACCTAATGGATTATTACTATCCTTATTTATAGAGTTCATTTGATAAGAACACCACCTTAAATTATCTAATTCATTATTCTTTTTATTTCTATCAATATGATCTACACAAGGTAAATTTTTTGGATTATCTATGAATGTTTTAGCAATTAATCTGTGTTTACTCAAATTTCTTTTTGTTTTTAATTCACTATTTCTTAATGTATAATATTTATATCCAAATCTATTAATCCATTCACTCATGATGTGATTAGTTGTGTTATTAATAATAACACCACTTTTAGTTATAGAATATTTTTCATAGGGAGATTGAAGTTCGTAGAAGTCCATATATATATATATTATATATTATTTTTTTAAATAGTAGAATATACAAATAAAAAAATATACAAATAAAAAAAATATAATAACTTATATAAAAATAAACTATTTAAAAAATAAAATATAATATAATATAAGATAATCTCCTATGAAGAAGTATATTTGGACTTATAAAACTAACGATTGTGAATTGGTGGAAAATAATGTTGATAATTTATGTGATAAAATTAATAATGTAGAAGAATCACAAATTAATAAATGGATGATTTATAATTATTTACAAAAAAAAGTTAAACACCCAAATCCATTAGTATTAAATATTACTCGTATTCAAATTTAAAAAACTATTCTTTTAATTGTTTCATTAACACTTCATATTTTTTTGCTTTTAATGCTATATTATGTTTATCAGTTGTTATATGTTTTCTTAAACCACCCAACGATATTTTACTCCCACAACTACAAGTAAATTTTTTATTTATTATACCTATCTCTGTATTCTGTTTTACTAACTCTTCAATCTCATTTAATTTTTCACATAGAGAAACTGGAACTTCAACTTCTTTTATTTTATTTGTTATATCCATTATATTATATACTTATTTTTTTTTTTTTAAATGATTTACTACAATTAAAAAAAAATATTTTTTTTATTTTTTTTTAATTTATCACCATTACCGAATAAATAAAATATTTACTACTAATTAAAAAATAAATAAATTTTAAAATTGATATTATTTATTATTACTATTTAAAAACAAAAATATATTATATATTATAATGACTTCGTATCGTCAAAAAACTCAACCAACATCGCTTCAAATGATTACATTTTCAATTAATAATAATCCCAATATCAAGACCAGTAAATATAAAAGAGTTGTTTATGTAATGGAACAATATATAAATGATTTGAATAATAGATTAACAGAAATTTTGGGAATTGAATGTAGAGGATTAGTAAAAGAAAGAGGGGTTCAAACAGAATTCATGGAAAATATTACTAATAAAAATCTTATGAATAATTTACCAGAATTTTCACAACATAATCCATTATATAGTTTTGATTGTTATGTGGATATTGATTGTGAAGAAGATATTAAAAAATTTCAAGAATGTTTTGAAATAGAAGATAAATATTTATATACAACAAAAAAAAATGTTGTAAAAACTATTTATTATTTAAATCATAAAACTCCTAAATATAATGATAGAAAATTATATGATAGTGATGTAAATAATAGAGATAATCCAATTTATCCTATCTATGTTATTAGTTATGGAAGATGGAAAACCCGTCCTCCAACTTCTAAATGTTTATGTGATATGAAACAACAACATTATTTAGTTGTAGAAAATAAAGAATATGATTTATATTTACGATTTGTAAATTCTTATACTACAATTTTAGTTATGAGTAATAAATATGAAGATATTAAATATGGTAGAAATGGTGAAGATCCAGTAATGAGTTCTACTTGTGTTAGAAATTATGTATGGGAACATTCACGAAGTAATGGTGATAGAAGACATTGGATATTAGATGATAATATTAAAAGATTTGTTCGTTGGAATAGAATGAATCATATTGATTGTGTTAGTCCAATTTGTTTTAGAGTTTGTGAAATTATGACTGATAAATTAAATAATTGTCTTATGAGTGGATTATCATATAAATCTATGTGTCCTCAAATATCCACTAATCATACACCATTTATTATGAATACTCATGTTTATTCTTGTATATTATTATCTAATGAACCAAATGAAGAATGTTATTGGAGAGGTAGATATAATGAAGATGTTGATTTAAGTATTAGAATATTAAAATCTGGATCACCTACAATTAAATTAAATATGTTCTTATGTGATAAATTAGAAACTGGTTCTTGTAAGGGAGGGAATGAAGAAATATATTCAAATGGTTTAGTAAGTTCTATGGAAGAAGGAATGAAATTAAAATATGATTTTATTAAAAATTTACATCCATTATATATTGGTTTAAGACCTCTTAAACGAAATAAATATCATCATGATATTAAATTACTTGGAGAACTTGGTGGAGAAAATTTAAAAAATAATATATTTGAAGTTTCAAATCCAATTGAAGATTTTGAATTATCTAATAATGAAATGGGTTTAATTTTAAACTAAATATATATATTACTATTTAGAAACAAAAATATAATATATATATATAATGGACGAGATATTGAGAACTGGTTGTGCGGAAAATATTAAAAATAGTAGTTTTAAAAATTATAAAAGTATTTCAATTAAATTATTTAATATAATTAATAAGAAAAATAATTATAATGAAAATATGAGTGAAGAAGAAATAATGATAGGTTTTGGTAAATTAGTAAATAAATTTTTTTCATTACAAGAATATTTAGAAGATGAAAAAAATAATTTTAAAACTTCTACAAAAAAAAATTATATAAATAATTTATTAAATATTATTTTAAAAATAAATAATATTGATAATTATTGTTTAAAAAAAAAGAAAAAATTAGAAGAAATAAAACTCGCTATTAAAAATTATTGGATCAAATTAAGAAAAGATATTGATATTATTAATCTCGCAAAAAAACAACAAAACGAAATAGAAAAAACTGAATTAACAACAGAAGAAAAAAAAGAAATAGATGAATATAATGAATCAGTTGAACCTCAATATGATATAGAAAATGAAACAACAATTAGTAGTGAAGAAGTAGTAGATAATGATATAAAATTATTTCAACTAAATAATGAAATACATAATTTATTCTTACAAGACGCATTATTAAAAGAAGAAATGAATTGTATAAATAATAAAAGAGAAATAATAAAAAATACAATTCAAGAATTAATGGATAAAAAAGAAGAATTATAAAACCACTAAAACCACATTAGATTTTTGATAAATTATAATTCTGGCTAAAATATATATTTCTTTTTTTTTTTTATTCAGCAAATATTATATCGTGTTCTAAATTGATTTTATAACAAAATACACAACTATCAAATGTAGGAGATGATTTACCATTATCTAATTCTCCATCACGATTACATTTTGTATATTTAGGTCTGCCATTTAATATAATAATTTGTATATTTGATTTATTAAATATTCTAAAATATTTATAACATATTGAACTGATTGGTAATATTAACATGAATGGTGTATCATCTTCATATAATTTTTTTAATATTTTTTGTTTAATTGAAAATGGTGGATTATCACATATTATACCATCTGTAATTTTATAACTAAAAAAATCTTTATCTTCATAAATAATTTCATTATCAATATATTTTTTTAATAATTCATTACATTTTGAATATGGAGAATAAAAAGGCATATATATTTTTTTATCTGTTGGGATATATTTTGATATTTGTTTAAATGTTTCTTCTTTTGTAAAAAAATCATCATATTTATTTGGTTGATAATCTTTATATGTTGCCATATATATTATCTCTATTTTTTTTTTAAATGTGATTTATCAATTTTGTATGCTTTTGATTTAGGATTAACAGAAGCATAAACTCTTGCCATTGCCCATTGCTCTGCTGATTTAACTTGTGGCCTTACTGATTGAGGATTTGTTTTATATGCCCCAACGCCTTTATTATATATTGTTTGTAAGCCAGATTTTTTATAACCAGTTAATTTACTAATACTATCTAATGAATGTGATTTTTCTTTTTTAAATCCATGTTTCTTATTGAACTGCTCTTTGTATGTAGTCATATATTATTATTTATATTTTTTTTTTTCAGTCATTTTTAATATTCTTAATTGACTATCAGCATTTTTTTTAGTCATAGCATTTTTACTATGTAATTTACCAGTAGCAGTATTTTTATTTTTGTATCCTCCTTTGACTTTGATTTGTTTGTAAGGCATATATTATATAAAATAAAAAAAAAATAAAATATTTATTTTTGCCAGAATTATAATTTGTTTAAAATCTAATGTGGTTTTAGTGGTGAATCAACACTCCCATAAAAATTTACGAGAATAATAATTAGCACTTTCTTTATTATCTTTTGTTAATTTACCTTTTTTATCTCTTATACCAGCACTACGAGCACAATAACTTTTTCTTCTATCTTCATCTCTGTGCTGTGTAAAATCTTTATATAATTCGTGGCCGAAATGAATAATTTTACCACTTGGAGTTTTTACTTTAAATTTTTTATTTTTTCTTTCACTTTTTTCAGGCACACCAGTTCTCATATATTAATATAAAATATTATTTTTATGCCAAACTTTCTTTAAAGGCTTTAAATGATGTAGCATTAATTAATTTATCAACAATAGATTTATATGTTGTTAATTCTGTTTCTAATGTAGATACTTTTTCTTTTAATTCTGTATTTTCTTTATCTAATTCTTTGAAACCTTCGGCATATAAACCAGCAATTTTTTCATATCGCAACGCCCATTTATCAGTAGCACTATCATAATCGCCTATTTCTGGGAAAACTTCATTTACTTCTTGTGCTATAAAACCAGTTTGTCTTGTTGCTTCTGGCGGTCTATCATTCCATTCAAAATAAACACCTCTCAATTGTCTTATTATATCCATAGCGTTAGTTATTGTTTCTACATCTTTTTTCAATCTACCATCACTGCCACCATTTAAACCATATCTGTTAAAGTAGGCAGAGTAGTAAGCACCCGACCTATCGCCACTAACCATACTATCATTATCAACTGATATATAAAGATTAACATATTGAGTTGCTATACACGGAAAATTATTATTAACATAAGAACC
>Ga0181407_1000887_pt1 | contig 9891 bp, 15 predicted proteins | sample 30SPOviralmetaG_FD_130136 | JGI IMG/M metagenome (GOLD analysis project Ga0181407, IMG submission 130136) | Marine viral communities from the oligotrophic San Pedro Time Series (SPOT) site, San Pedro Channel, CA, USA - 30 SPOT_SRF_2012-01-26 | ecosystem: Environmental > Aquatic > Marine > Strait...
CTGAGGTTTTATTTGGAAATATGTATAAATTAAATATACTAATAGCATTATAATTAAATATAAGCTATGGATGTTAAAAGAGCTGCTATCAAAGAACGTGCAATTCGTGAGTTACTAAGACGTAATAAAGATAAACACGACTCTCTTTTATCGTATATAAAGCATATGTATAAGAATGAAGTAAAGAGAGATTATAACGATTGATGGGTATATGAAGAGATATGTGATACATTAGAAAAGGTAGCTAACTGAGAAATAAAGAGACTTATTATAAATATGCCACCTAGATTATGAAAAACAGACCACGTAACTAAATGATTCTCTACTTGGTTGATGTGAAAAAGACCAAATACTAAATTTATAGTTACTGGATATAGTACTGAACTTATGGAAAGATTCTCTTGAGAAGCTAGATTATGGTATGAGAGTAAAACATATAAAACTATATTTCCAAGAAGAAGCAAGATAAGAGACGATCAGAATATGAAGAAATGGTGGACTAATGAGGAGTGAGGTTCTTATTATGCCGTAGGTTCTTGAGGTACAATCACTTGAGTATGAGCGGATATAATCTTAGTAGATGACCCTCTTAACCCTAAAGACGAAGCCTCTGATGTAGTAAGAAGTTGAGTAAATAATTGGTATCATAATGTACTAGAAAGTAGACTAGATGATAAAAAGAATGGTGCTATAGTTATTATTATGCAGAGACTACACGCTGACGACTTGTGTGGTCATTTAATGGACTTAGAAAATGAATGAGTATGAGAGAAATGGGATAAACTTATATTACCAGCTATAGCAGAGGAAGACGAAAAACATAGAGTTTATGGAGAAAGTATAAATGAAGATAGACTACCTTTAGAGTTCTTGGATAATGTAAAAGGTAAGGATAAGGTTATATTCTCTTGCCAATATCAACAAAACCCTATAAGTAAAGAGAGTCAAGAGTTTCACGAGGAGTGGTTTCAGTATGAAGAAAATATGCCTAGTTGATGAAGAGTATTTACTACGGTTGACCCTGCATTTACAAAGAATAAAGGATCTGATGACTCAGCTATAGTAACTGGAGCTTTCTTATGAGAAAAGATGTACATACTAGAATATACTGCTGGTAAGTTTGATGTATGAGAACTAGTAGATAAAATGATCTATCATATACAAAAATGGAATCCTGAGAAAATAGGTATAGAAAGCTTCCAGGCTCAAGTAACTATTAACTTTAGTTTGAAAACAGAGTTAAATAGAAGATGAATGCACTGTCAAGTGGAAGAAATAAGGCAAAGTGGAGATAAGGAAAGTAAAATAAGAAGATTATTACCTTTGTTTAGAAATGGGTTAATATTCCATAGAAGAGACATGGACAAGCTAGAAAAACAATTAAAAGAGTTTCCAAGATGAAAACACGATGACGTAATAGATGCAACCCAAATGTTGTATGATTTATATACCCTACAACCAAACACAGTACAAAACTATAGTGTTCCTCAGATTAAATATGACAGTAATGGTAGACCAATATTTAATTAAATTTGATTTATTGTATAAAAGGTATAAAATAAAATTAGTATTTATTAAAGCTATGGGAAGTTTTAATGAATAACCATTTAAAATGGCAAAGGAAACACAAATAACATTAGAACAGCAAAGAGATGTATCTCAGTATATACAAGAGACTTTTGACAACTATGAAAATTTAAGTTCAGAAAGAAGGGAGAATCTACTTGATATTTATGAGGAGTATAGAAGTTTTAGGCAACCAAAAACAGCTGACTGGTCTAGTACCTTTAAAGTAAATAAAGCACACGAGATAGTCAATAAAATGCTTCCTAGAATCATAGCTAAAAACCCTAGATGGCTTGTTAGTCTTAGAACTGACGAGTTTGTTGATGATGATAAACTTATAACAGGAGAAGAAAAGCTAAAGAGAATGGAGGATTTAAGAAAGATGGCTTTATGAGTACAAGACTATCTTACATATATCTTTGATAGATATAATTTAAAAGAACCTTTCAGATTATTCGCAAAGAATATGCTTATATATGGTAATGCTTATGCAAAGATAAAGTATAAGTATGAGACTGCAAGAGTAAGGAAAGAATGAGGAGAAATAGAAGAAAAAGTGGTATGAGAATATCCTACAATAGATGTAAAGAGCTGGACTGATATATATGTAGACCCTAGATATGTTTTACTAGAGGATATGCCAGCTATTATAGAAGTAACTCACGGAGTAAGATTTGCAGATTTAAAAAGAAAAGATGATAAATACTTCAATTTAGATAAAATTGAGGGACTTCCTAGTGAGAACGAGTTTAAAAATGACCCTAATGGAAGTAAAAGTAGAATATATGAAATTACTTGAATACCGATAACAGAGATAACAGGTTGAGTGGATAAAGATTCATTGACTTTAAGAACATTTTATTGAAAATATTCTCTTGATGATGAGGATGAGAAGTTGTATAGAGTTACTACAGTAGAGGATACTATAGTTATAGAGTTTGAAGAAATAACTTGTATACCTTTTGAGGATATAAAGGCTTTTGATGATACAGAAGTTCACTATTCAGTTTGATTAGTAGAACCTATTTTGTCGTTGCAAGAAGAATTAAATTTTAAAAAGAACTCCGCTAGTGAATATATAAACAATAGTTTAAATAGGAGTTATATATGGAGTCCTAACAGTTGAGTAAATCCAGCTGATCTAATTTCAAGACCAAACAATATAATTGCTACTACTAAAGATGGTTTGACAGCACAGCAAAATATAATAGAACAACCTCATAGAGAATTAAATTCAAGTTACTTCCAAGAACAAAATGACATAGAAAGACAAATACAATCACAAACATTCTCAGTAGACACAAGTTCACAAAAGAGTCAACAAGCATTAACTAATACAGCTACAGGTATAAGAGTTAAATTCTTTGAAAACAATGTAGTTATAGATGAACTTAGAAAGCATTTTGAAGAAGGAATGGAAAGACTCTCTTATAAACTTCTAGAGACTACTTTCGAGAATATGGAAGACAACATAGTTATTAAGAAGCTAGATGATGAATGATTTTGGGAGATTAATAAGGAACTACTTAGAGATGCCTTTAATAGATATTCTATAAAGATAGAAGCGAACTCATCAAGTTTTGATGATATAGAAAATAGAAGAGAGGATGCAATAGGTTTCTTTAATACTATGATACAATGAGCAAATGCCTGAGTTCCTATTGACTTTACAGAAGCAATGAAAGATGTTATAAATACATTTGAGAAGAAAGACCCAGATAGATTTATAAAACCAAAAGAAGTAGTTGCAGAAGAAAAGATAGCTGGGCAGTTGCCAGGAGAAGAACAACCACCAACAGATGCAGCAGCACTTACTGAGGAAGTAGCAAAATGAGGTATAACTTGAGGGATTTAATTATTAATTTATTATTATGGGAATAATAGAAGAGAAAAGAAAGAGGGATGATGAAAAGGAAGTTATAGCAAGTTTTGCACAGAAGTTATATAACGAGCAATTATCAGATATAACAAATATAGCACATACAGATTGATATAAACAAATAAAGAAATACTGGGAAAGAGTGAAAGAATGAGCTGAATCAGAATTATATACAATAGATGAAAATAAATTAAAGATTGTACAATTAAAGAGAACAATAGCAGATGACTTCTTGTCGTTCCTTAACAACTTAGAGAAAGCAAAAGACACAAGAGCAAAAGCAAAGGTTTAGTGGTTGCTTCTTGCTGGTACCCCATAGCACCAGTAAGAAAGAGCCACTAAAGCTCTACTTTTACTTAATAACCATATACATATGGAGTCAACAGACCAAGCTACTATGGAGCAGTCTACTACAGACCAACCAAATGAGGTTAATAGTGATGAAGGTGGAAACCAATCACAAACATTTACCGTTAATTGACAGGAACTCACGGGTGAACAACTACTTGATAATTATAAGAATTTACAAGGGGAGTTCACAAGAAAAACACAAGAGCTGTCACAAACGAAGAAATCTAGTGAATTATCTGATGATGACAAAGCAGCTATCGAGTTTATAAAGCAAAATGGTTTCGTTACTAAGGATGACTTAGAATGACTATCAGCTAAACAGGCTCACGAAGCAAGTCTAAAAGAGATAATTTCAGCAAACCCAGATTTACAACCGTTCGAGTCTGCTATTAGAGAAATTTGAAAAAATGGAACTATGGCTTACGAGGATATAATTCAGAAATATTGATTTAAAGCTAAGGATAAACTATCTAAAGCAAGAAGTCAATGAGATATTAAATGAACTCCTGCACAGAAAGAAAAATCTATCTCAGATATGTCTACAGAAGAATACGAAAAGTATAAAACTAAGATGTGATGGGGAAGTAATAGGGGAACATTTGGATAAAAGATATTAGAAATAAAGCTATGGGAAAACTTTATTATTAATTTTTATACATTATGTCAAATAACTTTACAGCTGACTTTCCTGAAGTATGGGCAAAAGAACAGCAAATCGTTTTCTATAAAGAAAATGTAGCAATGAAAATTGCAGACACTTCATTTAAAAGTGAAATGTCATTCGGAGATACTTTGAACAGACCTTATAGAAGTTCTAACAACCCTCAAGTATATACTAGAGGAACTGCAATAACAATTAACGATAAAACAGACACTCAAGAACAATTATCAGTTAATAAACAGTATGCAAATGGTTTCTATATTGATGATTTTGACAAAGTACAATCTAGATATGATCTTATTGCAAACTACGCAAGAGATGAATGAGTATATTTATCTAACTTGGTAGATTCTGATGTATTAGGTGAATATGCTAACGCTACTTCTACAGTAGATGATGGAAGTATTGGTGGTACTGCTGGGAATGGTATATCACTTACTACTTCTAACGTACTTAAAACAATTTCAGCATCTAAAAAGAAACTAGCTTTACAAAATGTACCTATTTCTGATCTATTCGGTGTTATTTCTCCTGAGTTTGAAGATATTCTAGTACAATATGGAGCTGGTAGAGATACTACTATGTGAGATGGATTTAATAAAGATGGTGCAATAATGGACTTCTACGGATTCAGATTATATAGAAGTAATCAAACAAGTGGTACTGCTGTATTAAGTCTTGCTACTCAACCAACTAATACTGATACAGTAGTTATTGAAGGAGTTACTTTCACTTTTGTTTCTTCTATTGGTACAACTGCTGGTAATGTACTTATTGGTGCTAATGTAGATGCTACAAGAGTAAATCTTGAAACATTGATAAATGCTCCTGCTACTACTACAGCAAATGGAGTTGCACTTAGCACAGAAAATTCAAATAAATTCCTTGCTCAAGTTTCTGCGGTTGACTCTCCAAGTGGAGATACTCTTACGGTAACTTACAAAGGTGTTTGAACTCTAACGGTTTCAGAAACTCTTACAGATGGTACAGATACTTGGACTGCAGCTAAACAAAAACAACATAACCTATTCGGAAGAAAAGGAGCTGTTACTCTTGTTATGCAATCTGAACCTAGACCACAAATTAAAGAAGTACCTGATAAGTTAGGTAAAAATATTCTTAATGGTGTTCTATATGGTGTAAAAACCTTTACAGATGGTGCGAAACAATTAGTTAATGTTGAATTACAATCTTCTGCATTCTAATAGATTTATAGGGAAACTCTTCGGAGTTCCTTATTAAGTTTATTATTAAATTATAATTTATGTCTAATTTACAATACACAGCAAAAGAGATAAGAGCAGCAGCTATACTAACTAATAGTTATGTAGATTCTACGGTCTTATGATGAGTAGATGACAATAGAACACAGGAACTCAATCAAAGTGTTCTATTAATAGACTTTACAATATGAAGCCTAACAAGTATGGAGTTAAAAATAGAGTACTCAGATGATGGAGTAAACTATTACCAACAAACATTTATTGATATATCTTGAGGAACTGCTACAGCTAGTTTATGAGAATATACATTTACTGCAAGTTGAGCATATGAGATATCTAACCCATTTAAAGCTAGATTTTTAAGAGCAAGTGTAAAAGGTACTGGTACGGTTACAAGTTCTAGTTGTACAATAAAGGGCATTATAGGTATTGCGTAATAAAAATCTATGAGTGATATACAAGAGAGAAACAGATATAAGAAAGAGATAGATATACTTATAAATAGACTAAGTATACTACAAGACCAAGTAAAAAGTTATGATGATCTAACAGAAAAAATAAACACTAAAACAAACGAGCTTAGAGAGTTAGAAAATAAAGAAAAGGATATAAACCAAGCAATAAAAGATAAAACCTCTCAGATAGCTAAAATTGATACAAATATAGGTAATAAACAATCAGAGTATAATAAAATAGAGAAAGAAATAGAAAAATGAAATAAAAAGATACAAGAAAATACAAATAGATATATAAGAGAGAGAGAGAATAAAGAAAAAGACTTGCAAAATATAGAATACAGTATTAAGAAATGAAAACTAAAACAAGAAGAAATAGAGTGGGAAACAAATAATAAACAAACAGAATATAATGACTTTGTAAATAAGATAAATAATGAGAAATGAAAGTTATTTAAAAAAGTAGAACAGAATGAGATAAGATTAAAAGAACAAGAACAAGAAGAGATAAAATTGAGAAATGTTTTCAATAACTTAGAAATTGAATATACTGAACTAGACAAAGACTACCAACATTTATTAGAAAATTATATTATAACTAATTAATTATGACTTGATGATATAAAAATCCCATACAAGCCTGATGAAGTGGAGATGTTGTATGACCTGCATCTTCAACAGACAATGCTATAGTAAGATATGATGGTACAACAGGTAAACTATTACAAAATTCAACAGTTATAGTAGATGACTCAGGTAATATTAGTTCTGTATGAGATATTACTTCAGTTGCTTGATGAATGACTATATCAACTGCTACAAATGGTAATTTAAGTTTAGATCCATGAGGAAGTGGAACAACTACTATTAATGCTGGGTCATGATGAGTATCTATTACTACGGATGCTTGAAATTCAGATATTAATATTACTCCACACGGTACAGGTAAGGTTATTATTGATACTCCTGATTTTTCTACAATTACAAATACCTGAACTCTTACTCTTCCAACCTCTACTGACACTTTAATTTGAAGAGATACTACAGATACTCTTACAAGGAAGACATTTGATGCAAACGGAACTTGAAATAGTATATCTAATATAGACGTAGAAGACTTGGCAGACGGTACAGATTGAGAACTTATAACTTGGGACGCTACAGGTAGCCCAGCTACAGTATGAGCTGGTACTTCTTGACAAGTATTAACATCTAATTGAGCTGGTGCAGCTCCTACTTTTCAAGATGCTTGATGATGAGGTTGAGTATCAGAAATATTTAGTGCTTATTTAACTTCTGGCTATTCATTAACCAATACTCTTACAATCCTTCCATTTAATAGTGAGTCTATTGACACGGATTCAAATTACGATACATGAACATATCAATATACGGCACCTTCTACTTGAAATTATCAAATTGTTTCAATGTTATATGCTTTTTGATTAACTTCACATGATGCTTTAGTAACACAAGTTTTTAAAAATACTACTGTTGTGTCAAGTTTAATATGAACTTGACACGATAGGGTTACTGTTACTAACTCTCCAATATTAGCCCTAACTTCTTGAGATACTGTCGAAGTTAGAGTATATAATTTGAATGGTTCAAGATGAACAGTTGCAGGTGGCACATCTGCGAGTATTTTTGGGGCTTATAAACTAGATTAATTTTTAAATTACATATTATGGAAATAGCATTAGCAATACAAAATATTTATCCAACATTAATTAGATGAACTGATTATGAAGTTATGGATGATAACCAATGAGAATGAGATTATATTAAATGGCTTAATCCAGAAATACCACAACCAACTCAAGAAGAACTAGAAACTGCTTGGGTAACTGTAGAAGCTGAAATAAATGAACAAGAAAGACAAGCTAATATAAGACAAGATATATCAGACACCATTATAGATTTTAAAGGATGAAAGTTTAAAATAAGAAAGAAAGACTTTGCACCTATTATAGCTCAGTTTATGGACGTAAAAGAAAATAGTATAGAGCCTATTAATGTACTTGATTATTACTATACACCTATAGCATTTACATACCAAGACTTCTTAGATTTTAAAGCTCTTATTTCTGATACACAGACACAGATATTAATAAATAATCCCTAACAAGGATATTATGGAAAAAAGGAAAACTGAAATAAACCATTATGAATATATAAACGGAGAATACTGGAAAATAGAGGAGATAGACTTCTTCTCTAACGGTTGTTGAAGTGCTAGAGGTATGTTTAGACCACCATATGCTAAACAATACTCTAATATATGTAATAGACACGATATACGTTATATGTGTTGAGGGAATATATTCCGTAAGTTTTGGGCTGATTTAGCTATGTTCTTAGAAATGTTCCTTGCTGCGTTTACTTATTTTGACTTTTATGGATTAGGTAATATACTAAGAATAATACTAGCTTTTATTTACTTTATATGAGTTGGTATTATAGGAACGATTATAGATGCTTTATGACTTTCTCTAATAGGCTATGATCCAGCATTTAAGTTCTGAAAGAGAAGAAAAAGGAGTTATTTTATTAATAAAAATAACAAGAAATGTTAAGAGATACTATATGAGTTATATGTTTAACAATATCTAGCTTTCTATGAATTGAGTTCTTTTCAGGAGTTTTATTCGGTTTATTAATGTGAGTTTTAATAAGTTTTAGTATAAAAAAATTTAGGAATGAAAGAAGTGAGAGAAAAATGAACATTCGACCTAATACTTAACTTCTCCTGATTATTTATGATAATAACCTTAACATTTATTCATATATTCTTTAAAGAAGTTGACTATTTCCTTTTTATTATTCCTGCACTATTTGTATGAATAGATTTAAAAGATATGTTTAATATGAAATGAAAATAATATCTTATAGAAGCAAAAGTAAATGTTGAAAGCTTTGATTTGAACACTATGTAATATACGATGGTAAAGTATATTGGAGTTGGGAATACTGACTCAGATTATTTAAAATAGTTTGATGACACTTTAAAAAATATAATAGATTAGAGTTTGAAAAAGATTGTGTAAAAATATATGATACATATGAAATAGGAAATATAAACATATGAAAATTTGCAAAATTAGAGAAAGATTGATATACTTGTATGGAGATAATAGATTATATCCTTAACAAAGAACATATGGGAACTCCTAAAAAACTTAATAGTGAACTTGGAAGAGTATTTAGAGCTTGAATACTATTTGTAATATATACAGTAGTAATATTAGTAATAGGATGAATACTATGAATAAAGTGGTATGAAGCTAAATATACTATATCAGAGGAAGAATATCAAGCAGACCCTAAAAACATTTTATTAGATAATTAAAAATTATGTTAAAACCTAGAAAAGTATTTAAAAAGAAACTTAATAAACTAACTAAAAGAAACTTTCAACAAAGTATTACTTGAGATAAAAAGAAAGTTATAAGAAAAAAGAAAAAGAAATAGTATGGGAAATGAAGAAGAAATAGAAGAGGAAGAGTATTGATATCCTAGAGAGGTATTATATAAACAATAAATAAATGAAAAAAAGGAGAAACATTTATAATATACATCATCTTATACCAAAGAGTAGATGATGAACTAATGATGAGAATAATCTCTTTAAGTTAAAAGAGAATATACATACTTCTTTTCATACTGTATTTAACAATGACACACCTAGAGAGCAATTAATACACTTGATACATAATATCAATTACAAAGTGTTCTCAGATCAATTTAAGGAAGATA
>Ga0181407_1000889_pt1 | contig 9880 bp, 10 predicted proteins | sample 30SPOviralmetaG_FD_130136 | JGI IMG/M metagenome (GOLD analysis project Ga0181407, IMG submission 130136) | Marine viral communities from the oligotrophic San Pedro Time Series (SPOT) site, San Pedro Channel, CA, USA - 30 SPOT_SRF_2012-01-26 | ecosystem: Environmental > Aquatic > Marine > Strait...
CAAGTAAACGGCCAGAGTGATGTGACAGCATCATCAGGTTCAGCACTAAAGTTTGTTGCAGGAGCAAACGTAACACTCTTGACAGACCCAAGCCAGAACTCTATTACCATAGCATCATCAGGTTCAGGAGGTAGTGGGGGAGGAACAGGAACAGTGACTTCAGTTACGCCTGCAGACACTAATCTTTTGACGATCACAAACCAAACTACAAACCCTGAAATTGCAGTAGTAACGGCAGCTCCAGTTAGTGGAGGAACAGGTCTTGTTACATCAGGAGATGTCTTCACTTATATTACCAATCAGTCTTTTACATCAAACGCAGGAACAGTAACTGAGATTACCACAGGCACAGGTTTGACAGGGGGACCTATAACAGCAACAGGTGAGATATCTTTAGTAGACACAGCGGTACAAGCAGGTAATTATACAAACGCGAATATCACAGTAGATGCACAAGGTCGTATTACTGCAGCAGAAAGCGGAACGGCGGGCTCTAGTGGTAGCTCAATGACTTTTACAGCAAATGCACCTTTAACAGGGGGAACTATAGGTGATCAAGAAACTTTAGGTATCGAACAGGCATCATCAAATACAAATGGATTTCTTTCATTTGAAGATTGGAATACATTTAACAACAAAGTTAGCTATCCATCTGCTGACCAAACAAAATTAGCTGGTATTGAAAATGGAGCTGAGGTAAACGTAAAAGCGAACTGGAATGAGTCAAATTCAAACAGTGATGCGTTTATTCAAAACAAACCAACAATCCCAACAAATAACAATGAACTCACAAATGGGGCTGGCTATACAACAAACACAGGTACTGTGACAAGTGTTCTTGGTGGTGCAGGTTTATCTGGGTCTGTAACAACATCAGGAAGCTTAGCGATAGATTTAAATGACATTGCAGGTGATTCACTGGCTATATTGACAGACTCTATTGCATTTGTAAATTCTACTAACGCAACAAGAAAGACAACTGTTAATTCGCTATTAACAAGTGTCGCGGGGTCAGGCCTTCAAGTAAACAGTACAACAGGTCAATTAGAGACTACAGGAACAGGAAGTGGATCTGTTACATCAGTTGGATTAAGTTTTGGAACAATACAAGCTTTTACAGTAAGTGGAAGTCCAATCACAGGTAGTGGAACATTGTCGGTTTCCATGGGAGGGGCTTCGTCACAAGTGGTGTTAGGAGATGGGTCTTTAGGTTCATATACTACGGGAACAGTAACATCTGTTGCTACGAGTGCACCATTGACCGGAACAGTAACAACGACTGGTACAATTGGAATAACTCAAGCAAGCACTTCACAAGATGGGTATTTATCAGCATCTGATTTCCAAACTTTCAATAACAAAGGAACAGGAACAGTAACAAGTGTAAGTGGCGGAACAGGTATTTCTGGAACAGTTACAGCTTCAGGAAGCTTAGATCTCGATCTAAACTCACTAGGCACTGAGGTGTCAGTCAAGGAAGACTTCTTTGTCTTTACTGATACAAGCGACTCAAACAATCCAAAAAAACAAGCGCTATCTGGATTTTTATCAGGTATAGCGGGATCCGGATTACAATATAATTCTACGTCGGGAGAACTCGAAGGCGTGTCTGGTGGTGGAGGGACTGTTACAAACGTAACTAGTGCCACAACCGGTCAGCTTACGGTTGCAAGCGGTAACTCAACACCTGCACTCTCAATTGTCACAGGCTCAGTTGTAGATTCAGGAACAGCTTTAGCGACAGGCGATCAAATCTATGATTTTGTAACTACACAAGGATATACAACAAATACAGGTACGGTCACAAGTGTAAGTGGTGGTACTGGACTGTCAGGAACGGTGACAGCGTCAGGAAGCATAGATTTAGATCTAAACGGATTATCACCTGTAGCTATAGATGTTGCAAACGACTTTATTGCTTTTGCAGACGCAAGCGACAGTGGAAATACCAGGAAGACAACAATTGCACTACTTGCAACAGCTATGGCGGGATCAGGTATTACTGCTTCCAATGGTGTGCTTAGCACCTCAGGTGGAGGATCAGGAGGAGTTACTAGTGTAACGGGTACATCACCTATTCTTTCATCAGGAGGAACAACACCAGCAATATCCTTAGCGAACTCAGGAGTTACAGCAGGGGCTTATACGAATGCAAATATTACTGTTGATGCATTTGGACGTATAACAGCTGCTGCAGACGGAACAGCTGGTAGTGGAAGTGGCGCGACAAGTCTAACAGGGCTATCTGATGCTAATGTAGAAAATTCATCACTTTATGTAGGTAACGACCCATCTGGAATTACAACAAGTGCAGTAAACAACACGGTTTTAGGCTTGACTGCAGGTAGCACTTTGACAAGTGGAGATAGTAATGTTTTTATAGGTAATGATGCTGGTCTTACATACACAAATGGAGCCAGATCTGTTGCTGTTGGATATCAAGCGGGATTAAATACAAATGCAAATGATATTGTCGTTATAGGAGAAGGTGCTGGTAAAAACGCCACAACATCATCCATTGCAATCGGTACTAACGCTCTAGGACACACTCAGCTTACTGGAGCAAACAACATTGCTATAGGGTTTGAAAGCATGATAAGCTCACAAGCAGCCCACAGTAGTGTTGCCATTGGTTACAGGTCTATGAGACAAACTGGTGGGGGCGCTAGAAATACCGCTGTTGGATTTAAATCTCTTACAACGCAGAGTGACGGAAATGACAATGTAGCAGTTGGGTTCGAAGTATTAGAGGATCTTACTACAGGATCTAAAAATACAGCTGTTGGCTCACAAGCAGGCTTAAATGTTACAACAGGCACAAACCTGACAATGTTAGGCTTCAACGCACAACCAAGCTCGAATACAGCGCAGAATGAAATTACTATTGGTGATGCGAATGTAACAAAACTAAGAATTCCTGGCCTAGCTGGCGTAGCAGGAGATGATGGCAAAATCTTAACATATAACAATAATGACGGCGGGTTTGTTGCAGTTAGCCCAACAGGATCTTCCGTTAGCTCTTTCAATGACCTAACAGATGGCCAGGCTAATGCATCAGATAAATGGTTATTCTTGGGTGATCACCCCGCTTGGTCAACGAGCAATGCCAACGATAACTTAATCGGTATCGGGTATAATCAGTTAAACAACCTAAATTCATTAGCATATAACCAAGGGCTTTTAATTGCTATAGGAAACCAAGTTTTTAATTCCATATCATCAACTAATTTTTATGGAGGCTTTGCCATAGGTCACCATGCAGGAGAAAATCAGGTTTCAAATGGTGCAATGACTTATGTAGGTCATTACGCAGGCAGGAATGTCACTACAGGTACTTCAAACACTTTTGTTGGACAAGCTGCTGGTTACGGGGTGGGATCAGGTTCCTACAATACCACTTTAGGTAGAGCAACATTATCTTCCTCTGCCTTAAAAGACTGTGATTATAATATCGCTATCGGTGATAGTGTTCTAGGAGGCCCGGATCCTGGTGATCACAACATTGCAATGGGAACACTTGCTTTAAACGCGATAGATAAGTCAATAAGCGGCGATAGTGAGAACAACATTGCAATTGGTTCGAGATCATCGACAGACCTAACGAGAGGTTATGGAAACGTTGCAATAGGTGTTAATTCTGGTGGTAACATAACAACAGGATACAATAACACAGTTATTGGTCATGAAGCGGCATGGCAACATACAGGATCAAACTTAACGACTGGAAACAACAATATCGTAATTGGGTATCAGGCTAAACCAAGATTTTATAGCTCTGACAACGAGATTATACTTGGAAATAATGATAATGACATCCTGAGAATACCAGGTCTGGCAAGACTAACTGGAGATGAAGATAAAGTTTTGGCTTACAACCACGCAGCTGGAGGGTTCGTTGCTAATGATGATTTTGTAAAATCTTCTTCACCTAGTGGAACGCAGATTACAGAGATTGTCACGTTGTCGCAAACGGAGTACGACGCTTTATCCATAGGATCCAACACGCCTGATGCAGACAAATTATATATTATAGTGTAATGGCAGATTTTAGAATTGGAGGAACACAAATTGCAAGCGGCAAAATAAAAGTCGGTGATTCTGATGTGTCTAAAATATACCAAGGATCGACTCTTGTGTGGCCTCCAGCTCCCTCTAATTGCGGCGCTAACACTACTATTGTTGATGATTTGTGTTGGACGACAGAAAATGAAACATCTACAACCGCAAGTTCTACCACATTTGCCTTAAGCACAAGTGGGGCGTCACAAGGTACACCATCCGTTAACTATAAAGCAACCTATTCGAACACAGATGCAGTGGTGTTCACAGGTTTCCATTTATCGGGTTATTCTCAAAACTATTCAGGAAGTGGATGCTTAAATATTGGTGACAAATATAAAATCACTCTTACAGATGGCACTAATACTTTTGATGGAGTGTGGGAGTTTCAGGGCAATCAAGCTAATATGCGCAAAGGTGTGTTTTGTAGCGTGCGATTCCCTAGTTATTATGAATGTACATCAAATACTAATGCTTTGTCACAATCGAACCAGTATTGGTTAATTAGTTTTCATGATGCAGATTTTAATGACCGCACAACTGAAATGAATCTAACATACAGCCAAACAGGGCCAAGCGGCCCTTCAAATCCTAATTACAGTGGAAACCAATGGACTATTACAGTAGGCGATCTTAATGATACTTCTTATACCTATTCCGCTCAAACTATTGTATTAGCTACCACCGCTGCTCAATTGGAAAGCTATATTGACGATTCAGTACCTGCAGCCTGCTATTGGGATTTCGATTCTAACAATAGTGGCCGAGGACTGTACTATAATGGATTTGCAGCAAGAATATTACAGCCTCCTTCTGGTTACCGACTGCCAACACGACAAGATTGGGATGACTTATTGGATGACACTAAAGATACTAATCTCCATAGTGCTGAATGTACAGCTTGGGTTACAGATAATCAAAACTCAGGTTGGCCATCAGATTTTTATAATTATAGTCATGCGGCCTCAAGTGGGATGAATATATATCCATATGGTAGTGTTGTTGGTGATCAGGTATCTCATTTTCTTTTTTCAAATAGTGCTGACTTTTGGCATCAAGAAGCAGCAAATCCGTATGTAGGTAATTGGGAAAATAGTATTGATGTCGGGATAGTGACAGCAAGTCATCCTGTGGCGTACGATTACGCAAAAAGGTTTATTAATGTAAATGATTACAAGTGGCAAAGTATAAGGTGGGTTAAAGACGTATAATTATGGCAGATAAAAGTAAAATGGCTTGTAACAAGCCTCGGCCTTCTGACAGAGCTGGAAAGAAAAAAATGGTCAAAGCATGCGAAGGTGGAAAGGAAAAACTAATCCACTTTGGAGCAAAAGGATATGGCCACAACTATTCAGACGCTGCCAGAAAATCATTCAAAGCAAGACACAAGTGCAAAACAGCTAAAAGTAAGCTTACAGCTCGCTATTGGGCTTGTAAGACCTTATGGGCTGGAAAAGGCGGCAGTAAGAAGAGTAGTCCGAAGTCAAAAAGAGGTAAATACTAAAATATGGCAAAGAAAAAACTTATTGGGGAAGATGTGCTTTTCATGCCTTCTTTGGCTAACGACAAGCAGAAACGGCAAGATATAAAAAACGTCAGAAGAAACAGGAGGTCTGCTATTAGAAACGCAGAAAGCCGCGAAGAAAAAAAAGAAATACGTCAGTCTGCAAGAAAAGATATTAGAAACTTAAGAGGAGGTCAGACCCAGGTTTCTGAGATATTTGGTGATGTAAAGGATTTTAACAAACAGGTTAACCAACTGAAAGCCAATGTGATGAGCACAACACTTGGGGGGATATATACTCTTGGAAAAGCTATCGTTGGCAACATAGCATCAGGTGATGTTCAGGGCTTAGCAGAGAATGCGATAAGCACTGTTAATTTTGTTAAAACAGGACAAAATCCAAGAGCTAAAAAGAAATCAAACAATAACTGCCCTTAAAATAACACTTTGTTTTTTTTGTAAATTTGCAGATATATAACTGTAATATGGACAGGGGATTAGGAGATAGTGTTGAAAGAATAACAAAAGCTACCGGCATTAAGAAAGTAGCTGAAACTATTTCAAAGAAAATGGGTAAGCCGTGTGGGTGCTCTGAGAGACGAGATAGTTTGAACAGAATGTTTCCATACAATAAATAATGCTCAGTAGAACGGCAAAATATTACAGGGATAACCCTGAGGCTAGAAAAAAGCACAGAAAGACAAGCGCAAAAGCCCAGAAAAAAAAAGAAGCTGTTCGCAAAAGAGTCGAGTGTAATTCATTTAACAAGAAAAACAAAAAGTCTAAGAAAGGCGATAAAATGGATTGTTCACACAAGGGGAGTAGATTGGTATTAGAAAACCAAAAAGCAAACCGAGCAAGAGGTGGAGGAAAAAAGAAATAAAATGGCACAGGAGGTTTCAGAAAACACAAAGCTAACACTTGATCTAAAAACACTAGGCATGGTTGTCGGGTTTACTGTGAGCTTAGCAACTATGTATTTTACTTTAAAATCAGAAATAGCTTTAGCTATGGACGAACCAAAGCCTGCAGTGACATCTGTAGAGTTTGAATACAAAGACAAGCTTGTCAGGAGCACAATAGAAAAGATTGACACAGACTTATCTTCAGTTAAGGGAGATGTGGAAGAGATTAAGGAACAACTCAACAAAATAGACGAGAGACTCTATGAGATAAGCCAGAGATGAAAACTTATTTATTTACTGGAATATTAGCAATGCTTTCTTTTGCGTTGCAAGCACAGGATTACAAAAACAACATATCAGTAGTACAATTTAGCGCTTCATTTGTAGAAGAAAACGAAATATCTCTCAAAAAGTTTAGGGAGTACAATACATATACTTTTCGAATAGAAAACGACACAGACAAGTTTGTCAAAGAAGCTATTGAGTTTATACCAACACTTGTGTTGTATAATAACGGAAAAGAGATTGCTAGAATAGAAAGCGGCATTTCTTTGAAGTTGCCAGATGATTGTGAACAGATCGTCATGGAAAAAATTGAGGAAATCATAGAAAGCAAATTTTAGATATGAAAAAACACTTACTGCTATCAATTATAATGCTTGTTTCAACTCAGATTCAAGCACAATTTTTTAAGACCATATATGATGAGCTGTTTAAATATGGAACTCTTTATGTGGCTGGAGATGTAGAGAACGCAAGTGAAGCCTCTTACCCAGAGTATTTTGTTAGAACAAATCCAGATAATCTTTATGATATACCAGAAGTAGTTGATCAAACTATTTATCATCCCTACGATTACAGGTACTCTGTAGGAATAAGAAGATTAGCTCGATTCGATTATGAAATCAAATCAAAAAATTACTATGACGGCACAGAAAACAACAAAGCTTTATCGGCACCAACAGCAGCTGTAAAAGGTTTTGAGTACTTAATACACTTTGAAAAAGAAAGAGAAAGAGGTAGAGAGTTTACAAACTCTAGGTTATTTTTAAGACACACCGGTAAATATCATATTGCTAAAATTGAACAAAGAGAAGAAGGAAATGTTGATTTTAAATACAAATCAGGTGAAATTCGTTTGCGCTTACCTATCGGTAAAAAACTATCTATATCGGCTGGCGGAATTTACAGAACGCACGTTAAGGCTTATGGGTATAATCCAATAGAGTTATGGCTAAACGAGCAAGACGAAACAGGTATGGCAAAAAACCCGTGGTGGACTCTAGGATATCAGTACGGATAACAGGATGAGCTTGTGAGGCATACAAATGAAGCTACAGGAGAAGAAATGTGGCATTGGTGCTGGAGAGACCCTCAGGGTAATGTTGTAGCATATACAGATGAAGAGTTTAGGGATAACATCTTCGGAGATCTAATGAATGACTTTAATAAACAAAAATGGAGTGAACTAGAGCCTTTTGCAGAAATAGCACCTATAGTCGGATTTGACTTTTATCACTACACACCTAATTTTTGGATGCATCTGTATGGAAACTGGATTTTACCACACCACAAGTACGTTTCAGGTAACGTAGATTTTAGTTACCTCCACAGGGAAAGCTGGGGCAAAGGCGGTCATAACAACCTTCTAGGTGGAAAGCAATGGGAAGACTATCAAGCTGGTTTAATGCTTGGCGTGAAACTGTCAAAAAGATTTGGTATATTTATTGAAGGAGAATACGTAAGGTTTTGGGATTCTGAGATTTACAACTCTTCTGTAGGTATAAACTTTAGATTATAATTATGTGTGAATTGTGTATATTTTGCGGTCTTTGCTAGATGGAAAAAATTAGTAAACACATCAGTTACTACGAAGCAACAAGATCGACAACAGCAAAAAGACTAGGTATAGAAAACAAGCCTAACGAATATCAGTTGACTAACATGAATGTTGTTGCTGAAAACATATTTGAGCCCCTACGAAAGTGGGTTGGCGGGCCTATACGTATAAACTCATTCTTAAGGGTTCCTGAGTTGAATACAGCTGTTGGAGGAAGTAGATTATCGCAGCACTGTGAAGGCAGAGCTATTGATTTGGATGATGCATACGGACACGCAACAAACAAAGAAATGTACCACTTAATAAAAGAAAACCTAGACTTTGATCAATTGATTTGGGAGTTTGGTGATGACAATAACCCTGACTGGGTGCACGTTTCATATGTTTCTCCGGAAAGAAATAGAGCGAGATGCTTGCGAGCTGAAAGAATCAGAGGAAAAGTACAATATAGAGAAATATGAAAAAATTACTACAACTTATTACTGGGGGGCTAGTGAAAGACCTAGGCGATGTTATCGATAAGGTAACTACCACAGATGAAGAGCGGCTTGCGGCCAAACATAAGATCCAAGAGTTATTAGAGAAAGCGGATCAGGATGCGCAGAGCCAGGTAACTGAACGATGGAAGTATGATATGCAAAGCGATTCGTTCCTATCGAAAAACATCAGACCGCTTATTATGGTATTTCTTACGGCGATGTTTACCTTATTATCATTTACCGATGGGAACATTGGAGAGTTCAAAATACAAAAAGAATATATCCCAATTTTTCAAACATTGCTCGTTACAGTGTACGGCGCTTATTTTGTTGGAAGAACTTGGGAAAAAGGCAAGAAAAATGGCAAAGGGGATATATAACGCACCTATTTTAAAGCATAAAACAAGAAGACCTGGCGTTCACTCAAAAAACGCGTCAAGAGGGCAAAGTGGCTACAAGAAGGTTTACAGGGGTCAGGGACGTTAAACACGTTCTTTAAAATCTTATCTTTGCAATAATTATATACCCATAAATGGCAAGAATAAGTTCATACCCCATTGATCTGGTTGTAACAGCTAAAGATAAGTGGATTGGCACAGATGCTGCTGGCTCTATAACTAAGAATTTTTCCGCTGAAAAAGTTGCTGAGTTTCTTAATAACACAGGGGCTATAGACGCTACATGGACAAGGTATAAATTCAAAAACCAAGCTTCATTATCATCTGGCACATTTGCATTAAGCCCAGACTCAGGTGCTACACCTCTTTTTTCTGGTGTTCAAAATATACAAATACATCAGAATGATTCGTCTGATAAAAATGTATCAGAGCTTTATGGTGCTTTAGTGGGTTCTCAAGTATTACTTCAAAGTGCTGACGATCCTTCAAAGTTTGGTGTTTTTAAGTGGGAAACTAGTCAAATAACTAGCCCAGGATCAGAATTTTATACAATCTCTTTGTCTTTTGTTGGAGGTAACGGCACATTGCAAGTGGACTCTGATTATTTATTATCTTTGCTGTTGTATGATGTGTCATCATTAGGAGACAAACATCACGAGCATCTCCAGGATCAAGCATCAGAAACGTGGACAATA
>Ga0181407_1000904_pt1 | contig 9803 bp, 20 predicted proteins | sample 30SPOviralmetaG_FD_130136 | JGI IMG/M metagenome (GOLD analysis project Ga0181407, IMG submission 130136) | Marine viral communities from the oligotrophic San Pedro Time Series (SPOT) site, San Pedro Channel, CA, USA - 30 SPOT_SRF_2012-01-26 | ecosystem: Environmental > Aquatic > Marine > Strait...
AGCTGAAATTATTTTTAGAGCCGGAGATGTAGATCCATTCTTACCAGCTGGCATGCAATTCGCAAGATACCCTAAGCTCTTAGATCTATGCCGTGATATTCCACTTCTAGCGTATGCTAAAGGCGGTGGAAGCATAAAGGATTGGGATAATCCATTTGGAGACGAGGCTATCCAAGAACGCTTTATGTTGTGTTATGGCAATGCTAAAATGTCAAAGAGAAAAGATAGAAATGGTAGAACATTTTGGTATGATAAGAAATGGGATGAGGTACCAACAAGTAGAGATGATTTAAAAGATTTTTTATATGCCACTAGAAGCTAAAGGTTGGCTAGACGAAAACGAATGGCCGGATTTAGCGGTGGATAGCGATGCATTTTCACATTATACTAAAATGAGCCAGATTATGGAACAATATGCAAGAGAATATCATGCAGATAAATTAGAACAAGCTCGAAAGAGAGAAGAAACACAATTTAAGAAATTTTTATGAGTAAGAAAGAAAGAATGCAAAACCTAATAGTTATTGGGCATCCTGATGAGGGATCGTTTTGCTATAATGGTATTTATAGAACTCTTAAGAAAACTCTTTTAGATACGCCAGGGTATTTAAACGAAGTAGAATGTATTGAATTATACAGTGACAGTTTTGCTAGACCAAGAACAGATCTTATTAAAAAATACAAAGAGCTAGTTCAATGGGCAGATCGTATCTACTTTATCTCTCCGGTATGGTGGTTTAGATTAACGCCTAGAATGGAGATTTTCTTTGATGAAGTGTTAACTCCAGGGTATGCATATCAATTTGTACCAGTGGTAGGCCCGTATGCTTATCCTAAGCCATTCCTAAGCGACAAAAAGGTAAGAACATACATTACACACGGTGCTCCTGCACTACCTGTTAGAACTCTTTATTTAAACTCACCTAAATTAAGATTAGTGATGGGAGTATTTACATTTGTATTCGGATGGAGACTATCATTATGGAGAAAATGCAAACAATTCTGGTCTGTACCGTTTGTATCTAATAAAAAGAGAGAACAATATTTAGAAACAGTTCGAAAAGATATTGTAAAAGACTTAAAGCAACATCAAATAAAACAAAAATGACAGAATTTATTTACCACGCATTAGGATTTTGTGGAGAGCACTGGCATCCTAACGCAATTAACGTAACAGCTATATTAATGACAGCTATATTAATTACTAAATCAATAAAAAACAAATATGAAAAGATTTAACAAATTCAAGAAATTCTTCAATAACTGGTACCCAGTAATTTTAGCATTTGTATGCCTTCTATATTCCGTGACTTATGGAGTATTAGGTTACACAGAAGAAGCTCAGTATTCGGCACACTGGCCAGGAACTATCCTCCTCTTTGCGATAGCAATTAGACAAAGACGAAACACATGAATCTAGGATTCTTTATTATGGGTGGACTGATATTTGCAGTTTACATCTATTTTACAATTTGGAACATCTTCTACGGTGCTAGAAAACAAAGAGAAGAAAACTATCCTAACTATTACGATAGGCACGGATCAATAAGTGATGCTATGGATATGGACGGTATGGGTAATTTTAGTAGATTTCCTGTTGATAAAGAACGTGAGGCATTAAAAAAGAAAAGAAACTCAAGAAAAACAAAAACAAAAACCAAAAAACCAGTATAATAACCATGAAATTAATCCTAGTAGGAAAAGCAGCGGCAGGTAAAGATTTTTTAAAGACGAGATTATCCTCTAGGGGATTTAAAGCAGGCGTTAGCCACACAACTAGGCCACCAAGAGAAACTGAAGTAGATGGTAAAGATTATCATTTTGTAACAGAAAATCAGTTTAAAGAAATGATAGTTGGGGCTGAGTTTATAGAATACATGGAATTTAATGGCTGGTATTACGGACAAACTGAAACAGATTTTAATAATGCAGATATAATGATTATGTCTAAAGATGGTTTAGATATGTTACCTAAGAAATACAGAAATAGATGTATGGTAATTTATTTAGATCCTCCTAGAATTACTAGATTTGAAAGATTAGAACATAGAAATGACATTAATGATTCCATTATGAGAAGAATGGACACTGATGATGAACAGTTTGAAAATTTCAGAGATTATGACTTGAAAGTTAAAAATGATGACTTTTAAAAACACAATATATAAACTACACTAATTAATATTAAATATGAGCAAGACTCTAACAAAACAAAAACAGGAACTTACCGAAAAGGTAGATGCAGCACAAATTGAAGCAGCTGAAAAAACATTTGACATTCAATTTGATGACAGAAAAATGGTTAAAACTCTAATGGACCATTTAAACAAAGGCTACGGTTGGAAAACATCCAATGCTGCAGTAATCGTAACATTATACGATCAGCTTAAAAAGCAAAACAAAGAATTAATATCTTCGGATAGCACTGATACAATTATTAGTCTTAGAGGTCATGAATTAAATGCATTATACCAAGCACTTTTAAATGTAGAAGGCATTGGTATTGAATCTGCTAGAAAATTCATTACAATGTTAACTCATGTGGGTGAAACTGTATCGATTGCTATGTCTCAACTTGCTGAAATGAATACAAATATTTCAGATATGCATAAACAACTTGCTGAAATAGAGACTCAAATTCAAACGGCAGAACCGGTTGAAGTAGAAGCAGAAGAAGAAACCGCAACAAATGAAGCAAGCAAGTAAATCTCAAAAGAGAATAGAATTTTTAGATTTAATTGCCGAGGCTATCACACATGAAGATATTTTCGGTACATTAAATTACAAGAAGAAATCTGAGGACCAGATTAAGCAATTCATTTATCCACACCTTGTGCGAGATCTTACAAACTATGTAATCGAACACGATGGTGAAGACAAAGAAAAGGCTAAAGAAATCGTCAAATCTTCAATTAACTGGGAAGGAGATGTGAACACTACGGTGTCACACATCCTCTTCATGGGAACTAGAAATAGACCAGACATGACAGTTGATATGAATGGTATTAAAATAGCGATTGAGTTTAAAAAAGGTAAAAGAGGATCAGATCTTAGAGCAGGTATCGGTCAATCATTGATTTATGCTACTCATTATGATTTTGTACTTTATCTTTTTGTGGATATATCGGATGACAAAAGAATACAAAACGCACAAGGAGGAGTTAACGAGTTATCATTAACTGGTGAACTTTGGGATAATTACAATATAAAATTTATAGTAGCTTAATATGGGTAAAGTTTACGTAACATCAAATCTACAACTAGGGAGACCTGGCGCAATTAAGAAATACAATAGAGATTTTAAAGACGTTGATGCAATGACAGATGGTTTAATTGGAAACTGGAATGAAGTCGTTACTAAAGATGATACTGTATACCATTTAGGTAACTTTGCTCACGATCCTAAAACTGCACAAGAAGCTTTACTAAGATTAAACGGTACTATCTGTTTATGCCTAGGCGAACACGATCAAGCAATAGAACAATTGTTTGAAAAAAATATGTTTAGACCTGGCGTTAGTATTATTAAATGTATTGAAACAGATACAGAAAATAAAGTATCTCTTTCATATTACCCGTTAGGAGCTTGGCCAGGTAAAAATAAAAAATGGTTCTCAATCATTGGTTACCCAGCTAAGTCTTTTAAATCAGATCCTAAAAAGAGGATTATTAATGCCTCGACTGATTTATGGGGACACAAGCCACAAGAACTACACAAAGTTGTAGATATTTTCAAAGATTTTTAAAATTGTTAATAACTTTTACAAAATAACTGCCATAGAATTTTTTTATGTCAGTTATTTTTCGTATATTTGTACTGTAATTAAAACTATTAACTATGTCAACAGAATTAAAATCACTTAAGGGCCAATTTCACAGTCAAAAGACAAATGAAATGGAGAACACTGAAATGTCACTAACAAGATTCAGTGGCGGTAAAGAGGGTATGAAACTTCAATTAACGATGAGAACTCAAGGAGACTTCTTCACTCACATCACTCTTGATAAGAAACAAATGCAACTTCTTGTCAAAGAAATTCAAGAAAACTTTGAATTCTAATGTAAATTTGTTAGAAAGTATGTAATAATACTACTAACAGCAAAATAATTGCCAAAACATTTTTTTATGTCAATTATTTTTCGTATATTAGTACAGTAATTAAAACAAACCTTAAAAATAGAACTATATGTCAAAAACAAAAAAAGTAACCTACAGAGAATTAGCAGAAAACTTCGTATCATCTAGATCAGAAAAAGACTATAAAGTACTTTATGATAAAATCAAACCAGGACTAGAAAATTATGTCTTTAATATTGTAAAAGATAACGAAGCTAAAGATGACATTGTAACTAATACTCTAACTAAAATGTGGACTAAGATCGATCAATACGATCCACAGTATCAAATCACTACTTGGCTATACAGAATTGCATTTAATGAATCTTTAGGTTGGATTCGTCAAAGAAACAAGAAAAGATCTATTGATGCGTTAAAAGATTCAGGTATTGAAGTATCTAGATATTATGCTAGAACTTCTGCTAAAGATCTTCTTATTGAACAAGCATACAAATCAGAGCAAGAATGGCTTGATGAAGATGAAGATCTTATGAACAGATACGAAATGGCTCTTAAAGGTATTAATGATCTTAAGCCAATGTATCGAGGTATTCTAGAAGATAGACTACTTAATAATATGAAGTATGAAGATATTGCATCTAAATACGAATTACCATTACAGACTGTTAAAAACAGAATCCGTAGAGGTAAAGCAATCATTGCAGGATCTATTTAATAATGAGTAAGATGAATAAGAAGTCGGAAGATGCTTGGCAGATACTAAGAATACAGGGAGAATTCACAAAAGGATTTGATACACTAAATGAATTATATAAGTGTATCTCTGTATTCGGAAGTGCAAGAACACCTAAAAGTAACAAGTGGTATAAAGAGGCTAGGAAGTTTGGTGGATTAATTGCAAACGAAGGGTTTGGAGTTATCACTGGCGGAGGTCCTGGTATCATGGAGGCTGCTAATCAAGGTGCAAAAGAAGTAGGAGGTAAATCAATTGGAGTTGGTATTGAGTTGCCATTTGAGGCCGGTATGAATCCACATGTCGATCTAGGTATTGAGTGCCGATACTTCTTTACGCGAAAGGTATTGTTTGCAAAATATTCACAGGCCTTTGTAGTCTTTCCAGGAGGAATGGGAACTATGGATGAATTATTTGAAGTAATGACTTTAGCACAGACTGGACATGCTCCCGAGTTCCCGATACTTTTAGTCGGCAAAAAATACTGGAGCGGCTTAGTAGACTGGTTGCAAGAAACTGTAGCAGCTACTGGTAGAATGAGCCAGAAAGATTTTGATCTATTTAGGATTGTAGATACGGCAGAAGAGGCTGTTGAAAAACTAGTAGAACATAATGCAAAATACCGAAAAGAAGATACTACAAACTTCTAACTAAAAAGAAACAAATTAAAAACACACCAGTATAACTATCCCAATAAGTTCTAAAGCTTAACGAAGCTAAACCTACAGAACGTAATTTGACATCAAAGTTTTAGTACTATTAATGCCCGAGTGGTGGAATTGGTAGACACGAGGGACTTAAAATCCCTTGGACAGTAATGTCCGTGACGGTTCGAGCCCGTCCTCGGGTACTAAAGAGAAGTAGTGAAGCTACAATGATATAGAAAAAGGTAAGGGTTAACCTCTATATCGTAGTAACCCCGAAAGACCCGAAACTTCTCTTTTTTATGGACCAGTAGCTCAGCTGGATAGAGCATCTGCCTTCTAAGCAGACGGTCACAGGTTCGAATCCTGTCTGGTTCACTATATAGTCAAGTATCTCCTCAAGCTTATACCTTGTCGAAAGAGTAATTGGTTACATGAGAGTTCAAGTCTCTCCTTGACTACCCGCCCCAAATCCAATATTACTAATATAATAGCATAATATATAAAATGTGAAAAAACTATGGAGGCTATGGGCCAAAGCTTTGGGAGAGAAGATTGGCGGAGACAAAGAAGCAGATGCAATTGCAAGATTTAGAACAATTATCATATTGCAGGCAATCATTACAAATATATTGATTTCAGTTAATATACTATTAACGTGGTTAAAATAGTAAACAAAAACTAATTTTAGTATATAATTATTAAACAAGTATTATGAGCAAAACAAAACCAAACATATTTGAAGGAAGAACTAAAGAATGGGATTCTAATGAATGGCAGGGAAGGTCTAAAAGACAAGTAGAAAATAATGAAAAACTATCTGGTATTTCATGGATTCTACTCGCTACATTCTTAATAGGTTATGGGATATATTCTTTAATTATAGGATAGTACGTTTATGAAGATAGACAAGATTTATGTATTAGCAATTAACCATACCCAAGAAAAAATAGATGATATAGTATCAAGGTTAGAATCAACAGGATTTGAGCCTAATACTCCATTTGTAATTTTAAAAGGACATAACGCATATACTGATAAAACTCCAGAAGGTGTAGGGGTATATGAAAAATGGGGAATCGCAAATAGCTGGAATAAATTTTGGCAAATGCCAGTACAGACTGGAGAAGTCGGATGCGCTTTAAGCCATATTAATGCCTGGAAAACTATTACAAATGAAGGAGTAGAAAGAGCTCTTATTTTAGAAGAAGATTTTCAGCCAGTAAATGGTATGCAATTCAAAGATATTCCAGAGCCAAATCCTAAATGGCCTTTTGTATGGGATTTCCTAACACTAGGTAGATGGTCTTTTAATTACCATGATGATATTAAATTAAATGATACTTATTGTATTCCAGGTTTGCACTATAATATGCATGCTTATATACTAACTAATGTAGGAGCACAGAAATTAGTAGACTATCAATTAGAAAAGAATATCATACCTTCTGATGAATTTATTACAGCAACATATCTAAATCACAGAAGACAGGATATAGAAGAATTATTTCCAATTAAAACAATAAATGCATTGGCTACATGTAAAGATCTATTTGAACAATTAGATCATAAATCAATGGTCTCCGGGCATACAAGAGATTAATATTATGAAACTATTAAGAAAACTATTAATAATGTTTGGTAACCTATTCGATATTGGTTGGTGGGCAGATAAAATCAATACTAAGTTAGGTCTATACAAGTTGGCTGAAAAGAGTAGATTTCGTAAATGGCAAGAAGGTCTAACAGGATGGAAATTCTGGGCATGGCAAATAGTAGGTGGAATTACATTCATAATCATCTTTGAATTTATATTTAATAAAATAGGCATAACAATGTTACCGTGGAAATGACAGAAGAGCAAATTGATAGAATTATAGAAATGGCTTGGGAGGATAGAACTCCATTTGAAGCGATAGAATTCCAATTTGGTCTTAAAGAGAATGATGTTAGGAAGCTAATGAGGAAACACATGAAAGAATCCTCGTTTAAAATGTGGAGAGAGCGAGTTAAAGGCAGAAAGACAAAACACGCTAAGAATAGCGAAGGTACCAGATTTAAATCAAAAAACCAAAGAGCAAACCGATGAGACATTTCTTTTTAATAATTTTATTTATGCTAACAACGAATATGGTTGGACAGAATTTTATTTTACAAGAGAAAGACAAACAGATACATTTTGCAGCAGGTATGGTGGCTAGCACCGTGGGCTATCATTGGTCATATAAAAAACATAATAATAAATCAAGAGCTCAAATAACAGGAATGTTAACATCAATTTCAGTCGGTATATTAAAAGAATTATATGATAGTAAAACTGGTGGTACGGTAGAGAGTAGAGATGTTCTAGCCACTATGATGGGAGGAGCTGTAGTCACAGTTACAATACCATTATTTCAAAAGAAAAAGAAATGAGAATAGGAATTACATGTTCTTCATTTGACCTATTCCACGCAGGTCATGTTAAAATGTTAGAAGAGGCAAAACAACATTGTGACTATCTAATTGTTGCACTACAAACAGATCCTACAATCGATCGACCAGAAAAGAATAAACCTATTCAATCTGTAGTAGAAAGATGGGTTCAAGTTAATGCTTGTAAATGGGTAGATCAGATAGTACCTTATACAACTGAAGAGGATTTAGAAGATATTTTTATGTCATTTAAACTAGATTGTAGAATCATTGGAGATGAATATGAGACTAAGTATTTTACAGCAAAAGACATCTGTCTAAAAAGAGGAATTAAAATAATATATAATAGTCGAGATCACAACTGGTCTTCGAGCGAACTAAGAAACAGAATTAAGTAATGAGTCACGAACAACAACACAACGGCACACCTCAACTACAAGGAGAAAGAAACTCTTTTAATCAAAAAGTAGGTGCTTATAGCATGTTAGGTAGAACTAAGAAAGTTCAATGGTCTAACAGACGTAGATGGAGAAACATCTAAATAACTGCTAAAGTAAATACAAGTACCATAATTACTACATAGAGTATTTTAGATACGTCAACTCGGTTTTCCATATAATATTTATAGAGAAAATAACTTAAAACACATCCAATATACATTAATTAATCGTTAACAAATCGTTAAGCGTTAGTATAGTATTTGTTTAGGATATTTTTCAAATAAGATGTAACCAGATCTAATTCTAGCATCTATTTGTGGAGTTGCATAGTCGACAATTTCTACTATTTTAGCCAGTTCTAGATTATCTTCACCTTCCAGTTTTGGATTATCAAACCAAGCATATCTATTTTTATCAAATACTTTTTGCATAACAATCCATTTAGAGATAAAATAATCCATCTCATCTTTTACTCTTTCTAAGTGTAATAGATGTGGAGATACTTTCTTATCTAAATATGACTTATCTACTGCGGTGAGATATGCATATAATAAATATTGTTTATGTTCAAAATCAATTGGAGCTTGAGAATACCAATCTAAGTCAAGTAGCTTCATTAATTATATATTCAGTCACACTCGCCATAATTAGATAAAAATATAAGAAGGTCTTCTGCTCCTACGATTCCATCCTCATCAAAATCACCTTCACATACTGAATCGGGCTGAATACAAGAAGCATAGTTAGGATGTTCTGTTAATAGGGGAAATACATATCCGTCTCCGTTTAAAACAAAAGCTGTGCCTATATCTGCACAGAAGATTATAGTATATCCACCCGCTGGAAGACCAAAATAATGATTACCACCATCACAATCTTGATATTGAAAGTTAGTCCATTTTTCAGCACCAACAGAGGTAAAGACATGTTGATTACATTGTGCTACCGTCCAAAATGGTAGAAGAAATAGTAGGGAAATAATTAAAGCTTTCATGTTATCTAAATATTGTTATGTGTCCGTGTCTTTGGAATACTTCTGTAGATCCAAATTTCTTAGCGTAAAATGTATATGTGTAAACACCATCAGATGCATAATGATCTCCTCCATTTACACTGCCATCCCAATAAGGATATGAATCAAAGTAATCACCCATACCAGAATAGATCATGTCTCCCCATCTATTAAATATTTTAAATTCCACATCAACCCAGCAATCTAAATCATAAACCATTTTCCATGTATCATTTAAGCCATCTCCATTAGGCGTAAATGTATTAGGAAGATAAACTGAAGTCCAATCTGGGCAAGTTAATCCAGGATCATCAATACATTCTAATCCAGTTTCACAGTCAATAGTAATATACTCATAAATAGTATCTGTTAAGAATTCATATACAATCACTTCAACAGTATCGACAGTTGTGATAAAAAGAGTGTCAGTAACATATTCTGTAATGTACTCAATTTCAGTAACAGTATCAGTAATAAAGAC
>Ga0181407_1000906_pt1 | contig 9798 bp, 14 predicted proteins | sample 30SPOviralmetaG_FD_130136 | JGI IMG/M metagenome (GOLD analysis project Ga0181407, IMG submission 130136) | Marine viral communities from the oligotrophic San Pedro Time Series (SPOT) site, San Pedro Channel, CA, USA - 30 SPOT_SRF_2012-01-26 | ecosystem: Environmental > Aquatic > Marine > Strait...
ACGGGCTGCCCACGATACCTTCGGCGCTCCTTTCTCTGACTTCTTAAGTGCCCAGGTGGTGATGGCTTTTGGAGGACGTGCCAAACCATCATCCCAAACCTTCCACGCTCCTTTCTTGTTGGCGCTTTGACGTGCCAGCTTGGCTGCTGTCTTGAGCACATACTCGCAATGCTCATGGGCAACAGTACCCCGGTCACAGGCAAGATCACGCTCCAATGAACTGCCAGGTCTCTTGGACCATCGTGCCAATGCATCTTTTTGGGATTGAGGGGCTGTGTGCTTCAGGATATGGGTGACAGAGTGATATATCTGTCCTTCTTGATCTCTGTAAACCCTGAATGGGCCAGAGTTATCTTGTTCCAGTTGCCATCGACGCAGTGACGCCAATATGTCTTGAGCGTCAAGCTGCTCCGTCATAGTCCTCATTTAATAGAGCTTCTGATTTTTCTTCCAGCCATTTACGCATCAGCTGGTTTGCTTTTGGCTCAATTAAATGGGCGCTCGATACCCAACCTCTTAAATGACCAACGACGACAGCAACAGAACCGTCCTCTAAAAACTCTGTGACGGTCTGGGGTAGTTCTGTTGTGTCAGGCATTAGACGCTCTTTCCCAAGACTAATTTACATGAGAAGGGGGCTTTGGCAAGTCTTTTGCCAAATACTCGTCTAACGCTTGCCGCACCAATGCAGCGATAGAGGTGCCTGGGCGCGTTAGAGCCTTAAGGCGTTCGTACTGGTCTGGACGAAGCTGCAAAGTAATCCTTTTCAACTTACCTCACCGTTTTTAGAAATAAAATCTGGGCAAGTTGCAGGTAGGTTGGCAAGCGAAATAAACGGATCATTTGTTATCGCAATCAAATTTCGGTTAACTGGCTCGCCAAGCATAAATTTATAAGCGGCGTTTACGCTTTTTCGCAAGCTTGGACAATCGTTCCAAAAACCAGCTCCAGGGCTTAATTCACGCTTTTCTTTTTTTGCGTGATAAGCGCGATTAGCAGCTCCGTCATGACTTGGGTGATACATGTTTGTCTGAGATGTTCCTGAAGTCGTAATCTCAATCCAGTGCTTCGCTCTCTCAAAGGCACTCATGTTGTGCAAAAAACAGTCACCTTTTTCTTCTTTAAAACGCATTTCTGCGTAAATTTTTAACGCGGTAGCAAGAAAGAATGGGCTAAAAGTTACGCCGGTAAAATTGTGGCTTTCTACCAGCCGAAAGAAATCACGAAATTTTAGAAACTCGTTTTTTACAAATTCGTCCTGGTAAGGCTTTGAATACTGCATCGTCCCAACAGTTGGGCTAGAAATGTCGCAAAGAGCGTGACGAATAGTTGAACACTCTTTTCTTGTCATATTAACTCCCCTAAAGTTAATACGATCAGACATGGTTTTAGATTTACCGGTATCGACAATATTGCCAACGTCATGACTTACATTTCTTAGAACAACAAACCATTGGCCTAACCCAGTCTCTACAACAGCATTGGTTCTGTGCTGACCGTTGAGCAGAACACCGTTTGTGTCAAACAATAAAGCGTCTGGGCTAAGAACAAACTGACCATTCTTCATCATCCTGCTGATGTCTAGCAGGTTTGATTTAATGATTTGACGATTATTTTCGTAATTGCAAGACACCATTTCCGCAGCCATTTTTGGCGTAACAAAAACGATCTCGGCAACTACATCTTTGTATGGACCTCGATCTTGAGTTAAATTTTCAGAGTTCATGGTTTAGAAGTGCTGTGAACAGTCAGAGGGGAGTTGCAACTCCCCCCTGACATCACAATGACATCACTGTGACGCCATTGTCAAGCAATCATTCCAAGATCAGCTTTCGCTGAACGGATCACCCTTTTGCATCAACACTCGGTTTAGATCAAAACCAGACTTTTCTACCTGCATCCAGGCTTTAGCCATCTTGTTTTCGTCATGCTCGTCCTCGTCACGGGGAACGATCAACAAGTCGTAGCGCACCATGTCAGCTTTGATCTTGCTCAGCTCGAAATCCCAGTCCAGCAAGTTTTTGCTGTACTTCTTGTTCAAACCATATTTTGCAAACTGACGTATCAACGAAATGTGTGAAACTTCTAAAACTTGGACCCTATTCATGTCCCAGTTGTAGACAGGCCATGTCAAACATTGAGAAGGCTTGCGGACTGCTGTTTTGTCATAATTCATAGATCGAACGTACTCATTGCCGATCTCTAAATCAATCTCATCATCGGTTGGTTTGTCCACAAACCTAAATGGCTGCCCGTTGCCACCATCCTTTGGATCAGCCCAGACAAGCCAGTATTCAAGCGGGTCTTGCTCTAAAAGTGCAAAGTTTGCTGGCTTACCTTGCTCTAGTTTTGTGTAGCTAAGATAGTTGTCTTTTGACGAACTACCTTCGTTGTCTTGTTCGATTGAGTCAAGAATGCTTGCAGAAAGTTTCACGAAAAAGTTGTCTTGTGGGTTGTCGCGTTAGCACTGCAATTGCAGTCAGGGCTAGTGGGAGCCCAGGCTGGATAAATCAACCAGCGGACTGCTAACGCTCTAACAAACTACAAAGAATGTGGCCTCTTGTCAATATGGGCTAGGATAAAAAAACTCCCGACTAGCCCACGAACCAGGGGGCCAATCGGGAGAGTTAAATAACCGCCCTTCTATAGTACATGAACCTTCAGGAATTTGTTGCCCAGCTGCCTTCTGGCTTGGTCTACGCACCGATATATGCCAAAGATGCCCCAATGGTCTCTGGCAAACCAGCGACTGGTAAGAACCCTTTAGAGGCCAGCTACGACTCGAAGTTCGATCCTGCTGATGTAGCCCTCGCAATCAAACGCAACCCTGACCTCAAGGCTGTTGGCGTCTTTACCGGTATCCGTGGCAATGGCATCGTCATCCTTGACGTTGATCGTCACCTCAACAAGCACCTAAAAGTCTGGGGCTCATCCATCGATGACGCTCCAATCATCACTTCAACCAAGGACGATGCAGCTAAGTACCTGTTTCGCGTCCCTGAAGACCTCTGGAGCCAGGTAGAAGGCCATGGACTTACCGATGACTGCCCTGACTACGAGATCCTCTGGAACTCCAAGCGTCAAGGCGTCATCTTTGGTGCCTACCCAGGCGGCAAGAACTCAACTGCTGGTCACTACAGCTTTGAGGGTGACCTGAATACCATTCCTGTTGCTCCAGATTGGTTGCTTGCAGAAATGAAGCAGCCGCCAAAAACAATCAACAAACGCGATCTTGATTTCACCGATCGTACCCAAGACGAAATCTTTGAGATCGTCCGTGATTGCCTAAACGTCATCCCATGTAAAGGCGCTGGCTCCAGGGATCACTGGGTCAGGATTGGCATGGCAATCAATTCTGCTTTGCCCAATGAAATGGGCTTCATGCTTTGGTCGGCATGGTCAGCAGAGGATCCTGATTACGCCTCTGAATGGGAAGACTCCAACCCCTGTGCTGACGCCTGGAACACCTTCAAAGGCAACGGCATTGGCATCGGTACCTTAATTTTCTTGGCTGACAGGGAGGATCCAGAACGCCGTAGGTTTTCAGACGATCTGGCCAAAGTCGTCAAATCAGCAGAAGAAAAAGTAGTTCAAGAAACGCGCCAAGCAACCCTGGATTTCGATGAAGTCATCCGCCGCGCCAAACACATCCTTGATCTAGATAACCCGGCTGAAGTTAATTACAAGCTCAACACCCTTGCCCTGCAAGCTGGTTACAGAGATCAATCAGCCCTTGAGAAATTAATCGTCGATCAACTGTCGTACGAAAAAGCTCAAGACCTGATGACCGTTAAAGAGCTGATGAAGCTGGACGCCAAACGTGATTACTTGATCCCTGATGTCCTTCCTCATCCTTCTGTCGTCCTGATCTATGGGGCTGGGGGCGATGGTAAATCCATGTCCGCTTGGGCTCTTGCAAAACACATTGCAACTGGTCAACCCTTCTTGGTTCGTGGCAATCACGTTCCAGTCGAACAAGGCCCTGTCCTTCTGCTGAACGGTGACCAGCCCTTGGTCCAACTCAAGGAGCAACTGGAAGAAATGGACTTTCCCATCACTGATCAGACCTTGATCCAGACCGATTGGCAGCTTCAACGCTATGCACAATTCATCAAGCTCATGGAGAAGCACCGCCCCAAACTCGTTGTTATTGACTCGCTTATTGGTTGCTCTGGTGGTCGAGCCTTTGATGAGAACAAGTCTGAATTTGCTCAGCCCTTGTATTGGCTAACTAAAAACAATGGTGATCTGTTCCCCGCCACCACAATTCTCATCGTTCATCACGCCAACAAGAACGGTGGCTTCAGGGGAACCTCAGCCATCCGTGATGCAGTTGACGAGACCTGGGCTTTACGCAAGCCCAATGATGAAGAAAGAGGCCGTGTAGGCGGTCATAGCCGTCTAATCACAATTGAAAAGTCACGCTCAGGTCGTATGGACACCCAGCTCGTCATGCAAATGCAAGATGACCTGTCCTTCACCATCAGTGACTTCACGCCCGAAGTCGATGAAAACAACACCTCACCAGCTTCCGTTGCTGATCGTGTCCTTCAAAAACTCAGAGTCGTTCACCCTGAATCACGCACTATCGAAGATCTGTTTTACGACCCACTCATCAATGGCAAAACAGCCGCTATTCGCAAATCGCTCCAACGATTAGAAAAACGAGGCTTAGTAGTCTCAAACGTCTCAGATAAGTCTCGTTCCAAACAACAAGTCAACTCCTACAAAGCAATACTCGCGCGTGGAGAGGGTAAGAAAGTGTCCCAACCAGGGGTAGATGCTAGTGCTGGAGCGGTATCTGAGGTGGGACACAAGGCTGGGACACCCCTATCCTGTCCCAACCTTTCTGAGGGTTCTGTTGTAGTTGATATTGGTGCGGAAGAGCTGGGACACATCTAACTGTCCCAACCCCCTGTCCCAACCTTCTTCCATTGCTATCACTAGCATTTGGCACGGTTGGGACACCTACGGCATCTATACGCGCGAGAAGCCTTTCGATGAATTGGAGCGAAATCCTTAGCAAGGCTGGTGTTCCCGAACCTCCGGGCTACCTTGAAACCGTTGCTTCGGTACGCTCCAAACCTAGAGTTAAATCGTCCAACAAATCCAAAAAACCCAAAAGGAAACCCGTAAAATTACGGAATGAAAAGAATCGAAACCTACCTCCCAGAAGACATCGCCAAACGTCTTTCTGATCAAGCAGAAAGTGCTGGCATCAAGCGATCAGAATTGATCCGTGACCTGATCCTTAACTCTCAAACAAGCTTCGACATCACCCCAGATGACTACAACAGAGCTGTCGTTAGGATTCGCAAGCGTTGCGGTAATTTGTTGGGGCGTCATCAAGCTGAAAGCCTTGTGGCATCAGTTTTTACAGAGTTCTCAGGAGCTAGCCTTCGTGCCGCAAAAAATTAATCTCTACTACTGCCAGGTCGATGATGATGAAGATCATTTCCCCTTAGCCATTGCTCGATTTACGGCCTATGACGAGGACCATAAACCTCTGTCCGTAGAGCAAGTCACTTACGAAAGTGACCCACGTTATTTTCAACAACAGGTCTCTGCTGCTCTTTCATGCGGGGTTGACGTAAGTGTCATAACCGCTTCACCCATGGAAGATTTTGCTTGGATCAATAAACTGGCGCAGCAAGCTTGAAACTTAGAATCTTTCGCCGTGAAACCACTTGGTTTGTGCTAACCGAGAATAATGAGATAACGTTCCACCAAACGCTTGCTGGAGCGATGGCTAATGCCGCTACCAAAATCAGGGCGTCAAATTATGTTGGATCGGCTGTATGCAGCAGTCCGTTCAGCGACGACTGCTGACATACAAAGAGCTGCAATGCTCTTAGAAGGAGCCAAAAAGATAAGAGCTGGGTCTAGTCGTCAACGATCTTCCGCTCGATCAGCACAGGCCAATGCTTGGAAAAAGAAGGTTGACACTTCAGTAACATGGTAGTATTACATTACTATTGTGCCGTTAGATGGCGATCAGTCACGGCAAGCGTGTTTACATTCAAGTTCTCTTAGAGCCAAATCGTGGCGAACTTTTTCTTACTGAAGCAGAAGCTCTTGGCGTTAAACCTTCAGCGTTGATTCGACAAATCGTTTACGACTATTTAGCTGAAAAATGCAATATGAATGCTTATGTCAACGCTTTGACCAGCGATAAAGAGGAATGGCAAGCATCCGTTAACGCAAGATTAGAAGGAAGAGCAATTAAACGCCGAGAACGCGCACACCTTGCTTACAAGGGATTACTCGAAGAATGAATGGCGTCGATGTTTGCGATATGTCCAACAGCTTGCTTCAGCAACTTGCCCTGATGCCACTGTTGACGCGCCATAGCAACACAAAGCTGTGACAGCACATCTATGTTCTCGCAGTCCTCAATTTGCCTAATGCTGCGTTCGAGCGTTAACTCTTCTTCAAGACTTTGCTCAACGACCATCCATTCCATTGATGGATCGTAAGGCTCGTTTTTCGGAGGCATAAGGTTTCTCTGTCCTAAACCGAATGTAATCATGCACAGCAGGAAATAACCAGTCCTGCACTGGTAAACATGCTTCCCAGTTCACAGGTTGAACACAGTTCATCACGACTGTCGTCCAAAACGCGCTGATATAGCCCCAGTTCATCGATCCACAAATATGGCCCAGCCGCTTGCTTCTCCTTCTATAGACCAACGCTGGTAGAAAGCAGGACGCGACATCCTGATCCGCTCCCCTGACTTTGTGGTGTCATGCCCGCCACGTTCCATGTCTGGCAAGCCCATCGGATCCATGGCAATAAATTCGTCTTTGTTATATCCAATAATTACGCTCCAGTGACCACAACCTTCGCTATCGCATACCGCTGGTTCGCCTTTAGTCAGATCGTTTTTATGCAGCCAACCGACCAAAATCGCTCTCCCGGCATCGATTTCGATCTCAATATCCTCAACCCTGGCATCCCTGCGAAACTCAGCATCCAAGCCAAGTGACCTCAACGCAGAGACCTGGGCGTGGACTGCTGTTGTATCACCAAACTTTCGGCGTACATGCCGATAAGCGTCTTGGCTTTTTATACGATGATGAAATCCAACGACCATTGCAGCTGCTGCATCAAAGCATTCCCGGTAGCCATAGCCGCTAAGACTATCTAGCTGGCTGTAATACGGAACTCCGTAAACCTCTTGGTGAATGCCGCTGGTCTTCCAGGTCTGGAACCATTCCGCTTCTTCATCAAGCAATGCTGGATCGGTAATCGAATCCTCTAGCTGCTTTATCGCTGCCATTTGGTGCGGTGTTTCTCGAAACCACTTGAAAAAGGGCAGCAGGCTCAACGACACAACGCTCGACAACAAAACTACTGTGATAATGCCGGAGAACATGGCGTGTGCCTAGCTGCAAAACCGCTCATAAACATTGCGCCGCTACCAAACACGACGATCAAGACGCTGATCACAACAGCCAATACGGATGGCATGAAACTACTTCTCTACCCTTTCGGTCGGAAATAGCAAATTCTTGAGATACGTGCAGGCCACATCGTCTAGCTCGTTATCAGTCTGCTCGCTGATCTTGACCAGGCAGTCAAGTAGTAGCTGTTTTACGGCCTTTGATTTGATGAATCCAAAAAGAATTGGCTTTAGTAGTAAAACCATGGGATCACTGTGTGTGCAAAAAGTCTAATTCCTATTGGCGTGTCCTTCCAGTCGTGCAACATCTTGCTCCAGCGTTGATATACGGGCAAACAGCTCCTGGTCCCTAACCCTCAGATCAGCGTGAAGCACATCCATCCGTGACGCTAAATTATCGACAGCTGAGGTCAAACGCACCAACGAATCCCTCCCATGCTGGTTTTCGCGGTTGGCTCCTTTGATGCCAGAAGCCGCTACGCCTATTGACGCTCCAGCAACAGCAGCCCAGATTTCAACCACCATTCGACCCATAGCTTGACTGCATCATGGCAGAAACACCGCAAACCAAGTCAGAAGAACAAGAGGATCAAGGCCATTCCTGGCTGGGTGATGTTGTTCGCGTGACCATTCTGCTGTGGTCGATGGGAATCCTGACTGCAAACTATCTGGGCATCTTTTCCCAGTCTGTCGATCCAACTTTCCCGGCATCTTTGCTCACGGGTACGGCGGCTTCTTATTCGCCAGCACTCGGCAAACTTGGTAAGAAAAAGAAGGAGGACAACGGCGTTATCGTTGATAACAGTAAAACCAATGCAGGCATCAAATGACCCGCACACTTTTGGTATTGGGCATCACTTTGTTGGCTGCCCCTGCCCACGCTGACATCAATCATGTTCTGACGCAATCAGCTCAGATCAGCATTGATCAGGCTTACAGCTCAGCCAAACGAATCGGTTCTACCTACAGCGCATCAGGCTCAAATGTGACACCAAGCGTCACCAGTGGGAGCACCACAACCAGCGGGGCCATTGGTGGTCTGAATCTTGGCAGCCTGACCAGTGGCGTCCCTGCCATGGTTGACACGAATTACGCCGTGACTACCGCCGGTTCGGCTTTCTCATTTAGTGAGTCAGCAGTGATTGGCGACACGATAAGTTCAGCCACTGAGGTGACCTCTACCACTGGCACCGTTGATGACCTTCCAACATACGGCGAAGTCGTGACTGGTTCTGGTGGGGTGAAAGCTAATCTGGCGGCAACAGCCCTCTCAAGCGGAATCATGACGATTACAGCAGGTGGAGCGGGTACAAGTGCAATCCTGTCTAACAAGATGGCACTTGAAATTGATTAGAGCTTGGCTGCTGGTTTTGTTGCTGCCTAGCTCTGCTTTAGCCGCACCAATCGTGCCGCAGTTCACTCAGGGTCAACTTAATTCAAGATCAGAATCCACCACGATCATCAACGAAACAATTACGTCCCATAATTTTCGGACGGGTTACAGCTACTCAGCGGCAGGTCATAATGTCGAAACTGTTGGAGATATTCCTATTTCGCCTGACGCTACCGTCACAAACAATCAGACAGTTGGTGGAGTCAATTTTTCATGGACAAGCCCAAACCTTGAAACTAAGCCCCAATGGCAAGTAATCAATCCTGGTGCAAGCTGGAGCCTGACAGAATCATTCATGGCCCCTGGTTTAGATGCAGTAACTACGATCCAACGCACCATTCAAACCGAAAGCGTAACCGAGTCGCAGTCAGTGTTCTCGCAGTAATTACTGCGTTTGGTGGACCGGTGCAAGCCAACACGACAGTGGCAAATCCGTCCAGTACATCTAGCGGTTCAGTGGTTAATAACGCCTATCAAATGATGACCGGACCACATCCTATATATCGGATGAGTCAAGGCATTCAGTGCCCTGGTCCTACGTTATCGCTCAGTCCGTTTGTCACATCTAGCCGAAACTTTGATCTGCCCCATCAATCAGTAACTAGAACGCCTGTTTACTCAAGTGCTGATGCAGACGACAATGGCGAACCAGATTCTCCCGGCAAGGTGCTCTACTACTCAGAGATGCCACGATTTGAGAAAGATCGTAGATCAGTTAACTACGGCATAACAGCAACGTTTTCTATGCCATTGGATGGTGGCCTGACTGCTAGATGTAAACGCGCCGTAGAAACAAACATCAAGCTTCAAGAACAATTACTTTCCACTAAACGCCTAGAGCACGAGCTTTTCAGGGCCAAGCAGTGCGGTGAGTTGGCTAAAAGTGGGATTCAATTTACTGGCCAAATGTCTATTGTTTGCAGCGACCTAATCGTCAGCGTTCCGCCCGTAAAAATGGTGCCGCACGTTCACTCTATTTCCGTGCCTTCCGCTGATTCTTCTG
>Ga0181407_1000907_pt1 | contig 9793 bp, 9 predicted proteins | sample 30SPOviralmetaG_FD_130136 | JGI IMG/M metagenome (GOLD analysis project Ga0181407, IMG submission 130136) | Marine viral communities from the oligotrophic San Pedro Time Series (SPOT) site, San Pedro Channel, CA, USA - 30 SPOT_SRF_2012-01-26 | ecosystem: Environmental > Aquatic > Marine > Strait...
CCTGAGACCTAAAAAATCCATTTTTAACAACCCAAGTTGTTCTACTGTGTGCATTTCAAACTGAGTTACTAACTCTGCATCTTTTCCTTTTTTTTGTACCGGTAAATAATTTGTGATAGCTTCGGGAGATATAACGACAGCGGCAGCATGGATTCCATCTTGTCTTCTTAAGCCCTCTAGGCCAAGAGCTATATCAATTATTCTTTTAACCTCTTCATCATTTTTATATTGATTTCTTAATTCAGCTGATGCAGTATAAAACTCTTTACTGTAGCCACTATTATTTTCCTCATCTAACTGCAAACATTCGCTCAGTGTTGCAGTATTTCCTAATATCATAGGTGGCATGAGTTTTGCAACCTTGTCTCCTGCTGAAAATGGAAGACCTAATACTCTCGATGCATCGCGAATAGCTTGTTTTGCTTTAATGGTTGCAAAAGTAACTATGTGAGCAACTTTATCTTCTCCATATTTGCCAATAACATATTCGATAACATCTTTTCGATAACGTTCATCAATATCCATATCAATATCAGGTAGTTCTTTACGGCCTTTATTAAGGAACCTTTCAAAGAGCAAGCCATATTTTAAAGGTTCTATTCCTGTTATCCCAAGACAATATGAGACAATAGATCCTGCAGCAGAACCCCTTCCTGCACCAGTTCTGATATTATTTTCTTTTGCATACTGAATAAGATCTCCAACGATTAAAAAATAAGAAGCAAATCCCATAGAATTAATTACTTCAAGCTCATACTCTATTCGTTCAGTGATCTCATCAGTTATTTCTTGGTATATAGACTTTGCACCTTCGTAGACAAGATTTTTAAGATAGTCTTCAACCGTTAAGTTTGGATCATCAATCGGAAAAGCTGGGAGATAATACTTCCCAGATTCAAAATTGTATTCAACTCTATCAGCTATTTCCAAAGTGTTATCACAAGCACCTGGGTACTCCGAATCGTTAAAAAGTGTTCTCATCTCCTCCGAAGATTTAACATAGTATCCTTCTCCTTCAAACTTAAATCTCGAATCATCATCAATAGTCGCGTTAGTTTGTACACAAAGCAACGCATCATGAGCAGAAGAATCTTCAGGATTTACGTAGTGTGAATCATTTGTTGCAACTAATGGAGCTGAAAGCTCGTTTGATATTTTTAATAAGTCTGGAAGTATTATCTCTTGTTGTTTAATCCCATGGTTATGAAGTTCTATATAAAAATTTTCTTTACCAAAAATGCTTTGATACAAATCTGCCTTTTCAAGGGCTTTCTGATAACTTCTTTCACCTTGATTGTTACCCTCTTCTATAGAGCCGTCTGGAGCCAAATGCTGGGCAACCTCTCCTCCAAGGCAACCAGATAAAGCTATGATACCTTTTGAGTGGTTTCTCAATAAGTCATAATCAAGCCTGGGCTTGTAGTAATAACCCTCTGTAAAGGCTTTGCTAGCAAGTTGTACCAGATTCCAGTACCCTTCATTATTTTCTGCTAAAAGTGTTAAATGGTAGCGTTTGTTTTTATTTCTATCTGGACGGTCAAATCTAGATTCTGTTGTGATGTAGGCTTCATATCCGATAATGGGTTTTACGCCATTTTTTTTGGCTATGTTATGAAATTCCAAAGCACCATAAAGATTTCCATGGTCAGTAATCGCAGCTGCAGGTTGGTGAAGCTCTTTTACTCGATCTATGTATGTTTGTATTTTTGCAGCTCCATCCAGCATTGAATACTCAGTGTGGGCATGTAGATGGACAAAGGATTTACTCATAAAAACATCTTAAAAGTATTTTTTAATAATTACACATCTATCACTCGATTAAAAAAAGAAGGTACCTCAGAGCTGAAAGAATATTTTTCATTGTCTAGTGTAAATTTTAATACAGCAGAATGAAGCGCAATTGAATTTTCTGGAATTATATGATTTTTAGATGCGTTATAAAGTGTGTCGTTAAGTATCGGTGTTTTCATATATTCCATGTGAGCTCTGATTTGATGATTCCTTCCTGTTATAAGGTCGAGTTCAATCTTTGAGATATTTAAATCTTCATAAAAATTTAGTAACTCATACTTAGTAATTGAATTTCGTCCATTAGTGTCAACGGTTCGTTTACTACGATTTTTCAATGAACGGGCTAATGGAAGGTTTAAAATTCCAGAATCTGAAGGGAGAGATCCCTCGATTAAAGCAACATAAGATTTTGTGATTTCTCTATTCTTGAATTTTCCTTTTAGAAGATTATAAGATTCCAAATTCAGAGCACAAACTATTAGTCCTGATGTGACTCTGTCTAATCTATGAACAATTCCCTCTCTATTTTCCTCACCCCAAGATAAAATGCTCGGATGCTCCTCCACGAGATAGTCTCGTAAAGTAAATTCTGTAGATTTATTAGTAGGGTGAGTAAGCAAACCGTTAGGTTTATTAAAAATTATGAAATTATCATCTTCGTAGACTACTTTTAAGTTACTTATTTTTGAACTCCGAAAATAATAATATGGTGATTCCAATGCTTATTAAGGAATCAGCAAAGTTAAAACTTGGAATAAATAGTAGTTCTACAAAATCTGTTACTTTCCCACCGTTGTTAGTCACTAGATTCCAACCTCTTTCAGATAAGTTCCCTAGAGCACCTCCAAGTATTAAAATATAGGAATAAAGTTCAAGTGAACTATTTTTAGAATCTTTTATTTGGAACACCAACCACACTAGAACTAATAAAGAAACCACATATGTAGTATTTGTGTAATCGCTTAGAAATCCAAAAGCTATGCCGGTATTGTAAGTAAGGTCGATAGTTAAAAAGTTTTCTATTAAGACCAACTCTTGAATATTTTCAATTCTGACATAATACTTTGTTAAATTATCTATCAGAGCTAAAGAAATTACTGTAATAGTTGGGTAAAGGTACTTTTTAAGAGTCAATTAAAACGGCACAATCTTTACAATTTGACGAATAGGGTAAAGCCTCAAGTCTTGCTACCGGAATAGCAATTCCACAATTTTCACATATACCGTATTTTTTCTTCTTTATTAGAAAAAGTGCGTGCTCAACTTGATTCAAGAGATATTTTGTATTTTCATCCAAAGTTAACTCTTTTTCTAATTCAAAAGCCATTGAACCACCATCAGCCTCTGATGGATCTGGACTTCTTTCAGCTGATCCTTCAGAAAGCCTGACTTTTTCACGCTCTTCTTGGTGTCTTTCTAAAATGCCTTTAAGGTTTACTTGTTCTTGTTCAAGTTTTTTCTTGAATTTATTAACGGTATTAGCTGATAATTTTCTTGTCATATATATTTCCTATTAATTTAAATATCTTAGTAAATTTCCACGAAAAGTTAAGTATTTTATAAACTTTTAAATAATCTCTATTAATGACATATTTAATTGAAAAAGCTTTAAAATTTTAAAGATATGTTCAAAAGAGTTAACAATAATATTAATCTTGCATCCCAAGAACAGAATATATCTGCTTACTGGGATGAAATAAACGCATTTGATAACTCAATGGAGAATCGCAAAGATCAAAAGGTTTTTAGATTCTACGATGGACCTCCATTTCCTACAGGCAGCCCACATTATGGCAACTTACTTGCAGGAGTAATAAAAGATATAGTTCCAAGGTACTGGACTATGCGAGGATATTATGTAGAAAGAAGATTCGGCTGGGATGTACATGGTTTGCCTATTGAAATGGAAGTACAGAAACAACTGGGGTTAGACGATCCTCAACAAATTAATGATTTTGGTATAGGTAAGTTTAATGAAGCATGTAGAAGCCAAGTGCAAACTAATACAGAAAATTGGGAACGAGTCACTAGAAAAATCGGTAGGTGGGTAGATTTTGAGAATGATTACAAAACTATGGATATTGACTTTATGGAAAGTGTCTGGTGGGTATTTAAAAACTTATGGGAAAATGACTTAATATATAAAGATTATAAAGTTTTACCATACTCTTGGTCGGCAGCCACACCATTATCAAATTTCGAAGCCAATATGGACTACAGGGATGTTGAAGACCCCTCAATATTTTTTACGCTTACAGCTCGTGGTGACTTTAATAAAATAAAAAAATCAGACAAATTTTTAGTCTGGACAACTACCCCGTGGTGCATTCCAGGAAATTTAGCAATAGCCATTGGAAAAGAGATAGAATATCTGAGAATTCAAATAACAGATGACATATTTTGGATAGCTAAAAATCTTATTTCAGAGTTAAAGGAGTATGAATATAAAATTTTAGATGAGTCAATTGGTGCAGATATGATTGGTGCTGAATACATTCCAGCGTACAGTGAGTATGAGCATGAATACTCCAATGGAGCATTTCGATTAATTCATAGCGATGACACTAATACTGAAGCCGGCTCTGGTTTAGTTTCTCAAGCTCCTGCATATGGTGAGAGTGATTTTTATGCACTGAAAGATGCAAATATCGATGTGATTGTTGATCCCGTTACCCTATCGGGTAAATTTGATAATTCAATAAAAGGTATTGAGGGATTAAACGTAAAAGATGCAGACAAGATAATAATGAACCAACTAAAAGAACGTGGTTCCCTTTTTAGTCAAAAAACAGAAATGCACTCTTACCCCTTCTGTTGGAGAACTGGTACTCCTCTAATATATAAAGCTATTCCTACTTGGTTTGTGAGAGTAGAGAAAATAAGAGATCGTATGGTTGAGTTAAATGAAGAAACCCATTGGGTACCTGGTTTCATAGGAGAGAAACGTTTCTCAAATTGGCTTGGTAACGCTCGTGACTGGGCGATTAGTAGAAACAGATACTGGGGAAGCTGTATTCCAGTCTGGATAAACACTGAAGATCCATCTGATCAGATCTGTATTGGATCTATTGAGGAACTTGAAGAGTTAAGCGGTGTTAAGGTAGACGATCTTCATAAACACTACTTAGACGATATTGAAATAGAAATAAAAGGTAAGAAATATGTAAGAACTTCAGAAGTTCTTGATTGTTGGTTTGAATCAGGTTCTATGCCGTATGGCCAACAGCATTATCCATTTGAAAATAAAGAAAATTTTTCGGATGGTTTTCCCGCAGACTTCATAGCTGAGGGACTAGATCAAACAAGAGGTTGGTTTTACACGCTTACAATTTTATCAGTTGCATTATTTGATTCCGTAGCTTTTAAAAATTGTATAACTACAGGAATGATTTTGGCTGAAGATGGCAGAAAGATGAGTAAAAGTTTAAAAAATTATCCAGATCCTGAAGAATTACTCAATAGCTATGGTGGAGATAGTTTGAGAGCTTATCTAATAAATTCACCAGTTGTAAGAGGTGAACCTCTTAAGTTTTCTGAAGATGGTGTGCAGCTAGTTACTAGAAATGTAATCTTGCCGCTATGGAATAGTTTTACATTTTTCTCCAACTACGCAAACGCAGATGAAATTACAATGGAAGAATTAAGTAAAGCTGACCCTGTTGAAAATAGGCCATTAATGGATCAATGGATTATTTCTACTTTACAATCACTTATTAAAACTGTGAACGAAAAAATGGAGAACTATTATTTATATGAAGTTATCCCACCACTAATAAGTTTTATCGACGAATTAACGAACTGGTATGTTAGATCAAACCGAAAAAGATTTTGGAAAGAAAAAGGCGTTGATGATCTTGATAAAATTAATGCATTTAAAACCTTGCATGAAGTTTTATTAGAATTTTCAAAGACAATGGCTCCTGTACTCCCCTTCATCTGTGAGCAAATTTATCAGGGCTTAGTTGAGGAGGAAGATACAAGTATCCATTATGAAAACTATCCCGTTGCAGATAACAATTTAATAAATACTCAATTAGAGAAAGAAATCTCAACTGCTAAAGATATTATAAGATCCGCACGAAATATAAGGCTTAATGTAGAGATGCCTAATAAGCAACCTTTAAGAAGTTTAAAAATTGTTACTAACGATACAAGCTTACAAAATGAATTAAAAAATGTAGAGCACATAATACTTAATGAACTAAACGTGAAAGAAATTATTTTTGAAAATAATATATCTGAGTGGGTTAAATATATTTGTAAACCAAACTATCAAGAATTGGGACCGAAACTAGGAAAAGATGTTAACAAACTTAAATCAGAGTTAGATTCACTAAATCAAGATGAAATTGCAGATATTATTGAAGCTGGATCTTTTACCTTTAGTAATCAAAAAATTGATTTACACAGTTTAGATTTACAGTTAGTTGCAACAGCTGATAGGCCGAATCAAGATATTGTTAATGATTTTCTAATCTCATTAAATACAGACATAGATGATGAATTGCTTGAAGAAAGAATCTCTAGAGAAATTGTTTCCCTCATACAAAAGTTGCGTAAAGAAAGTGATTATGACATAACTGATAGAATCATTACTACTATTTCTTCTGAAGATGAAATAGTGCTTTCGGCTATTAAATCTCACGTTAAATATATTCAAAATGAGACTCTCTCAGTAAGTTTTTCTACTGTTAAGAAACCTGGGATAGAAAATTTGTTGAACTACTCGATTTCAATACAAATTGAAAAATCTTAGCAAACAGCTCTTAGTAGATAAGGCTGTAATAGGTTAACTCCAAATATTAAAACGAGTGGTGATAAATCTAAACCAGCCATACCTATTCTAAGGGTAGGCATTCTTGAACGTATCGGCTCTAATATTCTTGTAAAACCTTTATCTAAAACATATTTCACTTGACCCAGAGGATGCTCAGGCGAAACTTGAACCCAACTTAAAATTATCCATGCGAATAGAGCATATGAGAAAAATCTGAAAAAGAGTATCAGTAAGCTACACATTAATATTGTAAAGACCCAAGTTTTGGAGCCTTTCTCTTTCGCTAGACGGCAGTGATGCTGATGCAGGAAGCAGTAAATATACTCCATCTTTATTAATTGATCTTATTTTTGCGTCGCTGATAAAAGCCATGCCAGTTACAAAATCTATAATTCTTCTACGGTCTGTTTGATCAGATATATCTCGAATATCCATTGCAACAATGTAGTCTTCTTTTACAACATTACCTAAACTATGGATATCATTAAATGACTTCAGTACTTTAATCTCTACTTCATCTTTCGGATTGTGAATTCTAACATCTCCAACTTGTTCATCTGTAGAAAATCTGTTTTCTGTGGAAGGTCTTACTGTTCTATTTTGTTGAGGTGAATCATCAAAACTTAGGTTTTGTGGTTGCTTAAGTCCAATTGCTATTAAGAATTTTTCTAACATTATAAAAATATTTTACTACCTACACGTATTATTGTAGCACCGTAATCTAGAGCAATCTCATAATCATCAGACATGCCCATAGATAATTCACCAGGATAGTTTTTATACTGAATTTTTATTTTTTCATTTAATTTTTGCATCGAAGAAAACACCTTTTTTCTATTAGATTCTATATTAGGTATACACATTAAACCTACTGGTTGTATACCAAGGGTTAGAGAATAATCAATAAAATCGTTTAAATTATCTCCACTAATACCACTCTTATTGGGATCATTATCGATATTTACCTGTATAAATATATTTTGATCAGAATAGGTTTTGGAAATTACATCAAGCTCCTTCTCTCTGGAGATCGAATGTAATGTCACACACTTGCTTAATATTTCCGAAATTTTTCTTGATTGCAATGGTGCAATAAAGTGATAATTACTATCTGGGAAATGTTGGTGGTGTAGATGAAGTTCATCTAACCTATTTTCACCCAGATCTTTGATTCCAAAATTAATCAACTTGTTTATGTCTTCTATATTCTGATTTTTAACGACAGGTAATAACCTCGCATTAAATTTTGAAATTTTATTAACTATTTTTTCTAAGTTTTTTATATCCATATGAAAGAATACTGTCTTTGTGCTGTTTTATTTTCTCTAAAGGACCAGAAATTATTATCACAAACAGTACAATTTTTTGATACTTGAATTTCTATGTCGTTTAATTGGCAAGAATTTACAATTTGTTTAGACAAGTTTAAATACATTTTATTTTCTCTTTTTAAAACACTTTCGGGAAATAATTTGGCTACATCATTTTGTATCTCGTAGCAACAACTTTGAGCATGAGGTCCAACTGAAACCTTAATGTCAGTACCGGCAATTTTCCTTAAAGCCAAGTCGAAAATATCATTTTGTAAGCCTTTCCAACCTACATGTAAGGCAGCAATTGATGATTCTGTTTTAATTAGTACAGGCATGCAATCAGCAGTTTTAACGACTAATGATATATTTTTTGTTGATGTAACCAGTCCATCAGAAGGAAAAATACCTTCTGTCTCAATAAACTCAATCTTATTGCTGTGCGTTTGATTCATCTGAGCAACATCAAGGAGCATTTCACCTGAAGGTTTTTGGCTCCTTAAAATGTCAGCTAAATCATTTCCATCAATTTTGTTACTAAAGTAACTTTGTTGAATAAATGAAGACTCAATCATCCCTTGATGAAGTCAGGAAGACCGTCACCTCCGGAGTCTTGATTTTCATCAAAATCTTTTGGCTTTCTTGTTGGTCTAGGCCCAAATCCGGCAGCAACTACGGTTACTTCAACAGCATCACCCAAGGTTTCATCCACTGTGTGTCCAAATATAATTTCAGCATTATCATCTGCACGTTCTGTAATTACTCTTGCAGCTTCATTCACCTCTTGAAGTTTTAAGTCTTCAGATCCTGCTATTGTAATCAAAACACCTTCAGCACCATCCATATTTGCTTCTAGTAGTGGCGAAGATATTGCAGCTTGTGCGGCATTTGGAGGTCTTTGTGCGCCTGTGGATCTGCCTATACGAAGAACTGCGTTTCCTGCATCTTTAAGTATTGTTCTAACATCTGCAAAGTCAACATTTATAACACCCGGATTTGTTATTAGACCAGTAATGCCTTTGACACCATTAGCTAAGATTTCATCAGATTTAATGTAAGCTTCGCTGACTTTTATATCCTTATCACTTATTTGTAATAATCTATCGTTAGGAATCACAATTAGAGTATCTACTACATCTCTTAAAGCCTGAATTCCTTCTTCAGCCTGAACAGATCTTCTTCTTCCTTCGAAACCGAAAGGTCGAGTTACAACACCAACAGTTAAGGCACCCAATTCATGTGCAATATTTGCGATTACAGGTGAAGCTCCAGTACCAGTTCCCCCACCTTCACCAGCAGCAATAAATACCATATCTGAACCTTTAAGGGCTTCAATAATTAATTCTTCAGAATCAATAGCAGCTTGTCTGCCAACCTCAGGATTAGCACCCGCACCAAGGCCTCTTGTTGATTTTCTTCCAAGATCAAGTTTCATATCAGCTTTGGAGCCAAGTAGGCTTTGTGCGTCTGTATTACAAGCTACAAAATCTACTCCGCCAATATTCATTTTCATCATTCGATTGACAGCATTTGTACCCCCACCGCCAACACCCATGACTTTGATTACAGCTGTATAATTTTTAGGTCTCATGTTTAAATTAACTCCTTTTTGTTTAGTATTTTTTTTATTTTGTTTCATTAAAATCCTTTTTCAAAAAAAGAATATCATTAATACCGTCTTAAACAAATATATATTTTATATTTTATCTATACCTATAGTTTAGGTTTAGATTATGTACAATCCTCGATAGTTGATACTGATGTTAAAAATCTTACTGTACCATCACAACTATTATCAGAGAGGTAAGTTCCAAGTATTGAAGCTTTCTTTCCGAGGTCAACAGCATCTCCTAATTGAAAGGTAGTCTTGCCGTAATAAGCGTTGAATGCTTCACCATCATATATGATCTGTAAA
>Ga0181407_1000910_pt1 | contig 9781 bp, 5 predicted proteins | sample 30SPOviralmetaG_FD_130136 | JGI IMG/M metagenome (GOLD analysis project Ga0181407, IMG submission 130136) | Marine viral communities from the oligotrophic San Pedro Time Series (SPOT) site, San Pedro Channel, CA, USA - 30 SPOT_SRF_2012-01-26 | ecosystem: Environmental > Aquatic > Marine > Strait...
ATTAGATTCTTCTGGTGGTTTTTGAAAACGTTCAGTATCTGGAGAAGCTGTTAAAGATTGTCCTGGAATTGGAACATTAAAAGGGTCTTCTTGTTTTAATTGGTCAGGGTTTCTAGTGTCTAAATCTTCTTCTCTCGTTAACATTTACTTATTCCTTTTTATAAGATCATCTACAAATTTTTCTGAAGCTGCTTTTGTTTCTTTAGTTTTTGAGCTGTTAAGGTATTTTTTCTGTAAAGCATTATTAATAATACTTTCACCGCCCATACTGTCAGCAGTCATAGGACCCATATAATTTGGACCTTCTTTAGGTGTTGAAGTGCCTTCTATAAAAATATTTGGTCCTACATTTTTTTTTGCTAATTCGCCTGCAATTTCATTAGGCGAAACACCTCTAGCAATAGCATATAATTCTTGAGCGTTACCCATTACGTCTATGTCTTGTAACTCTAAAAGACCTTGAAAAGGTATCTTTGTAGCACCACCAACCTCTACTGTATCTACAGTATTTGCTAAAATTTCATCCATATTTACAAAAGAATCTGAAGCAGTTGCATAAGCATCAGTTCCAGGTCTATTATCAAAAGGATTGCCACTACCTCCTCCAGAAGCTCTTTCTTCGTTTTTTCTTTTTTGCCTATTTGCAGCAGTTTCTTTAATATTTCTACTACTTAAACCTTCTATACCAAAATAATTATTATCACTGTCTTGTAACAATTCTTTAGGAGAAGTTATAACATCAATAAAATCATCAATAGGATCAGTTATACCATTAAAAGCTTCTCCCCAACCATCCCAAAAGCTTGCTGCACCACCTATTGCTCTTGCATATAAACTTTCTTTAGCCATTACTAACTCCCACTTTGTTTTTCTAATTGTGCTTGAGCCCATAAATCATAAGCCCAACTTCCGCCTGCACCGTAAGCATTATCAGTTACGGTTCTATCATATAATGCAAATTGCCTATCTGCAGTTAAATTTATTTTTGTTAATTCATGAGCAAATTGTTCTCTTGTTAAATCTTGTTTAAATAACCAAGAAGCCTCATCTCTGTATTGTTGCCATATATTATTTAAAGCGTTTTGATTCATACCAAAAGTATTTAAAGCATTTGTTCTGTTTGCTTCATTTTGTGCTGCAGAGTTAGCAGTATTTATTTGCCTACGCCAAGTTGCATTAGACTGATTAATCTGAGTTGTCATTGAAGAATTAAATCTTTCTCTAGTATCTACTAAAGAAGAATTAAATTTAGCAGTAGCGTTAACTTGATCTGAGTTAAACTGTTTCATAGCTGCTACCCTATTAGCATTTTGTTGAGCTGTAGAAGCACCTAACTGTGCAAAAAATTCATCTACTTGATTTTCAGATTGTGCATTAAATTGCTGCCTAGCATTATCTGCAGCAGCGTCTGTAAACAAAGAATCTATCTTAGCTTGATATGTTAATATTTCGCCCTGTTGTTTGTTACTTAAACTAGCCATATCTAAATTTAACAGGGACTGAGCATTTACTACTTGTGCTTGTTGCCTGTTATTTAAATTAGTCATTTCCATATTTCCATAGGTAGCAGCATTTGTAAGCACTGTTTTCATTTCAGAATCTAAGTTTGCTAAAGTCATATTCTGCATAAGTTGCGAATTATTTAGATTACGTTGTTGTTCTTCGTTAAATTCTAAATTGTTTACTTCAGCTATTCTAGCAGCATTTATAACAGCAGCTTGTTGGTCGTTAGTAAGTTCTTGCCCTGTAAGTGCAGCATCTATTTGTGCTTTAGATAATTCTCTTTGTTGTTTAAAAGACATGTTAGATGTAGTAACTTGCATGTTATTTACAGAATCCTGTAAAATTCCTTGTTGTTGATTAGTTAAATTAATACCTTCTATTTCAGCATATCTTGCAGCGTTTACTACTTGTCTTTGTTGTTCAAAACCTAACTCTCTTTCTTGTAAAGAAGCTCTTAACTGTGCATTGGCTAAAGAAGCTTGTTGCATGTTTGAAAGGCTTTGAGATTGTAATTTAAAACCACTTGTAGAATTTTGTAACGAAGTTTGTTGTCTTGCATTTAAATCAGCTAAACCAATTTGTAAACCTGCAGCAGCATTAGCTAAAGCAACTTTTTGTTTATTATTTATATTGCTAAGATTTATTTCTCTAAAGACTTGTGCATCTTGTGCAGCTACAGGTATAGACGCTTCCATTGCTGATTGCATAATTGCAGCACCTGCCATAGAACTTGCAGATAAACCTCTAGCAGCCATTTGTGCTTCAGCATTTCTTATTGCACCTGCAGCGTAAGCAGGAGTTTTACCATCAGCAAACTGTGCCATAAGGTTTTCTAATTGTCCTTGTACAGTAGCCTCTTTAGGTACTTCAGACATTTGTTGTGTTATAGCATTTGCCGTAGCTCTAGTTTGTTCGTCTTCACTAGTTTGATTAAGTTGCATAACTGCATTATCTCTTAGCTCTGCCATAACTTGTGCAGTACCTTGATTAGCCTCTGCAGGAGCAATAGGTTGTACTATTTCATTTGTAGTTATACCTCTTTGAGCACCTACGATAGTATCGTTAAAATCACCAGTGTAATCGCCTACAGTAGGTGTCTTACTTCTATCTGCACCTTCCATATCTGTAGCAAGTGCACCTTCAGCTTTTTTTTGATCTATACTATCCCTAGAAGGAGCAGTACCTATAATAGATTCTCCTATAACAGGTTTGTCTGATTGTGCATTTACTTCTCTTGTTAAAGTGTCTAAAGTTTGTGCATTTAAAGCTTGGTTACTTACTTTAGCAAAAGTGTCAGTAGTAGAAGTTATAGTATCAGCAGTACTTTTAATTGTATATCCTGCTGCCTGTAAGGCTTGAATTTGTGCATCACTTATAATTTCTGTAGCTGCTTGTTGTGTTGCTCCTAGTTGTTGTTCGTTAGGTTCTAATTCAGAAGCTTGAGCATATGTCATATTAGGATTAAATTCAGCATTAGGTGTTAAATCAGGATTAGTACCTGTAAGCCCTGCCATCTGGTCGTATTGGTTTAGCACATCTCCAAATCTAGTTTCAAGAGCTCCTAAAGTTCCAGTACCTGTTCCAGTACCTGTTCCAGTACCTGTTCCAGTACCTGTTCCAGTACCTGTTCCAGTACCTGTTCCAGTACCTCCTCCAGTACCTCCTCCAGTACCTCCAGTACCTCCAGTGTTTCCACCAGTGTTATTATTAGTTAAATCTGTAAGTACACCATCTTTTTCAACTCCTGTTATAGTACCATCAGCCGCAAAATAAGTTGTCTGACCAGTAGCAGGGTCTGTATTAACTTTACTTCCATCAGCGTTAACAGTTACATAAGGGTTTTTTGGAATCCCTGTGTTACCTAAAGAACCATACTGTGATTCATATTCCGCAGTTGTTAATAGTTTACCTGTAGTTGGATCAGCATACATTGGCGGTTTACTAAAAAGGTCGTTCTCTGTTACTCCACTACTTGCTTTTAGTGCTGTTAAATCATTTGCATCAGTTTCAAATGTAGAGTTTTTAGTAGTAAGACCTGCGTTTTGAGCCCTAGTAAGAAAATCTATAGTGCCTAGACCACCAACACCTGTATCGGCTGCAGCAGATACCGTGCCATCAGCACCGATAAATTCAGCAGGTATGGTATCATTACCTGCACCACCAGGTATAGTAGAGAATGAATTAATATTAAAATTAGGACTAAAAGGATCAGTACTGTTAAGTGTAATATTACCACCTTCAGCCATACCTCTTCTTTCCAAAGCATCTAACCTTTTCTGTATTTCTATATTTGTCAATGGTTTCTTTGGCATATCTCTTCCCTCTAGCCTACAATTATTTTAATTAACAATCCTATTACAGAGACACTAGCCCCTATAAGTATCGCTTCAATTCTGTAAAGCCTACGATCAATGGCTTCATACCTACTCGTACAAGCATCCACATGGTCATCTATCTTTTGGTTTACTACACTTGTTGTTGGTTTAGTAGGCATGTTTTCTCCTATGATGGTAGTTCTTCATGAATTACATATAAAGGATGTATATCTGTTGCAGTAGTCGAATCTACTCCTCTAGTAACACCTGTAAGAGTATTACCATCTATTCCTGTATACGTAATTTTTTCATTAGTTTCTTGTATATATGCTACACCTAAAGAAAGTCTTAAAGGTTTTCCGTCAGTTTCTACTAGGGGTATAGAAGTAGCGTCTGAAGCTACAAAAGATTCTACTGTAGCAAAACCTATATAATTTTCATTAGCAGACCAGTTCGACCCATCATATTTATATTTTCTACCATACCAATCATCAGGTAGTGTAACTCCTGTATGTAACGTGACATTACTTGAGTTGTAAGAGCCTACTCTATATCTAGGGCTTGAAGAGGGTCCTACTGTCATACAGTCTGCTGTAATATTAACATCAACATCATCTTCTATAACGTAGGTAACTTCATTAGTTTCATTTTCTGTAATTATTTTCATATTAATTAAACTCCAAATTTTCTTTTATACATTTAGGTTGTAGTGGAAAAAATATATCAGGGTAATTTTCTTGTTTAGATAAATCTCTTAATTTTTGCCTATACTCTAACACTTCTTTTTTTTCTTGTTTTGTTAAAGGATAATCTATTAACATATATTTATCTGTTCTAGTTAATATCCTCTCTATTTCCTTTTCTACAAACTTAAATTTTTCTTCTTTGTAAACTGCTTTTTCTGCTTCATCGTCTCTAGTTTTTATTATATCTACATATTCTTGTGTAGTAGCGTTAAATACTCTAGTCATACTTACGTTACAAGGTCTATAGTATCAAAGTCTGCGTTCATAATAGCATAAACAACAACTACGCCCTCTACAAAATTAGTTCCTGCAGAAGCATAGAAATAAAAACCATCTGCATAATTGTTCACAACTTTAGTTCCTGCAGCACTTCCATAGCCTTTTTCATGTTTTGTATTATAGTTACTAGAACCATACCTATAAACTCCTTCGTATTGCCACGAAGAGTTTTGTTTTGAATTTACATATGTTCCCATACCTGTTAATAAGTGTGTGTAGGGGTTTTGGGTTCCTGTCTGTCTTTCTTCACCTACATAATTAGTATATACTCCATCAAAAGCATAGCCAGTCCATAAACCAGTATTATCTCCAGGGTTTGCATTTTCAAATGACCCAGAAGTCATTCTTGCTCCATACCACGTAGCACTTTCCATAACACTAGAAGTACCATTATATGGTTTTACTTTCATATAACCATCATTAGCATTAAAACCTAAACCATACCAATAAAGATCATACGCCCTTACATCTTTAGGATTAAATCCTGCAGGTAAAGAAATTAAAACATTAGCGTCATCTCCACCTCCCTGTCTTCTAAAGTCATACGAACCACAAAAGATTCTATTAGTGTCTTTAGGTATAGAACTGTAACCAGAAACATCATCTCCAACGACTATACTCCCTGTAGTTAAAGCTGTTCCTGCAATTACTCTAGGATATTTTCCTGTAATACTTGTAGCTAAATCACCATTACTATAAGGGTCTATAAAATATTTTGTTCCTGCAGTTAAAGAACTTACAGCATCAGTAGAACTTCCTAGAGAAGCTATACCTACCTCAGCACCATTTGAAACAGCCTCTTTTGATATGCCTATAAAATTACGGTACGTTAAGTTTGTTGAACTTTGTACCCAACTATAATTAGGTTGTACTATTTGTTGAATAATTTCACCACTACTTGTACTACTTTGAGATGTAACAACATTTTGTCCATAAACATCTCCTGTAGAATTTATTGTTACATATTTTATAGTAGGACTACTGTCTGCAATTTGTACTTCGTTACTAGCATTCCATATGTATCTATCAGCAGGACTACCTGTTCCAAATTCTACAGAATTCATTAACCAAGTATTTGATGTACTAGCATGAGGAAAAATTGCTGTCATCTGTTTCGATCTTTCATTATATTGAATCCAACCATTACCTCTTTCATTACTAAAACCAGTATTAGTTAAATTTGCACTATCTACTACATAAGCACCTGATACACTTAAGTTTAAGCTTGAACCTTGCGGAGCAGATGCCCAACTCAACCAACCTGCCCCTAAAGCTTGCCTATAACCACCCCAACTAACTAAAGCAGGGCTTGTATCATTTGAATCGACAGTTTGGTTAGGTATAGTCCAACCTAAACCTTCACCATTACTATAATTATGTATAGTATCGTTTGAACCTGCAGTTAAATCACTACCATTTTTTCTATAACCATTTACTGTCACATAATTACTATTACTAGCATCTTTCCAAGCTACTAATACTCTATTATTTACTCTATCATACCCTGCAGCTATTGGGCGATTGTTAGCAGTACCTGCATTACTATCCCACTTTGTACTAGTTATATTACTTAAAGTAGGTGCGTTTGTCCCAGAACATGTAATATATATTGCTCCTTGTTTATCTCCTCCAAGAATAACGTGACCTACGTTATTAGTTGTATCATATATTGTTTCAAAATATTGAGCATGCCCACTACTATTCATAATACTGTTTGAATCTGATCCAGTAGCTCCTTTTGTTAATGTAACACCATTTGTACCTCCAAGAGTAACAATACTTGCTTTTAATAAATATCCACTAGTATAATTATTATGAACAGCTACAAAGTAGTCATTATCTTCATCATAATATACACTCATCCTTCCTTGAGAGTAGCCATCATCTTCTACTACTATTGGAGTTCCTCTAGTAATGTCAGAGGCATCATCACTTTGATTTAATGATGAATTGCTAGCGTTGTCATACTTAGATGCAAACATTTTATACTCAGTCTTGCTTGTACCTGAATTATAATCTATATAACAAGTAACCCAAGTATTTGTTCCTGGTTTATATGCTGTTCTAAAAGAACCATAATTATTAGTGTTGTAATTAATTCCTGTTTTAGCAGAATCATCCCAAGTTTCATTTGTTCTTCTATTACCGCTATGGGCATTTGTAGTGCTAGAACCTGAGACTTGAGACACAGTTCCATTAGCATTTTTTATTAAACCTTTACCTGCCGCAATGCTACCGCTAGCAGTAGCTGTAACACCTCCTCCACCTGCATTAGCCCAAGAAAGAGTATTAGAACCATTTGTAGTTAAAAATTGACCTGAAGTGCCATCTGTATTAGGTAGTGTCCATAATTCATTAGAAGCTATAGCATCTGGACCTTTGAAACCTACATAGTTTGCACCGTTAGCGGCTAACTCTTGAAATCTCAATTCAGTAGTATTACCAGTACTTGTACCGTGAGGAGCCATGCTTACACCGCCTGCAGCTACTACGGCTGTAGTGTCATTACCATCTTCATCATACTCAATACTGAAATTTTGATCTGAACCAAGATAAAGTTTTTTATCATCGGCAATATATACGTCACCCCACTCAAGAGATGTTGTACCTAAGTCAGCACCACCTGAAGCATCAGGAACTAAAGCAGTAGAAGCAGTAATTGTAGTACCTTCTATAGTGCCTGCTACAGTTAATCCGCCAGAAGCTAAAGTCATTAAATCTGTGTCAGATGTATGACCTATAGTGGTTCCGTTAATAATAACATTATCTACAGTTAATGTGGTTAACGTTCCTAAAGATGTAACATTACCTTGTGCTGCTGTAGACAATGTTCCTGCTAAAGTTCCACCAGTAACTGTACCTGAAGTGGTAATAGCAGAAGAACCTACATCTATAGCACCAAAACCTGAACTAATAGAACCACCATCTAAAGCACCTACTGAAGTTATATTTGTTTGAGCAGCAGTTGTTAATGTACCTGCAATGTTACCAAAAACAACGTTACCTGCTGTGCCACTAAATACTTCGGAAGAGTTTGTAGCATCTGGTATAAATGTAAATGCACTTGCAGAATCATCATAACCAAAAAAACCTAATTTAGCTCCTGATCCATTATGCCATCTAAATTCAATACCTCTATCTTTGTTATCATCAGAACCTGGAGCAGAATCTCCGCCTAATGTAAAGATAGGATCATCAATAGTTACTGTAGTAGAATTTACAGTTGTTGTAGTTCCATTTACAGTAAGATTACCTGTTATAGCTAAATTGCCTGCAGCAGTAGCGTTAGCCCCTGCAAAAGTTAAAGCAGTTGTAGTGCCTGATTTAAGTATTAAATTACCTGAAGTATTTGTTGCACTACCGAATGTTGTGCCTGCATCTTTAAAGAATATATCTCCACCATCAGCATCTAATATAATATTTGTTGTAGCGTCTAAAGTAATAGTGCTACCAGAATCTATTTCTGCTATTACAGGAGTTGTTAATGTTTTGTTTGTTAAAGTATCTGTTGTTGCTCTACCAACTAATGTGTCTGTAGCTGCAGGTAAAGTTAAAGTAACATTGCCTGAGTAATCTGAGTGTGCAGCAGATTGTAATTGTGTATAGTGAGCATTACTTGATTCACAATAAAATTTAATATTAGAAACAGAGCCACCATTTTTAAGAACAATTTCACCTGTCTGTATATCTACATTACCGTCTATTCTTACAACACCTGTTCCATTTGGTGTAAGAGCTATGTTACCATTAGATGTAGAAACTAAACCATTACCATTTACATCTAAATCACCACCTAGTTGTGGGGTAGAATCTTCTGCAAGATTAGCTATACCAGAAGATGTAGCAAGACCTGCAACTAATGTACTTCTTGTTATTTTTTTAAGACCACCACCTGAAGCGTCTACAGCTAATAAAACATCACCAGAAGCTACTGAAGATATTTCACTTAAATCTCCTACTGCTGTAGGATTATAGTTTGTACCATCTGCAATAAGCAAGTTGCCTGCAGTATTAGTAGCCATAGTAAGATCATCGCCAGATATAGTAAGATCACCACCTACAGTAACATTACCTGTAGTAGTAACTGTATCTATAAATGCGTCTTTCCATCTAACTCCTGTAGAACCCAAATCTACATCACTATCTGTTTGTGGACCAAATATACCATCAGCTACGTATACTTGTTCTGCATTAGCTGCATAAAAATGTATTTCATTTGCGTCTTCAAAATCAATTTTAGTTTCGTTGTCTTCACCAATTTTAATGTCTGTTGCAAGTAAAGAAGTAATTCCTGTTTGTGCTGCATCTACAGCTACTGTTACAGTATTAGAAGTAGCACTAGATGATAAGCCTGTACCACCTGCTATCGTTAATGTTTCAGAATCTAAATCAATAGCTATAGTACCACTATCAGAAGTAACATCTAAATCTTCTGCAGTTACAGTGGCATCTACATAAGCTTTAATAGATTGTTGTGTAGCAAGTTTAGTAGCAGAGTTTGAAGACATATTATCTTCGTCTGCAATGTCTGTAATAGTAACAGTACCATCTCCTAAACTACCAAAAACTAAAGTGCCAGAAACATCTACATTACCATTCATGTCAATAGTTGTAGCAGCTATTTGTATTTCGGTATCTGCAACAATATCTAGTTGACCATCAGTAGAAGAGTTAATGTATATTGCAGTATCTCTAAAAAGTAATTTTTCAGTACCGTCTATAAGAACTTCATCTGAAAATTTAAAGTAATCTTCATCTTCCATCCATGTTAAAACACCATCATTTGTATTGGCATTAAATGTAAGAGCTATATCGGTATCTGCACCTGTACCCATACTAATAGCATTGCTAAATAATGTAGATATTGGACCACCATCACCTGCTGTGCTACCATCATGTTTATGACCTGTACTTACATGGAAAGCTGCTAATATAGCA
>Ga0181407_1000916_pt1 | contig 9757 bp, 13 predicted proteins | sample 30SPOviralmetaG_FD_130136 | JGI IMG/M metagenome (GOLD analysis project Ga0181407, IMG submission 130136) | Marine viral communities from the oligotrophic San Pedro Time Series (SPOT) site, San Pedro Channel, CA, USA - 30 SPOT_SRF_2012-01-26 | ecosystem: Environmental > Aquatic > Marine > Strait...
ACACCACCACCAGATCAAACCGATGCGTAACTTTCTTTTGTCTGTTTCAGCAGGCTGCGTAGGGCTTGGCTTTGCAGCCGGCATCCAGTTGGGCAACGTTGAGCTGAATGCAAAACAGGTCAGCGCTTTATGCCTGACTGCGTTGATTGCACCAGCAGTTGGCGTAATTCCTTTAGCTGTTGCTGATCGTCTTTCTTAAAACCCTTTCTTTTAGAGGTCAGCGGCTATGCCGCATGACCGCAGGCTGTTCAGTGTTCGTAGAACACCAAGCACAGACATCAGCCTGATAACAACTGCTAACAGCTGTTAACAGTACGCACACTCTTTTTTTTTAGTAATGACACCAGTCGATTTATTCAAGCTGTATGTCGGCTTAGTCCGTCGCTATTGGGAGACCGATAAACAGCGTTATTTGACCGAGGCGATGAACGTTCGCATTCAGCTCTTGAAAACAGAAGCGTTTACTGCTGACTTTCTTGACGGGTTAAGCGATGGCATCCGTTACGGCCTGTTCTCTCCTGCTAATTCCGCATCATGACCAATCAATTCCACGGACCAATTCGCAACGTTGATGTTTTAGATCTTCTGGCATGGGAAGACAATCGCGCAAATGATTACGCAGCCAAGTGGGGTCGAAACGCTACTGATGCTTACTTTCGAGCTTGGTCCTGGCTGACCGGTGTGGTTTTAGATCACAACCGCGGAAACTTGCCATGGAATGCAAAGCAAGCGCTGATCCGCCTGCAAACAAGCCCAGGGCATCGGGCGCAAGTTGATTCGTCTTTAAGGGGTATTTAAACCAATTCGTAACAACACCTGAACGGTTATTTGCCGGGGTTCGATTCCCTGGCCAGGTCTTGCCCTTTCAAGGGCATCTGACACACCACCACTAACTGACCATGACCGATCGAAACCAGAAGCTAACTGGTGCAGCGCTAGACGCTTACCTGGCTGAACGCTTTGACCAATCCAGCCCTGTTGAACCTGAGGCCAATCCAATCGAGCCCGATGGCGTTAATTACTTTGTGACAGCTGCAACGCTTAAGGCAGCGTTCACGACGTCAACGCGTGAAGACGGATCTACTTATCACCATCTGGTGGCTGATGTTCCTTCTGCTGTGGTTGATTTTGTTCGTGAATTGCATGATGACGAGTGGCCGAATGATTGGCGCTATGCCGCCATCGTCGGATTGCTAGAGGGAATCTGCGAATCAAGCGAAGAGATCTATTCAACTGATCTGCCTCATTACATCGCTGATGCAGAAACCGAGATCGGCACTGCTGCGTTGCTGCAATGGTACGCCGATTGCTGCAGCCGCACTGCTTACGTCGATTCAGCCAAAGAAGAAGGCCTGCTGTCTGCTGATGCGTCTTTGTTTGATGAATTACAGGCTGGCCAATATCAAGCCCTGATTGGCATGGCACACCAACTGATCAACCGCTTAGCCCAATGAAAACGCAAACCCTGGCCAGCGAACTGCTGGCTTTCAAAATGTGCCGTGCACAACACGCTCAACTGCAAATCTCACAGCTCGAGTTTCTGTGGACCATTGCAGAGAATCCAGGTATCAGTCATTCAGAACTGGCGATTGAACTCGGCGTTACAGCCTCAGCACTCAGTCGCAACGTTGATGTTTTCGGCTCTGAAGTCTGCCGAACTGATCGAGCTAAAAACTATGGGCTGATTGAATCCAGACGCTCGCCAACTGATGACCGCGTTAAAACGCTGCATCTAACGGCTAAGGGGTCGAACTTTATCGACCTATTCCAAAAGATCTTTAAGGGGGATTTCTAACCATGATCATTAACACCAACGCTGATCGAGACCTAGCGATCATCAAAGAACAACTCGCGCAGGTGGTTGAACTGCTTGAAAAAATGCAGCCGAAACCTGAACCGGTGCAGAAAACAAGAAAGGGGAAATTATGAGAAAACGTCTTGAACTCGGCGCTGCCTTTGCTGGCGGCGCTGTTTTTTTTACTTACTGCGGCAAGTACGTGCTTTATGCCCTGCCCTATGCAGTTGGCACCGTGGTGTCGATCTCAATGGTTGCGAGTGGCTTCCTGCTGGCTGTTGCTGGTGGCTTCCTGCTATGGCGCTTCCTTGGCGTACTGCTGACCAGACCGGGTGCCATCTCGCGGTTTCTTAAGACGCTGACGATTAAAGAGATGACCAAAAAGTCGCCAGGCGATGTTCGGAAATTCACGTGGGACTGGCTATGAATCATTTGTCACAATTCAATGGATTATTTGTCACCGACCTGCACTTGCTGGCGCTGATCAGTAACGGGGTCGATAACGCGCCAGATCTGACAGCGAAAACACAGCAAAACGAACGTCTAGTAAGACGACGCTTGCAGATCCTCCAGGCAGCAGGCCACTGGGTTTGCGGCTCAGTGGTGCAGCAGAGGCATGCCGCACTGGTGCAAAGAAGAAAGCACCCGCATCAGCGAGGTTTTCAATACGTGCTCAGCCCAGCTGGGGCCGAGTTACTTGACTGCCATAGGTATTTCCTGAATTCCATAAATACACACCAAGATGTACCGTTCACCAACACCCGTGGGGAGTAACGAATTATGAGCAACCGGCCTAGGGTGGTAGCGACACTTGACGTCCGCACACCATCTGGTATCACTTGCTTTCGAGTATGGAACGATCTAGGAAAAGCAGTCATTGAACACTGCGCAGACACAAACCATCGTGATAGGTATGGACCATGGATATGGATCAACTGGGGCGAGCCCTTGCTGCTTTTGCAGTGCTTAGCCCAACTCATCTACCAATTCATTTCGTACAGGTTTTCCTGTTTATTGCCGCGGCCAAAAAGCCGTGCACGTTTCAGGAAGTAATGACGGCACTCGACTTGTCAAACTCTGCTGTCAGCAGGACTGTCATGGCATTGGGCATGGAAACAAGAAAGGGCCAGCCAGGTTTTGACTTGCTTCTTGTTGAAAAGGATCCAGCCGAGGGTCGTCGATACATCATCATGCTCACTCAAAAAGGCAAAGCCTTATCAAGGCAGATCGAACAGCTTTAAAGACACACCACCACCATGACCAAAGGAATCAGACAAACCGCCAAGGGCTGGGAGGTCTCGTTGACCCATCAGCACAATCGCAAGACAGCTGTCTGCCGCACGAAGGCTGAAGCAATTGCCAAGCGCAAGGAATTTGAAACGCTTCTCAGATGCACGACTACTTCTGCACCAGTGGCAGCCATTGTCGATAGCGGCATCACGATTGGCCAGGCTGCTGAGCGTTGTCTGCATGACCGCTGGGCAAACATCAAATCAGTCGATGCTGTGCACTCTTATCTCAAGCAGGTCAGGGATTTCTTAGGCGATGACACGCAACTGATGAGCCTTGATCGGCTTGATCTAGCTGCAATGCAGAAGTATTACTTGGACCTTGGCAACCGACCTCGCACCGTAAACAAGAAAGTCGGAATTATTAAGTCGCTGTTCAAGGATGCTTTGGCAGATCGGCTGATCCCATACATCCCTGCATTCCCGAAAGAACTCAGAACGCAAGAGGTCAAAGATCGTGTCTTTTCTAAGGAAGAGGAAGCCCTGTTTATTGAATGGTTTTGCAAATCAGGTCGTGAGGAAATGGCTGACATCCTTCAGTTCTTGCTCGATACCTGCGCTCGCTGGGGAGAAATTGAAAAGCTGAAGGTATGGGATGTGGATCTCAGGGCAAAGCGCGTCACCTTTGAAGAGCGAAAGGCCAACAACCTCGGCTCTGTCCCTTTGACAGCACGGGCATTAGCCATCGGCAAGAAATACCAGGGCAGCCAGGGCCGCATGTTCTCTATCAAATACTGGTCATTCAATGAAGCTTTTAACCAAGCCAAAGACCAGCTAGGCATTCACGATCCACGACTGACACCGCACTGCACGCGTCACACCTGTGCAACGCGACTGGCAGAGGGAAACATCAGCTTGGCGATGATCATGACCTATGGCGGATGGACCAGTCTGAAGTCAGTCAAGCGTTATCTGCACGTTCAAACTGATGCACTCTCACCTTGCATTGAAGTGCTGGAGGGCTAGCGCTTGCGCTTGTTCTTGGCTTTCTTTTTGACCCGCACCTTTGGGTTGTCTCTTAATTGCTGAATGACTTCTGGCCTGCCAGGAGGTTCAGCGATATTTGCTGCTTTTAGTATTTGCGTCCAGTCCACTGTTCTTTTCTTGCACCAGTGGGGAGAATAGGCACAGCTCACACACCACGCTTGACCCAGCTCAACCTCGATGGCTTTGTCAATTTCTTTCGATACTTCAAAGCAGAACCACAGCAAGTAGAAGCGCTGCGCATTTTGTTTAATGCCATGCCCGCTTCATTGCTGGATGACACGACAAGCTGGATAACGAAGTACAGGCAAGAACCACCAGCCAAGACGACAGAGCTGCCAATTGATGCAGTCGAGTTGATCATGGAATTTGAAGGCTGTGTGCTCTGCCCTTACAAATGTCCTGCTGGTATTCCGACCGTGGGATTCGGCGCCACGTTCTATCAAGACAACAGCAAAGTGAAGATGACAGATCCCTGTCTCACACAAAAGCAGGCTGTTGATCTGCTGCAGTATCACTTGCAGTATTTCTGGAATTTTCAAGAGACTTCTATTCCATTCTGGAATGAAATGAATGACAACCAACGCGGTTGCCTGCTGTCTTTCAGCTTCAATTGCGGCGCTGCGTTCTATGGAAACAGCGGGTTCAATACGATCTCGGCTTGCTTGAGAGAACGACGCTGGTCTGATGTGCCAGATGCACTGATGCTTTATGTCAATCCAGGCAGCGCAGCTGAAGTCGGCTTGAAGCGCAGGCGTAGAGCTGAAGGCGAGCTATGGATTAAGTAATGGTTGGCCTCACTCGCTTGTACTGCAAGTACCAAGACAAGATCTGGATAGAAGACTGCCAGAAAACTGAAGTGAGGCCTCAAGTTTTGCGCCTTAAAAAACAAGGCGTTGTCATTTATCACCGCGAGTTTGTATGAAAGGCCCTGATGTTTTCTACGTTCCCAATTCTTTGATGGTTCAGAAGCAAGAGAACAAAGACGGGCCATCACCTGTCTGGGTTGTCTGGCGACCTAACACTTCTATGTGTGCGGCTGACCGGGAAGCTGTACTCCGATTTGCTCGTTGGCCCAAGTCCACACCAACAGGGCAAGAGCTGCGGCAATGGCTGTACGCGGACGACCAAGAGCCTGCGCTTGCTGAGCCCAATGACGAAACGAGAATGGTGACGTGATCATTTCTCAGCGGCATACAACGCAAAAGCTGATGCCACCATTCCATTCAATGCTTGGCTGATCTGCTTCCCGTCGCACTTATCAATGCGCATCGTGAAACAAGCTGCAGTTGAGCCTGCCAGAATTGCAAGCTCAACAGAGATGATCCCAGCCAACAAATAAAAAGCAGCTCTTTTTCCGCGAAACTCAGCCAAGCAACTCCTCCGCTTCTGCTTCTGTGTATCCAGCCTTCACTAGGTTCTCGATCTGAACACGTCGCTCTGACTTAACAGGGAAGTACGTTCCGTTGTTGACGGGGTTGAAAGCAAACGGAACAAAGTCTGGCTGATAGGTCAGCTCATAAATCCCTAGCTCAGGGATGGCCTTGTCTGTTCCATACATCCGCACCATCTCGTCAGATTCAATGATCCGACCAGTGGTGTTGTTGTAGTACATCATCAGTTGTCTCCTGTTTTAAAGGTGTTGAATGTTGATTCGACAAACTCCGCATTATTGGAGTCATATCGGACCTTCACTTGATAGAACTTGTTCTCCTCAAGCGTTGGCCTATCAGCAAGCGGTACGGCGCCGTCTTGCCCTGGCACGTCAATCCTGGTTGCAAAGTCTGACCAAGGTCCAGTCACTGCATTTGATACCTGCCACGTCCAGGTCCGTGTGGTCAGCGTTGCATCAGTGCCCGTGAACGGTGTTGTTAATGGATCACCGTTGGCTGATGTGTACTGGATGGATTCAGGGCTAGGTGCAGTAGCTGTGATCTCAGCACCTTGTGCATTAAGCCCAGCTCTCCAGCTACCAGATACACCGCTAACACCTAAGGTGTTGCCGTCTAAGTATTCAACATCGTCAGCTGTTGCTACGAGTGGTGGACCGGTTACTTGTGTTTCGCCAGTACTAGAAACTGCGAAGGCTGCGTAGATGTAGTTAGAGCCAGGGGCATTAAGTGCAGGGTGGCTTACTAGAAAACTAAAACCTGTTGGTGTGAATGAAGGAGCGTATGTACTCCAATCATCTACGCCAGTATCGTTTGGATACAAACCTTGGGTGCCACGCAAGTTATCAAAGACCACCCAATCAGTTGTCTCGCCAACATTTTTAATCATCACATAGGCAGGCTCAAAGCCGGTTTCAATAGACTTGCTACCACCAACACCCGCGTAAGAGCCGAAGCTTGATACGCCAGGCGTTTCAGCCCACGCATACGAGATCATAGGTCCAGCTACTAAACGCCCTGACCGCATTCCAAAGATAGTGCTGTCATGGACGTAGGTATCAGAAACAACTGCGGCAAGTTGAACCTGCAGGTTCATGAATGCACCGTCTCCATTAAGCGTGAGGCTTGAATGAAATACTGACCATTCATTAGCGGCATCAATGTTTTTGGTTATAACGAATGAGGGGGGATTATTGAGTCCGTGACCAGCCGTATTTGCAGAAGCGTCACCAACATTAGGATGCGTCCATCTGAAAACAGAGAAGTTCCCGTTAGATCTGACTTCTGATAAAAGAGTGCCTTCATTATTAGTGACGGTTGTGTCTGAAGCATCCCAGCACCAGGCTATGTAGTCCTGTCCAGATTTACCTACCTCGTAGCCACCGTCTACAGTGAATCCAGCAGGGTCAAAGCTAACAAGCGTAGTGCCATCATCTACTTCAGCGGCTGTATTGTTTGATGATAAGAGTTTTGATGCACCTCTGACAGTATCAAACAACGCATGTTTCTCAGGCTCTGTTCGAGACTTAATCCACACCAGGTCAGGACTGAATCCAACACCAGTGATTGACTGCACGTCGCCGCTACCTGTGTAGGCGAACGGTGCAAAGCCAGTTACTTGCCCGTCGCTCCATTGACCACCATCAACAGTCATCGTGTTGTTGGCTACATCAACATCAACCACTTCGATAGGGGTAGAACCTGCGAAGGCTGCATAGATGTAGTCCTGGCCTGAATTATTTATCTGCCCATTAGGCCCTATAACAATAGCTCCTGTTGATGTAAACGTGATTGCTCTATTTGATCCACTGGCGTTAGTATTTTCTACTCCAGATAAGTCTGCATTTAGCAAGCCATTTGGGCGCTGATTATCAAACATCGCCCAGTCATCACCTAAACCGTCAATGAGTTTAATCATTAAGAAAGCTGGCTCAAACCCAAAGTCAAGGGTTACAGCACTGGAAGATCCAGAATACCTACCGAAGCTAGATACGCCCGGTGTCTCCGCCCACGCATAGGCGATGTAGTCATCTCCAGGGTGGTTAACATTCCCGGAAGAACCCAGGGTAAATACAGAACTATCTGCGTAAGTGTTATTCCAATAGCTAGGGCCTACATCTTCAGGGCTAGCGTTATTGAGGAACAATGCTCCGCCATTTCCGTTGTCGTAGGAGTAAACACACCAGTTCTCAACGGCATCAATCCTCTTCACGATGATCCACTGGGGAGCGCCTGAGAGGCCATGCCCCACGGTTGCACCAGTGGTGTTGTTTCCTGTGTACTTAATAACACTGAAGTTGCCGTTAGACCTAACTTCGGACTGAGTAGAGCCTTCGTTATTAGTGACGGTTGTGTCGCCAGCGTCCCAGCACCAGGCCACCATCCCCTGGCCGGAGCCGTTCCAACCTCCGTCACTTCCAACAGTAAAACCATCGGGATCAATAGATTGGCAACCAGTGCTGTTGTCCCATTCAGCGTCGGCAGCATTACTAAGTAGATCTTTGCCAGCCCCACGGATTACATCATTCAACCTATGAGACTTATCTTCATCTCTATTCTTTACCCATATAAGTGAAGGGCTGAATCCCAAACCTGTGACTGACTGCGTGCCACCGTTACCTGTGTATAGGACCGGTGTAAAGCCACTCTGTGTGCCTACATCGTCACCGGGTTGGAAGTATTCAAGGTCTGGGTTGGGGGTGGTGAAGGTTAGGGTTGTACCTGTTGCAGGATTACCATCTGCATAGGTATAAGAATATTCAATGGATCCAGATCCACCTGCATAAATTCTACAGTATGTGTAACCGAAATTGCTGTCTATAATAAACGGTGAGTTACCGTCGTATATAAGAGCCATATTCCCGATACTAGAACTGCTATTGCCACCTTGAATGTAAAAGTTATTCCCAGATATTTTAGTAACAGTGAATGCTGCTGTTAAATCACTGATCTTAAGCCATAGTATGTTGTTGGCAGTTTGTGATCGCGTACCAGCCCCATAAACTACAATAGGTGTTAACTCATCATAAGATAGTGCAGCATTACCTTCTTTTGCATTTAGCGTAGTTGGTTCAACAACACTCGTAATCTCACTGGTAACCGGAGTCTTCACCACTCCATTCTCATCAACCTGACTCAAAGGACCAACCATATTGGCTAGCTCTGTGTCGTCGGTAAAGGTAAGAGATGCTTGAGAGCTTACGGTTTTAGTGATGTCTGTGGCACCTGATCCGCCAGGGACGGAGGTGTCGATGAGGGCTTTGCTATCAATTTTAATCTGGCCAAATGCTGGAGAGTTTGTAAAAGAAATGGTGTTAATAGTTTGAACCGAGCCTAAATCTGCAGCAGTCGTCCAACCATTCCAGCAATCAACTTCTGCCGTATTTTGATTGTTTCCATAATTAATGATGCACTTTGCTGGAGCAAAGGTTGACGCATTATTAACTTCAATTACTTGCCCAGTTAAATTGAACGAAGTCATATCAACTGTCAATAATTCTCCTGCTCCGGAGCCTGAAGCGCTGACAGCAGTAAGCAATGAACCATCAAAACCTTTCTCAGGACCAGAATTAGGGTAAAAACCAGTAGCGGATGTGACTTGACTACTCCACTGCTGATGTGGCTCATAGCGTCCATCCCCCTGGTCGCCCGATCCGTCCGCTCCTAGCCAGCTGCCCCCATTGGTTGTGATGGTGTAAGGGTTGCTGTCATCGATGGCTGTGATTGAGGCTGCGTTGGGGTTAGAGACGGATTGGTCCACGAGGAGCTTGCCGTCAATTTCAATCCCATAACAACGTGCCGATTCGCCAGACGTATATCGACTAATAAAAATCGAAGTAACGGGGGATGTTATTTGAGAAGTAACATCAACAAGAACCGGAGCACCGGCTGCGCCTATGTTTTGACCAATAACTGAGATACCGTTGACCTTCATTTCTTGCCCTGATTCGGTATAAGCCCAAATCTTGACACTATTTGTAAACGCAACGGTTCCTGTCCACAGTGCCCCTACACCAGGACCGCTTGTCTCTGAGTTTGAGTCTGTAGCAAGGTTGCCATCTGTAACATTCTTTGGCTCGTAAGTATTTGAACTCCAGTTATCACTCCACTCCTGACTCTGATTCCAGCCACCATCCTGAACCACATCACCCACTTCAAACTTGTCGAAGTTGTTATCGGTTGGGAAGGTGAGTACAGTATCGCCTGGATTGTTGGCTACTAGCTTTTCACCATTGATATAAAGAGCCCCAACCCCAGAATCACCCGGATAATTTGTAACCTGGAACCCAACTAAGGTG